>ERZ779656.432-NODE-432-length-31448-cov-3.078107_pt1 | contig 31448 bp, 28 predicted proteins | sample MGYA00511102_ERZ779656 | MGnify/ENA primary metagenome ERZ779656 (study PRJEB29588, sample SAMEA2143980) | human gut metagenome | biome: human gut; feature: human-associated habitat; material: faeces | place: Denmark | collected 2008/2010 ... | reverse complement strand
GTTTGGGAACAAGGTGGCGAAGGCGGCATTGAGTTAGCGCAAAAAGTAATTGATACAATTGAGAATAAAGAGAGTAATTTCCATTATCTCTATGAAAATGAGTTGTCGATTGTTGAGAAAATTGAGACAATTGCAAAAGAAATTTATGGAGCAGGAGAAGTTATTATTGAGCCGGCAGCAAAACAGCAGATTGCGCGGATTGAGTCACTCGGGTTTGGCTCCATGCCGGTATGTATGGCGAAAAACCAGTATTCCTTGTCGGATGATAAAACAATTCTTGGCAGACCGGAAGGTTTCCCAATCCATATCCGTGATGTCTATGTTTCTGCCGGAGCAGGATTTGTTGTTGCCATTACCGGCACAATTATGACGATGCCCGGATTGCCAAAAGTGCCGGCTGCCGAGGGAATTGATGTAAATGACGACGGACAGATTACCGGTTTGTTCTAATTATCCTTTTTATCAGAGCAGAAACGTGCAAATTCTTTTGGAGAAATTTTCTCCATTTTGAGAAAGGCACGGTAAAAAGTAGAATAATCACGAAATCCTACATCTTGGTATACAGCAGAGGGGAGCACCCCCTCTGTTATTTTTTGTTTTGCCATGCTGATTCGTTTTAGTATGATATAATTATGCACGGTTCGGTCGGTCTGTTCTTTGAATAATTTTGCCAGCGTAAATTTATTCAGATAAAAGTGACCGGCTAACTGCTCCAGTGATAAATCCTCTTTGTAATGTTCATTAATATAAGACAGTACCTTATCAATGAAAGGGTTCACGTGTGTTGCTTTTCGTGGCTTCATATCTAAAAGAATGTGTTTGTTTAGTAGTGTAACCGCCTCTAAAATATGGGCACGGTTTAACATTTCTTTTCCATAAAAATCAATTTTTGAATTTTGGTAAATTCCCATAAAACATTGAAATATGCGCTCAAAATCATCGGAATCGGCAATATTAAAATGATACCGTTTGTTTTCTTTTGCCAGTTCAAATGGCTCTAATAAGGAGTGTTCGTTAAACTGGAAGGAGGATAAGCAGGCAGGGGTAATGTACATATAGGTTCGGTCATATTCATCATTTAGCTGTTCTTCTGAAGTAGGAAGAAGCTGATGAATTGTATAGGGAGGAATAACTATAATATCTCCACGTTTTACTTTATAAATACGGTCTTCAATAAACAGCATAACAGAGCCACTGAGATAGATATAAATTTCATAATAATCGTGCGTGTGTGCAAGAACCCTTGGAAAATGGTCGTTTGTTGTCTTTCGACATTCATAATAGTAATCGGTTGAAATCGGGTGGTCCGATTCATGAAGTAAATAGCGCATAAACAAATCCTCCTCGTCATCCTTCTTTTCTCTGATTATAGATTTATCTTATGCTTTTTGTCAAGATATTCAATTTTTGCAATGTAAAACACAGTTTTTGCAATCGGAATTGTATATTTTGTGATATATAATAAAATCACTATATAACGATAAGGAGTTGATATATGTGAAAAAGAACACAAAGATGTTCCAAAGAAGTTTGACAGCATTTTTAACAGCTGCGTTGGTTACAACTTCTTTTGGGGGACAAGGAATCGTTTTTGCGAAGGCAAAGAAGAAGGCTTCGCCTTCTGTGAGTCTTACGGTGACGAATCCGGCAATTTCCATGCTTTCGCTGAAAAAAGGTGAAACTTTTCAGTTGAAAGTAAAGGTAACGCCGAAAAAAAAGGCCAAAAAAATAACAGTTCGCTCAACAAAATCCTCGATTGTTTCGGTAAACAAAAAGGGAAAATGTAAGGCGAAAAAGGCAGGTAAAGCAAAGGTTATCGTTTCTTGCGGAAAGAAAAAAACAGTGATTTCTGTTACGGTAACAAAGAAGCTTAAAAAAGTAAAGAAAGTAACACTTAGTAAAAAAAGTGCCAGTTTATTTTGTGGCAGTTCGCTGAAATTAACAGCAAAACTGACACCGGCAAAAGCAACAAAAAAAGGTGTTGTTTACCGTTCATCAAAATCATCAGTTGCATCGGTAAGCAAAAAAGGAGTTGTTATGGCGAAGAAGAAAGGTACCACTGTGATTACTGCTTATGCAAAGGATGGACGCGGGGCGAAGGCAGTGTGTAAGATTACAGTGAAGGAAAAAAGTGCGGTAACAAAAGGTCCGGCAGTTAATACAAGTAAACCACAGCCGACAAAAGACCCACTGATTACTGAACAGAAGGCAGGTTACTTTACGATTGCAGCAAAGGATTCTGCAGCAAGTCTGTACTTAGATGCCAAAGGAGAAGATTATGATGGATTATCACTGATTGCAGCTTCCGTTGCCAAAGACATTTCTCTTGTTACAAAAGAGAAAGCAAAGGCAAATGTCATAACTAAGACAGAATCATTGAAGGAATATGCAATTATTGCCGGCTCCATCGGAAACAATGCGATAATTGATTCCTTGATTGAGCAGGGAAAAGTAGATGCCTCCCAGATAAAAGGAAAGCGCGAAGTTTACCGCATTCAGGTGGTAGAAAATCCGGTAGCTAATGTAAAAAAGGCAATTGTCGTTATCGGAAGTGATAAGCGTGGAACGATTTACGGTCTTTATCATATTTCTGAGAAAATGGGTGTTTCTCCATGGGTTTACTGGGGCGATGCTACACCGGTTGCCAAAGATGTGGTTCAGATTCCGGAAAAGGAATTAACGGTTACATCCAAAGAACCATCCGTAAAATATCGTGGTATTTTCCTAAATGATGAAGCTCCATCACTGACTAGTTATGCAAAGAAAAAATTTGGCGGATATAATCAGTATTTTTATGAAAATGTCTATGAATTAATTTTACGCTGTAAAGGAAATTATTTGTGGCCGGCGATGTGGTCGAATACTTTTAGCGAGGACGGTAAGGGAACGAATAAGTTAGCCAATGCAGAACTCGCCGACAAATACGGTATTGTTATGGGAACCTCTCATCATGAGCCACTTTGCCGGGCCGGTGTGGAATGGCAGAACAAATATCGTCAGTATGGCACAAGCAACGCCTGGGATTTTAATACGAACGAAACCGCTATCACAAAATTCTGGGAAGACGGTGTGACAAGAAATAAAAATTTTGAAAATGTTTATACCCTTGGCATGCGTGGTGAGTCGGATTCTTCTTTGTCAGGAACAAAAGAAGAAAATATTGCACTTTTGAAAAAAGTAATTACGGCGCAGAAAGATATTTTGAAAAAGAATAATTTATCGGATGCCCCTCAGGTTCTTACTGTTTATAAAGAAGTAGAGGACTACTGGCATGGCACAGATAAAGCAGAGGGATTGAAAAAATGGGATGTTTTAAATGACGTAACCATTATGCTCTGCGATGATAACTTTGGAAATATGCGTACGCTTCCAACGAAGGAGGACCAAAATCGAAAAGGCGGCTATGGTATGTATTATCACTTTGATTACCATGGCGGTCCGACTTCCTATGAATGGGTAAATACAGTTCCTCTTACTAAAACTTGGGAACAGATGAATATGGCATATGAGCATGGCATTGATAATATCTGGATTGTTAATGTTGGTGATTTGAAGCCGATGGAGATGAATATTTCCTATTTCCTTGATATGGCATATGATTATGATACATGGGGAACAAATGGAAAAGATAAAATTACTGAATATCGTAAAAACTGGGTAAAACAGCAGTTTGGCGAAAATACATCGGATTCTCTTGTGAATGAGATGGAGAAGCTGTTAGATGATTATACATGGTTAAATGGTTCCGGCAAACCGGAATCCATCAATTCGGCAACTTATGATTCAGTAAATTATAATGAAGGCAGAGAAATGCTTGTCAAAGTGGATGATATGATACGAAGAGCAAAAGCGTGTCAGAAAGAGATTCCATCGGATTGGCAGGCGGCATACTTTGAACTTGTCTATTTCCCGGTTGTTGCATCGGCAAATGTGACAAAAATGCAGATATTAAGCGGCATCAATAAATATCTGGCGAAAAATAACAGTGTGGCAGCAAATTTATATGCGGCTGAGCTGGAACAAGCGGTGGCACTGGATAAGGAATTACAGAAAACGTATAACAAAAATATGCCGGGAGTCGGTGACAAGTGGGATGGTATGATGAGTTCTCCTCATGTCGGCTTTGTAACTTGGAATTCAACCGGGTGGAGTTATCCAAAAGCAGTCTGGGTGAAACCGGCAGCTGATGGTAAAATGATGGTTACGATGGAAAATGAAGAACAGGCTGTCGAGGCATCAGAAAGTGGTACATTATCCGATTTTACAAATCTGAATCAGGAATCTTATACGGTAACTGTTTCCAATCAGGGAGCGAACAGTTTTGCTTATACGATAACTCCTTCGGAGGACTGGATTGTTGTAAGTAAGAAATCCGGCACAGTAAAATCACAGGATGCGTTTGAGGTATCGGTTGATTTTTCAAAGGTCAAAAAAGATGCTTCCGGCTCCGTTAAGATTCAAAGCGGCAGCCAGACCATTACAATTAATGTTAATGCAAAGGTATATGATACATCTTCCTATGCAGACAAGACATATATTTACACAAATGGATATGCCTCCATTCTTCCGGGAAATTATGTAATGGCAAAAGAAGGTGGCAATAATACATCCTTCCATGTTTTTGACGGTTATGGAAAGACCGGACAGTCAATGAAAATTCTTCCGACAAATGCGGATAAGACAAAGACGATGGAAGAAGCTGCCTATGCAGAATATGCAGTATGTGTTCCAAACGAAGGGGATTATAAATTTACTGTTTATACAGCACCTTCCAATAATCTGGAGCGTGATAAGGTTTCCATTTCGTATGGTTATTCGATTAACGGGGAAACATTAGTTGAGAAAAATACGGTAGATGCCGATACGTTTTTGGCTGGAGAATACAGTGGTTCATGGGCAAATGATGTGAAAGTAAATGGCAGAAAGCAGGAGAATAATATCCACCTAAATGCTGGCGTGAATACGATTCGTATATATTCTGATGACCCTGCATTCCTGCTTCAGAAATTGGTTGTTTCTGAAAAATCGGTCAAAAGCTCTAATGCCGGGCCGAAAGAAAGTTATTATGTTGGTAAAAAACAGACAAAAGAAACAACGCTTGCAGGTGTTCTTGCAGATGAAAATGTACTTCCGGGAACAATTACCACGGAAAAAACAACATATCAGGCAGGTGAAACCTTTAGTGCCAAGGGAATTATATCAGAATCGGAAAGTTATTTTGCCGGTTTAGATGCAAAATCGGACAATGCAGCAAAGGTAAAAATTTCATGTGGAGACCAGACATTTGGTACCGTAACAATTGGTAAAGAGCAGGCACTGTATGATGGGTACCGAAGGCGACGGACTGCCGGAAGCAGCCATCGTTTACAATGACCGTCGTATCCGGTAATGTCAGCGTGAGCGGAGTAACCGTCCGCACTCGTGATTATGCGAAAGTTCCGGGAAGTATTCCGGCTTCTGATTATGAAGGAGTTAAGGCAGCACATACTAATTTACAGGCAAAAAAGGACATGACATATTCTTATCTTGCGCAGGTTGAAAAAGATGATTTGTTTGTATTTTACCTGAAAGGAAAGTCCGACGGAAAAGCTTTTGTAACACTTAAATGGAATGACCAGACAATTGGAGAAGTTCAGTTATCCGATACCATGCAAGAGTATATGTTAGATGGTGCAATGGATTTGACGCCGGGGCTTGGTACCATCACAATGGAAGTGACGGGAGCGGATGCGGTAATTGAATCGCTGTCTTCTAAAGTGTATGAAGATGAAGAAAGTCTGCCGGTTTCCATTACGGCAACGAGTGAAGAAACTTCAAATGCAGCAGAAAATGTATATGATAAGGATGAAAAAACAACATGGAAGCCACAATCAACGGATGCAAATCCTATGCTTACATTTGACTTTAAGGATTCTTATCAGTACGACCGATTTATGATTCAGACAAAGGATTCATCGCTTGGCAGTTATGAGGTTCAGGTAAAACAGTCAGATGATACATGGAAGACAATATATACCGGAAAAGCGGGCGATGACGGAAAGACCATTTTTGTTCAGGGTAAAGAAGCAATTGAAAGCACACAGGTACGGTTTGTTTTTGCAGATACGAACGTAGAAGTTTCAGAAATAACTTTGACGCCGTATGTCAACTGGGCAATGAAAGATGCAGTAAAACTTGCCGGACAGAAGAAAAGTGGTGGTGATTCTTTCACTGTTCCAAACTCTGTCGTGGATGGAGATCGAATTACGAAAGGTTTGGAAACTGGTGTTGGAGGAAGCAGTGATACAGACCGTCATGAAGTTACGATGACGTTTAGTGAGCCAAAAAGTATCAATGTGGTTCGTCTCTTTACTTTGCAGGAAAGCGAGTTTGCGAGTGCAGGAACCGGTGTGATACCGGATTTGACAATGACATCTGAAAAAGCGCAGTATTCATACCGTATTTCCTATTATGAGAACGGAAAATGGACCGAGATGGGAGCTACTGTGAGACCGGATGCAGGAACAAATCCGAAAGTAACAACGGAAGTTTCATTGAAACGAAAAGTAAAAGCATCCAAAATCAAAGTGGAGATTTATACAAGCCACTGGATTCGAATTAATGAATTAGAAGCTGTGGAAACACATCAGTTTTCTGCGGTAAAGTAAGAATGTAATCGGAACTTTTAAAATTGTATTTATAACGGTTTTATGTTACAATAGTGTTATATAATTTTGCATGAGGAGGGATGATATGCTTGAAAATAAATTAGGTCTTACAAGTTCTGCTGAACTTGCTCGTATGGAAGAGCAGTTAAGCAAGAAAAAAGCAGTCTTATTATTTGAAAAAGGCATTTTAGATTCCCTCCCGGCAGGTAAGTTTTTTACTTTGCAGGCAATCCACCGGTATTTGTTTGAAGATATTTATGATTTTGCCGGAGAGATTCGCAAGGTAAATATGGCAAAAGGAAATTTTCGTTTTGCACCGCTGATGTATTTAGGTGCAGCACTTGAAAATATTGATAAAATGCCACAGTCTGATTTTGACGAAATTATAGAAAAATATGTAGAAATGAATATTGCGCATCCATTCCGGGAAGGAAACGGACGGAGTGCACGCATTTGGCTTGACCATATGTTAAAACAGGAAATTGGCAAAGTAATTGATTGGAGTAAAGTCGATAAAGAAGATTATTTACTTGCGATGGAACGAAGTCCGGTTAAGGATATCGAAATAAAATATCTTTTAAAGAATGCATTGACCGATGAGGTTGACAGCCGAGAAGTATATATGAAAGGCATAGACCACAGTTATTATTATGAAGGTTACACAACGTTCAAGACAGAAGAACTGTAAGTTTGTGAAAAGTAGGCGGTAAAACTTTTTAACTTATTTTATTTTAAATGAAAATTGATATTGTTTTTCACTATGAAGGACGTTGAACACCGTCGGTGCCTAGAGGACGTATTCTGTCCTCAGGCACCGTTACGAGTGTTCATTAAGCGGGAGCGGTCCTGAATAGGAAAAACAATATCAATTTTTGTATTCCAATTAAATTATTTTACCATCTTTTATCGTCTTCTCGAAAACTTCTGCTCGCAGTACATACAGCGGTAAATCCGGTTTTCACGGTCTGTCAGTTTAAAACGGTGTGGTAATTCCTGCTCAACGGAAGTAATGCATCGAGGGTTTTTGCACTTGATGACATTTGTTACCGTTTCCGGCAGTGTGAGAACACGTTTTTCGACAATTTTGTTATTTTTTATAACATTAATGGTGATATTTTCATCGAGAACACCGAGAATGTCCAAGTTTACCGTAATCGGTCCCTCGATTTTGATAATATCTTTTTTTCCCATTTTACTGCTTTTTGCGTTTTTAATAATAGCAACGGAGCAGTCTAATTTTTCTAATTCAAGATAATGATAAATTTCCATGGAGCCGCCAGCCTTAATGTGGTCAATGACAACTCCTTCTTGTAATCCACCAATATTTAACATTCCGGAATCACCTCCAATAAAGTCATAATTAATGCCATTCGTATGTAAACACCATATTGTGCCTGCTTAAAGTAAACAGCACGTGGGTCATCGTCGACATCGGTTGCAATTTCATTTACACGTGGAAGAGGGTGGAGAACTAGCATATCTTTTGGTGCCAGTTTCATTTTCTTGCTGTCAAGGATGAAGCTGTCCTTCAAGCGGATGTAATCTTCCTCGTTAAAGAAACGTTCACGCTGAACACGTGTCATATATAACAAATCAAGTTCCGGCAAAACGTCTTCCAATACGTTTACTTCTTTATATTCAATGCCATTGGCATCTAATGTGTCTTTTCTAATATAATCCGGAATCTTCAATTCCTCCGGTGAAATCATAACAAATTTAACGTTAGGGTAACGAACCATGGCACCAATTAAAGAGTGAACGGTACGTCCGAATTTTAAGTCGCCGCACAATCCGATTGTCAGATTGTCAAGACGTCCTTTTAAATTTTTAATTGTCAATAAATCGGTTAATGTCTGGGTCGGATGATTATGACCGCCATCACCGGCATTGATCACTGGAATTTTAGAATGAAGAGAGGCGACGTATGGTGCACCTTCTTTTGGGTGACGCATCGCACAGATATCGGCATAACTGGAAATGACACGAATGGTATCAGCTACGCTTTCGCCTTTTGATGCAGAACTGGAATCAGCAGATGAGAAACCAAGAACTTGTCCACCTAAATTCAACATTGCCGATTCAAAACTTAAACGGGTTCTTGTACTTGGTTCATAAAAACAAGTCGCAAGTTTTTTTCCTTTACACACTTCCGAAAATCGTGCCGGATCCTGAATGATTTTTTCAGCTAATACAATCAAATCATGAATCTCATCCACGGTCAGGTCAAGTGCATTCATTAAATGACGCATAATGCCTCCTATCTGCCATGTTCCCATGGCTTGCCGTATTTCAACTTATTCTACCTCATTTTAGTACGGATGACAATAGAAAAATCAAGCAAAAATGCAAAAAATAATTTGCATTATAAAGAAAAAGCAAGTATACTATTATAGGAAAAATTTTCACTTCGGTGTTAAAAAATATGAAGGAGGCTGCAAATGGTAACATTATATGATGGTGGCGCGTATCTTTTGAATGGTACGGAATTGATTCCGGACAATGCAGAGGCTGTCGCGGCACTGGAAAGCAAAGCAGGAATTAAGACAACAAAAGAAGAGGCGGTTAAGGGAACGATGGCATACCATATTTTGTCATCCCATAACACTTCCGGCAATATGGAAAACTTGAAAATCAAGTTTGATAAATTGACTTCCCATGATATCACATTTGTTGGAATTTTACAGACCGCAAGAGCATCCGGACTTGAGAAGTTCCCGGTTCCTTATGTACTTACTAACTGCCATAACAGTTTATGTGCGGTAGGCGGAACAATTAACGAAGATGATCATGTGTTTGGTCTTTCCTGTGCAAAAAAATATGGTGGTATCTATGTACCTCCTCATCAGGCTGTAATTCATCAGTTTGCAAGAGAAATGCTGGCTGAGAGTGGTAAGATGATTCTTGGTTCAGACAGCCATACAAGATATGGTGCACTTGGTACGATGGCAGTCGGCGAAGGCGGACCGGAAATCGTAAAACAGCTTTTGGAGCAGACTTATGATATTCCGATGCCTGGTGTTGTGGCAATTCATCTGACCGGCAAACCGCAGAAAGGTGTTGGTCCACAGGATATTGCACTTGCGATTATCGGTGCTGTATTTAAAAATGGTTATGTAAATAATAAAGTAATGGAATTTGTCGGCGAGGGCATTGATAACTTAAGTGTTGATTTCCGTATTGGTATTGATGTTATGACAACAGAGACCACTTGTCTTTCTTCTATCTGGCGCACAGATGATGCCGTAAAAGAATTTTATGAAATTCACGGAAGAAAAGATGATTATAAAGAAATGGCACCGGAAAAAGTTGCTTACTATGACGGTGTGGTTGAAGTTGACTTGTCAACAATCAAACCGATGATTGCGATGCCATTCCACCCAAGTAATGTGTACACAATCGAAGAGTTGAACAATAACCTTGAGGATATCCTTCGTGATGTAGAGAAGAAGGCGCTTGTAAGCCTTGATAACAATAACATTGACTTTAAGTTGACGGATAAGATTCATGATGGCAAATTGTATGTAGAGCAGGGTGTTATTGCCGGATGTGCCGGTGGTGGTTTTGAAAACTTATGTGATGCTGCTGACATTCTGCGCGGTAAAAACATTGGTGCCGATGAATTCTCGTTAAGCGTTTATCCGGCATCCCAGCCGATTTTCATGGAACTTGTGAAAAATGGACGCATTGCTGATTTGATGGAAGCAGGAGCTACCGTTCGTACCGCTTTCTGCGGTCCATGTTTTGGTGCCGGCGATGTACCAAGCAACAAGGGACTTAGTATTCGTCATTCGACAAGAAACTTCCCGAACCGTGAGGGCTCGAAAGTTACGAATGGACAGATTGCTTCTGTTGCACTTATGGATGCTCGTTCGATTGCGGCAACTGCTGCGAATAAGGGATATTTAACGGCGGCAACAGATATTGATGCAAACTTTACAAAACCGAAATACTATTTTGATCATACCATTTATGATAACCGTGTCTTTAATGGTGTCGGCAAGGCAGATCCTTCGGTTGAAATTAAATTCGGACCAAACATTGTAGACTGGCCGAAAATGCATGCACTTACGGATAATGTACTTTTGAAAGTGGTATCGATGATTCATGATCCGGTTACGACTACGGATGAATTGATTCCATCCGGTGAGACAAGTTCTTACCGCTCAAATCCGCTTGGCCTTGCTGAGTTTACTCTTTCAAGAAAAGACCCTGCATATGTAGGAAAAGCAAAAGAAGTACAGAAGGTAGAGAAGGCTCGTATCGCAGGCCAAGATATTTATGCCGAAGATGCAAACTTAAAAGATGTCTATGAGGCGATTTCTAAACAGTTTGATGTAAAACCGGAAGAGACAGAAGTCGGAAGTGTGATTTTTGCCGTAAAACCGGGTGACGGTTCTGCTCGTGAGCAGGCAGCAAGCTGTCAGCGTGTGCTTGGCGGTATGGCTAACATTGCCCGTGAGTATGCAACAAAGAGATACCGTTCCAACCTGATTAACTGGGGTATGCTTCCATTTGTTTTCGATGGTGACCTTGTTTTTGATAAAGATGATTATATTTTTGTAAAAGATATCAAGAAAGCCATTGAAACAAAAGAAGATACGATTCATGCTTATGTAGTAAACCAGGGAATGAAAGAGATTGAACTTCATCTTGGTAATCTGACAGACGATGAAAGAGAAATTATTTTGAAAGGCTGCCTGATTAACTACAACAAAAAGAATTAGTTCTTTGGGGAGGACTTTTATGTTCCGCATATGGGGAAAAATATTCAAAGACAATCATTTAGTTCGTGATATGGTTTATGAAAATGGTGACACGGATATCAACCGGACTAAAAAAGTATTTGCCGGTATTCACGCATTTGCTGAAGCCTTTGATTTGCAACAGCCAATTTGGCTTGATAAAAACATTAATGAATTCAAGCGGGTTGACAAAACCCGCTTTGAACAAGATAACTTCATCGAGCAAATCGACTTCGACTACCTCGAAATCGAAGTAATCGAAGAATAGCAAACCAAAGAACAGTAAAAATCCCAAAGAGGTAAATTAAAGAGGTAAAATGTTTTCACATTAATTTTAAATAAAAAAACATCAAACTTTCACCATGAGGAACTTTGAACACCGAAGGTGTTCATCAAGCGAAGCGGTTCCGAATGGGAAACTTTGATGCTTTTTTATTTATGGCAATAATTGTGAAAACAATTCACCCTTCATCAACTTCAATCGCCATAGTCGGGCAGTTTTCAGCGGCAGTCCGGCAGTCATCTTCATATTCTGCAGGAATTATTCCTTCAACAGCCTCTGCTTTTCCTTCTTCATTAAAATGGTAAACATCCTCACAGGTGGACACGCATAAACCGCAGGCAATGCAGGCGTCCTGGTCAACAAAACTTTTCATTACAAAAAATTCTCCCTTCGTTTTTTTAGTAGCGTTCCCGTTTCGTTTGACTTTATTCATTTTTTGCTTATAATAGATAATGTATGCATATGTATAATGAGTATGTAGCAAGTACAGGGGTTAAAGATTGGAGAAGAACAATGCTTGATGAAGAATTACATACATCGTATCTGAAACAACTGCATCTGCCAAAAGATATGGACAATCTTTTTGAGTCCGATGCCAAAGAATTTCAGAAAGTGATGATGATGTACAGTTGTGCAATCAAAGAAGTAAAAACAAAATTACAAGTATTAAATGATGAATTTTCGATGACAAAAAATCGAAATCCGATTGAATTTGTTAAAACAAGAATCAAACAGCCGGACAGCATCGCAACCAAATTGAAAAAGAAAGGCTATCCGATTACGGTTGAATCGGTCAGACAGCATTTGAACGATGTGGCGGGCGTGCGTGTAATCTGTTCTTTTATTGACGACATTTACAAAGTGGCGGATATGCTTTCGGCACAGGATGATGTTGTTTTAATAAAAACAAAAGATTATATCAAAAAGCCGAAAATGAATGGCTACCGGAGTCTGCATTTAATTGTGGAAGTCCCGGTATTCTTTTCAGACCATAAAGAAAATATGCGTGTCGAAATCCAGATTCGTACGATTGCGATGGACTTTTGGGCGAGCTTAGAGCATCAGGTAAAATACAAAAAAGATATTAAAGATGCTGAAAATATTGTTTACGAATTGCGTGCTTGTGCGGATGTAATAAATCGGACGGATTTTCATATGCAGGCAATCCGCGACAATATAGTAGAAATAGATTAAAAAGGAGATAACAGTATGGCAGTTTTAATTGATGGCAAAAAAATCTCAGCACAGGTAAAGGACGAGTGCAAAGAACGCGTGGCAAAGGAAAATATGAATGTTACACTTGCGGTAATCCAGGTTGGAAATGATCCGGCATCTACCGTATATGTAGGAAACAAAAAGAAGGCCTGCGAATATGTGGGAATTCATTCCCTTTCTTATGAATTGTCGGAAGAGACAACAGAAGAAGAATTACTGGCACTTGTTGAAAAACTCAATGCAGATGATACCGTAAACGGTATTTTGGTACAATTACCGCTGCCTTCCCATATTAATGAGGATAAAGTGATTCAGACCATTTCCCCGAAAAAAGATGTGGATGGATTTCATCCGCAGAGCGTTGGTGCGTTAAGTATTGGTCAGCCGGGCTTTGTGTCCTGTACGCCGGCGGGCATCATTCAGCTCTTAAAGAGAAGTGGTGTAGTAATTGACGGAAAAGAGTGCGTTATTGTAGGCAGAAGTAATATTGTCGGAAAGCCAATGGCAATGCTTATGCTTCGTGAGAATGCTACGGTTACTGTTTGCCACAGTCATACAAAAGATTTAAAAGAAGTAACAAAAAGAGCAGATATTCTGATTGTAGCAATTGGAAAGCCGAAAATGATTACGGCAGATTATGTGAAAGAAGGTGCTGTTGTCATTGATGTCGGAATTCACAGACCGGAAGGCGGTAAACTTTGCGGTGATGTGGACTTTGATTCCGTGGAAAAAACAGCGTCGGCAATTACGCCGGTACCGGGCGGTGTCGGACCGATGACAATTGCGATGTTGATGAATAATTGTGTGGAAGCGAAAGGAATTCAGAAAGCATGAATTTGTTCTTTGTATCATTAGGATGTGATAAAAATTTAGTTGACAGTGAAAAAATGATTGCGCTGTTAGTTTCGCAGAATATTTCGGTGACAAGTACACCGGAGGATGCAGAAATCATTATTGTGAATACTTGTGGCTTTATTCATGATGCAAAAGAGGAAAGTATTGAGACAATTCTTGAAATGGCAGAATACAAAAAGACCGGCAAGTGTGTCTCGCTCATTATGACAGGATGTTTAGCGCAGCGCTACGCCGACGACATCCAAAAAGAAATTCCCGAAGTAGATGCGGTTGTCGGAACAACGGCATATGATAGAATATTTGAAGTAGTAAAAGATACGTTACAGGGAAAAAAAGAATGTGCGTTAAATGATTTGGACTATCTTCCGAAGAATTTAACAAACAGAGTTCATACGTCCTCCGGCTATTCCTCATATCTTAAAATTGCAGAGGGATGCAGCAAACACTGCACATACTGCATTATTCCGAAACTGCGCGGTAATTACCGCAGCGTTCCGATGGAAGAGTTGTTAGTAGAAGCGGAACAATTGGCAAAGGAAGGAACTAAAGAGCTGATTGTGATTGCACAGGAAACAACGGTTTACGGTGTTGATTTATATGGTGAAAAACGACTGCCTAAACTTTTACATGAACTCTGTAAAATTGATGGAATTGAGTGGGTTCGGCTGCTGTACTGTTATCCGGAAGAAATTACCGAGGAACTGGTGCAGACGATTAAGACAGAGAAAAAAATCTGTCATTATCTCGATTTGCCGATTCAGCACTGTAATGACGATATATTAAAAAGAATGGGACGAAAGACCACACAGGCGGATCTGCGGGAGAAGATTTCCATGCTTCGTAAAGAGATTCCGGATATTGCACTCCGTACAACATTAATCAGCGGATTTCCGGGAGAGACAAACGAAAACCATGAGGAATGTGTGGATTTTGTTGCCAACATGAAATTTGAACGATTAGGAGTATTTCCTTATTCGCCGGAAGAAGGAACACCGGCGGCAGAATATGACAGACAGCTTCCGGACGAGATTAAACAGGAATGGGCAGATGAAATTATGCAGACAGAGCAGAATGTGATTTTTGCCCAAAATGAAGAAATGATTGGCAGAAAACTTTCCGTGATTGTGGATGGATATCTGCCGGAAGATGGCGTTTATGTCGGGCGTACTTACCGTGATGCGCCGGAGATTGATGGGTGTCTGTTTTTTGAAGCACCGTACGAAATCATATCAGGCACCATATTACCTGTTTTGGTAACGGATGCAAACGGCTATGATTTGATTGGAGAAATTTTACCGGAGGAGGATGATTAAATGAATGTACCAAATCGATTGACAATTCTGCGTGTTGCCATGATTCCTCTTTTTGTAATTGCGATGCTATGGCAGCAATTGCCGTATTCGGATTATATTGCCGGCGGTCTATTTATTGCCGCCTGTATTACCGATTTTTTTGACGGATATCTGGCAAGAAAATACAATCAGGTTACAACCTTTGGTAAATTTATGGACCCATTGGCGGATAAGTTATTAGTCTGTGCAGCACTCATCTGTTTTTTGGCTGACCCGCAGGCAAATATGCCGGCATGGGTAGTTATTATCATTATCAGCAGAGAGTTCATTATCAGCGGTTTTCGTCTGGTGGCTGCTGAAAAAGGAGTTACCATTGCAGCAAGTTACTGGGGCAAAGTCAAAACTTTTGTCCAGATGGCAATGTCAATTTTTTTAGTATTTCATTTTCAGGCAGAAGTATTCCGTATCATTGAGAGTATATTAATTTATGCTTCGGTGATACTAACGATAATTTCTCTCGTCGATTATATTTATAAAAACCGAGGGGTTATGAAGGATGTGCGATAATGAAAGAAAATGCAAAAGAAAATGAGCTTGTCAAGAAACTGACAAACAAACACTATACGATAACAACAGCTGAATCATGTACCGGCGGTTTACTATCGGCAACAATTATTAACGTTTCCGGTGCGTCGGATGTTATCAACTGTGCTTATGTGACTTATGCAAACGAAGCAAAAGAAAATCTGGTTTCCGTAAGTCATGAAACACTGGAAACAAAAGGTGCTGTCAGCAAAGAGACAGCAGACGAAATGTGTGTTGGCTGTGCAAAGGCAGCGAAAGCAGACATGGGACTTTCTACGACCGGCATTGCGGGACCGGGCGGTGGTACAAAAGAAAAGCCTGTTGGGCTTGTGTATCTGGGCTGTTCACTGCATGAGCAGGTTACAGTAGAACGTCATGTGTTTTCCGGTGACAGAGAACAGGTAAGAAAGCAGGCAGTGGATGCAGCTCTTGATTTGGCAATACGATGTTTAGACAAGGAGTAATAAAATTGAAATTTAAAATAATGGCAATACTTATGGTGGGTTTGTTATTATTAAATGGTTGTGGGGAAGCGTCTGAGATACCGGCAAAAACAGCCCTTTCGACGCCAAAAAGCACGATGAAGACACTTACGATTTACTCCATTGATTCCGATACAATGAGTCTGATTCCGGTTGTTGTTAAAAAAGAGGAAAAAACATTGACAGCAGAGTATATCACTTATCTGGTAACACAGAATTTAGAAGATGAAGATGTGCGTGTTGACCATGTAGAGCAGCAGAAAAATACCGTTGTGGTTTCATTTGATTCGAAAGCAAAACCGGTAAAGCGTTGTTCTAAGCAGATGGAAACATTAATATTAAACTGTTTTGCCAGCAGTCTGTTGGATAATGTAAAAGATTGTAAAAAAATTATTTACCGATGCAAAAACAAACGATACAAAAGTTCTCATCGGTCTTTTGGATTTAATGAAGTTTATGCATCGGCATAAATACATCGGAGAAGAAAATGAAAAAAGTAATCATAATCGGTGGCGGTCCTGCCGGCATGATGGCGGCGATTCAAAGTGCCTCATGCGGATGTGACGTCACTATTGTTGAAAAAAATGAAAAATTAGGAAAAAAACTTTTTATCACAGGAAAAGGCAGGTGCAACCTGACCAACGCCTGTGATATTTCTGATTTGTTTTCTAACGTAATTTCAAATCCTAAGTTTCTCTACAGTGCGTTTTATTCCTTTACCAATGAACAGGTCGTTGATTTTTTTAATAAGCATGGTCTGCCTACAAAAGTGGAGCGTGGAAAGCGCGTTTTTCCGGCATCGGATAAATCTTCTGATGTCATCCGAACATTGGAGAAGGAGTGTAAAAGACTTGGTGTAGCTATACTTCTTCATACAGAGGTAAAAAAACTTCAAATCAAAGAAAGTGAAGTGACGGGAGTTGTTCTGAAAAATCAGCATACTCTGCCGGCGGACAAAGTGATTGTTGCAACCGGCGGCTGTTCATATGTAAGTACCGGTTCAACGGGAGATGGCTATGAATTTGCAAAAGAGGCAGGGCATACCGTAACGGCAATTCGTCCGGGATTAACCGGAATTGTTACGGCAGATAACATTGGGAAACAATTGCAGGGGCTGACGCTGAAAAATTGTCGGGTATCGATTCAGAGAGAGTCCGGCAAGCAGAAATCGCTCTATGACGGTTTCGGTGAAGTCCTGTTTACACATTATGGAGTGAGCGGGCCACTTATGCTGAGCGCAAGCAGCATCGTTGGTGACAAGCTGCAAAAAGAACCGCTGATACTGCATATTGACTTAAAACCGGCATTGTCAATGGAGCAGTTAGATAAACGGATTGTGAAAGATTTTTCGGAACGCATGAATTTATCGTTGAAAAATGCCTGCAGAAATCTTCTTCCTGCCAGCATGGTAACAGAAGTGTTGTCCCGTGCCGGCTTGGATGTTGACAGCAAAGTGAATCAGCTTGACAAAAAAAATCGGTTGAAATTAGTTGACAGCATAAAGGATTTTACGGTAACATTAAAAGGATTGAGAGATATCAACGAAGCGATTATTACGCGCGGGGGTGTAAAAGTTTCGGAAATTGATCCATCAACGATGGAATCGAAACTAATACAGGGATTATTCTTTGCCGGTGAGGTGTTAGATTTGGATGCTTTAACCGGAGGTTTTAATCTTCAGATTGCATGGTCTACCGGGTATTTGGCTGGCAGGGAAGAATCGAATTAGAAGGAGGCGTTACGAATGAATATTGCAATTGATGGACCGGCAGGAGCCGGAAAAAGCTCAATCGCAAAGTTAGTAGCAAAAAAACTGAATTATGTTTATGTAGACACAGGTGCTATGTTCCGCACGATGGCTTATTATTTTTTGACAAACGGCATTGATACAACAGATGAAAATGCGGTAAATGAAAAATGTCAGGCAATTGATATTACGATTCAGTATGAAAACGGCGAGCAGCATATTTTCTTAAATGGTGCGGATGTCAGCAAAGAAATCCGTAAAGAAGAAGTTGGAAAAAATGCTTCGGTAGTTGCAAAATATCCAAAGGTTCGTGAAAAATTATTAGAATTGCAGAGAAATTTGGCGGCTGCCAATGATGTCATTATGGATGGCAGAGATATTGGAACCGTTGTTTTGCCAAATGCTGAGTGCAAAATTTATCTGACGGCAAGTTCTTTTGTGCGCGCAAACCGCCGTTACAAAGAATTGATTGAAAAAGGAGAAACCTGCGATTTGGCACAAATTGAGAAGGATATCATTGCTAGGGATGAACAGGATATGAACCGCGAAATTGCGCCGTTAAAGCAGGCAGAAGATGCAGTATATTTGGATTCCTCTGATTTAACAATCGATGAAGTGGTAAATAAAATTATTGAAATACAAGGAGCATCGGCTCATGACAATTAAATGTGCAGACAGCGCGGGGTTCTGCTTTGGAGTAAAGCGGGCCGTTGATACGGTATATGATTTATTGGCAAAAGAAAATCATAAAGTTTATACACTCGGACCGATTATTCATAACGAGCAGGTTGTAGAGGATTTAGCATCGCAGGGGGTACAGGTGATTGAACACCCGGATGAAATTGCAAAAGAAGACAGGAGTCAGGCGATTTTAGTGATTCGTTCGCACGGTGTACCGGAATCCGTCATCCACACGCTCAAGGAGAAAAAAATTCCATTTGAGGATGCAACGTGTCCATTTGTGAAAAAAATTCATAAAACCGTTGCTGAATATAGTGAAAAAGGATATGAAATTGTTATCATCGGTTCGGCAAAACATCCGGAGGTGCAAGGAATTCTCGGGTGGGCAAAAAACGGTGGAACCGTCGTAGAATCGAAGGAAGATGCCCTTTTATTTAAGCCGTCAAAAGGGGAAAAACCGATATGCGTGGTAGCACAAACGACATTTAATTACAAAAAATTTCAAGAATTAGTTGAAATTTTTTCAAAAAAAGGTTATGATATACTTGCTGTGAATACAATTTGTAATGCTACGTCTACACGTCAGACGGAGGCAGAGTCTTTAGCAAAGGATTCTGACGCTATGATTGTGATAGGTGGAACACATTCATCCAATTCACGCAAGTTATATGAAATATGTAAAAATCAGTGTGAAAACACTTTTTTTATACAGACAGCAGAAGATTTACCGGATATCCCGGTCTCATCTTTTGCAAGCCTAGGTATTACTGCCGGGGCATCGACCCCAAATACTATTATACAGGAGGTTCTTAAGGCATGTCAGAAGCAAGTTTCGCAGAATTATTAGAGGATTCATTAGTCACAATCCACAATGGTGAGATTGTAGAAGGGACAGTTATCGGAGTTAAAGACAATGAGATTATCTTAAACATTGGATATAAAGCAGATGGTATTTTAACGAAGAATGAATACAGTAACAATACTGATGTTGACTTGACCTCCGAAGTAAAACCAGGAGATACGATGACTGTTAAAGTTTTGAAAGTCAACGATGGTGAGGGACAGGTTCTTCTTACTTATAAGAGACTTCAGCAGGACAAGATGAATGAACGTTTTCAGGAAGCATTTGAAAATCAGGAAGTACTTACCGGAAAAGTTTCCATGGTACTCAAAGGCGGTTTGAGTGTTTCTTATGGTGAAGGCCGTGTGTTTATCCCGGCTAGTCTGGTATCCGATATGTATGAGAGAGATTTATCCAAATATCAGGATCAGGAAGTTGAATTCGTTCTTACTGAAGTTAATCCACGTAAGAGAAGAATTATTGGCGACCGCAAACAGTTAATCGTTGCTAAGAAGAAAAAAATGCAGGAAGAATTGCTTTCCCGTATTAAAGTTGGCATGATGGTAGAAGGTACTGTTAAAAACCTTACCGATTTTGGTGCATTCATCGACTTGGGCGGAGCAGATGGACTTCTTCACATCTCCGAGATGTCATGGGGACGCGTTGCAGATCCTAAAAAGCTGTTCAAAGTTGGCGATAAAGTAAATGTCATGATTAAAGATATTCAAGACACAAAGATTGCACTTACTCTTAAACTGGAAGAGAACAATCCATGGAAAAATGCAGCAGAGAAGTATCAGATTGGTACAATCGTAACCGGTAAGGTTGCCCGCATGACTGATTTTGGTGCATTTATTGAGTTGGAAGAAGGAATTGACGCATTGCTTCATGTTTCTCAGATTGCTATTGAGCATGTAGAAAAACCTTCCGATGTTTTGAAAGTAGGTCAGGAAATTACTGCTAAAATCGTTGATTTCAATGAAGAAACAAAGAAAATCAGCTTAAGTGTAAAAGCACTTGAGATTGAGAAACGCAACGAAGCAGCAGATGCTGAAGATTCCGAAGAAGAATAATGGGTCTTTACGATTACGAATGGTTTAAAAGCGGATTCCTTTCAATGTCAGGAATTGATTTAAATTCCTACAAAGAAGGGCAGATGAAGCGGCGGATTGATAATTTTTTAAAAAAACATCAAGTAGATGATTATAACACTTTTTTGTCATTACTTAGACAGGATACAGAAATTCATGATAGTTTTATTACATATTTGACTATCAATGTATCAGAGTTTTACCGAAATCCTCTGCAATGGCAGACCTTGGAAAAGGATATCATTCCACTGCTTTTGAAACGCTTTCCAAAACCTTTGCGTATTTGGAGTGCAGCCTGTTCAACAGGTGATGAGCCATATTCGTTGGCGATGGTTTTAAGTGATTTTCTTCCATTGAGTCAAGTTCAGATTTTGGCGACGGATATGGACGCGGAAGTTTTAGCAAAAGCAAAGGCGGGGTGTTATACCAGTCAGAGCATTAAAGGACTGCCGCAGCGTTACAGAGATAAATTTTTAGAAAAAGATGAGCATGGTATTTACCGTGTTTCTAATAAATTAAAATCATGTATTTCTTTTAAGCAGCACAATCTGTTAAAGGATGGATATCCGCAGAGAGTTCATTTGATTGTATGCCGGAATGTGATGATTTACTTTACGGAAGAGGCAAAGGAGCGGATTTACCGCCGATTTTCGGATTCCTTATGCAAACAGGGAATTTTGTTTGTAGGAAGCACTGAGCAGATTATTGGTGCGAAAAAGTATAATTTCCAGGGAATTCAGTCATTTTTTTATGAAAAACAGTAAGAAAACCACCTTCGGGTGGTTTTTTGATTGCTTTTTTTCTCATTTTCTAGTATATTTATAACGTATGAGTTTTTTTAGGAGGTAAAAAAGATGGAAAATAAAGTTGTAATTGCGTTAGATGCCATGGGTGGCGATTACGCACCGGTTGAAACAGTAAAGGGAGCCGTAGAGGCAGTAAATGAGAATAAAGGTATGAAAGTAATTCTTGTTGGCAGAGAAGAAGAAATAAAAAGTGAGCTTGCAAAATATACCTATGAGGAAGCAAGCATTGAAATTGTGAATGCAACAGAAATTATTGATATGGGTGAAGTCCCAACAAAGGCAATTCGTGAGAAGAAAGATTCTTCTTTAGTTGTTGCCATGAAATTAGTACGCGATGGAAAGGCGGATGCGATTGTATCGGCAGGAAGTACAGGTGCCATTTTGGTTGGTGGACAACTTGTTGTTGGTCGAATCAAAGGAATCAAGCGTCCGGCACTTGCACCATTTTTACCTTCTAAAAACGGATTTTCTCTGTTAATCGACTGTGGAGCGAATGTAGACGCCCGTCCGGAACATCTGGTTCAGTTTGCCCAGATGGGTTCGGTTTATTTTGAAAACGTTATGGGCAAAAAAAATCCAACGGTTGGTATTGTAAATATCGGAACCGAAGAGGAAAAAGGAAATCAGCTTGTGAAAGAAACATATCCGTTGCTTCGTGACTGCAAAAACATTAATTTTGTCGGAAGTGTTGAGGCAAGAGATATTGCAAAAGGCGGCACAGATATCCTTGTCTGTGAAGCTTTTGTCGGCAATGTGATTTTGAAATTTTTTGAAGGTGTTGCTAAAACATTCTTAGGCTGCATCAAAGAGGGCATTATGAAGAGTCTCCGAACAAAAATCGGTGGTATGCTGATTAAACCGGCATTAAAAGGATTATTAAAGACATTTGATGTCAGCAGCCAGGGCGGTGCCCCGTTGTTAGGATTAAAAGGGCTTGTGGTAAAGGCTCATGGAAATTCCAAGAGTGCGGAAATCAAAACGGCTTTGGGACAATGTATTACATTTAAAGAAAATAGTATTAATGAAAAAATACAGGACAAGATTCAGGCTTAAAGGAGGCTTTGTGCTGTGAAAGAAGACAAATTAACACAGTTACAGGACAAAATTGGATATCACTTTCAAAATCTTTCGCTGCTTAACAATGCGCTGACACATAGTTCGTATGCTAATGAGAGGCATTGGAAATATGAGAGAAACAATGAGCGGCTGGAGTTTTTGGGAGATGCTGTTTTAGAATTGGTAAGCAGTGATTATATCTTCTCAAACCATAAGGATATGGTAGAAGGAAAAATGACGAAGCTGCGTGCCAGTTTAGTATGCGAGATGAGTCTTGCATCTTCTGCCAGGGAAATTAAATTAGGAGAATATCTGAAACTGGGACACGGCGAATGGGTTACCGGTGGCGGCAAGAGAGACTCGATTTTGTCTGACGCTTTTGAAGCTGTGATTGGCGCAATTTATCTGGATGGTGGATTGAATCCGGCAAGAGAGTTTATTTTGCAGTATGTTTTATCGGACATCGAAAAGAAACAGTTATTTTATGACAGTAAGACAATTTTGCAGGAAATTATCCAGAGCAAATTTCACGAAAAAACAAATCTTTCTTATGCACTGGAAAAAGAGGAAGGCCCTGACCACAATAAATCGTTTGAAGTGGTCTGCATGGTAAATGAGAAAGCCTATGGCCGTGGAAAAGGCCGTACGAAAAAGGCGGCCGAACAAAAGGCGGCGTATGAAACGATATTATTATTGAGACAGGAGAAGTAGTCCATGTATTTGAAAAGTATAGAAGTTCAGGGTTTCAAATCCTTTGCAAAAAAACTTGTATTTGAATTTCATAATGGAATTACCGGAATTGTCGGACCAAACGGCAGTGGAAAAAGTAATGTTGCCGATGCGGTCCGCTGGGTATTAGGCGAACAAAGTGCTAAGCAGTTACGTGGTTCGAGCATGCAGGATGTTATCTTTTCGGGAACGGAGATGCGCAAACCACAAAGTTATGCATATGTTGCATTGACAATCAGCAATGAGGACCACAAATTAAATCTGCCTTATGAAGAGGTACAGGTAGCGAGAAGAGTGTACCGTTCCGGTGAAAGTGAATACTTGTTAAATGGTGTAACCTGCCGTCTCCGTGATGTACAGGAATTGTTTTTTGATACCGGTATCGGAAAAGAAGGTTATTCCATCATCGGGCAGGGACAGATTGACAAAATTCTTAGTGGTAAACCGGAAGAGCGCCGTGAGCTCTTTGACGAAGCGGCCGGTATCGTTAAATTCAAGAAAAGAAAGGCTGCTGCTGAGAAAAATCTGGAGACAGAACGTCAAAATCTTCTTCGTGTACAGGATATTTTGACAGAATTAGAAAAACAGGTTGGTCCACTGGAAGAACAGTCGAAAAAGGCGAAAGAATTCCTTCAGTTAAAAGAAGAGTTAAAACAGTTTGAAGTAGGACTGTTCTGCATGGATTATGAGACATTACAGCAGGAAACAGAAGAAATTGAGAAAAACCTTTCCCATACAAAAGAAGAATTGGAACAGGCAAAAGCGGATAAAGAAAAATCGCGTTCTGAATATGATTCGGTAGAGTCTGCAATTGCGGATTTTGACCGTTCGGTTGAGAAGAAAAAGGAAAAAGTAAATCAGGATAAACTTTTGATTACGAATTTTGAAGGAGAAATTCGTATTACCAAGGAAAAAATTTCGTCTGCCGCACAGGGAAAAGAATATTACAAAGAGCGTACGGATGCATTGGAGGAATCCAAACAGGCAGCAAATGAGGAACTGGCTTCTTATACCGCTTCCCAGAAAGAGGCACTTTTAGAACTCGAGAAAATTACAGACGAAGAAAAATCGCTTAGCAGCCAGATGGAGCAGTTAGAGAAAGCAATTTTAGAAGATGAAATCGAGTTAAACGAACAGAATGAGCAGATTATGGATTCGATGAATGCTTCCAGTAAGATTACTGTGGAACAGCAGAAAGCGAAATCCATGCTGGAGCAGAATAAGATTCGTAAAGCAGAATTAAATCAGAAGATTTTAGCAAATAAAACACAATATTCTTCAGCGGAAGAAGAAATGAAAAGAGAAGAGGAACTTTTGAAGGCGGCAAAGAAAGAGTTAGACTCTGCTTATGTGGCGAAAAAAGAACTCTTACGAAATGCAGATATAAAACGGCAGGATATTTTATCTTTGCAGAAAAAGCAGCAGGAAAAACAAAAGAATTACCATATCATTGATTCTAAACTGGAAACGGTAAAAAACATGGCAGAGCGCTATGAGGGGTACAGTCAGAGTATCCGCCGTGTGATGGAGCAGAAGAAACAGGAACCAGGTGTGCTTGGTGTTGTTGCAGATATTATCCGGGTGAAAGAAAAATATATTACTGCTGTTGAGACAGCACTTGGCGGAAATATTCAAAATATCGTAACAGAGGATGAACATGTTGCAAAACGAATGATTCAGTATTTAAAGAAGAATCGTTTGGGGCGTGCTACATTTTTACCGCTGACGACAGTTACACCGAAAAAAGAAAAGCCATTTCGGGATGAAATTCTAGAGGAAGATGGTGTTCTTGGAAATGTAGCTTCCAAGGTAGACTGCGATGAAAAGTATAAATTAATTATCGAATATCTGTTAGGGCGTTTTCTTCTTGTGGATACGATTGATCATGCGATGCAGATTAGTAAAAAGTATCAGTACCGAGTGCGTATTGTAACATTAGAGGGTGAATTGTTCCATCCGGGCGGTTCTCTTTCCGGTGGTACCTTTAAGAATAATTCAAATCTGCTTGGCCGCCGCAAGGAGCAGGAAGCATTAGAAAAAGAAAAACAGACGATTGAGAGTGCAATTGCTTCCGTGAAAGAAGAAATTCAGACAGCACAGAAACAGGTGGAAAACTTTGTTAAAGATGCCAATGCCAAAGAAGAGACGGTTAAAGAACTGGAATTAAAGAAAAATACGGCTCAGATTAAATATGAGCAGGCAGTATCGGTAAAAGAGCAGAAGGAAAAAGAATACCGCGCTATTGCCAATGATGGAAAAGAAATTGAAAACCAGAAGGCATTAATTGAAGATTCTCTTTCAAGAATCGACAGTGATTTGGAATTGTCGAAGCAGAAAGAGGAGCAGGCAAAAGAGCAGGTAAAACTTTTATCTGTCAAATTGGATGAAGAACGTGAAAAACAAGTGGAGTTACAAGAGAAAATTTCTCAAAACCGCTTAGAAGTTTCTTCGTTCCAGCAAAAGAACAATTATGTAGCTGAAAATATTCATCGAATTGAAGAATCACTTCATGATCTGGAAACAGAATACAACAAATTGATGCAGGAGCAGAAAAATTCGGATGATACGGTTTCTGAGATGGAACAGGCAATTGCCGGTTACGAAGAGAAAAACAAACAGTTACAGGAAGAAATTGTCCGCCTGACCAAAGAAATTGAAGAGGAAAGTAAGCAGAAAGAAGAAATGATGGCATCCCAAAAAGATATTTTTGAGAAGCGGGATGCACTGATGAATCATATGAGCGAACTCGACAAAGAGTCTTTCCGTTTAGAGTCACGAAAGCAGAACATCGAAGAGAAGATGGAAGCAAAAGTCAATCATATGTGGAATGAATATGAGCTTACATACCGCAGTGCCAAAGAAATTGATATCGACCATTCCATTTCCTACACACGCATGAAGGCAAATGTGACGGATACGAAAAACAAAATTCGTGGTCTTGGCGATGTCAATGTAAATGCAATAGAAGACTTCAAATCCGTCAGTGAGCGTTATACACTTTTGAAAACGCAGCATGACGACTTGATTGAGTCGGAAGACGCACTGAAAAAGATTATTGCTGATTTAGATGAAGAAATGCGCAAACAGTTTACAGAAAAATTTGCGGATATTCAGAAACAGTTTGACAAGGTGTTCCGCGAGCTGTTTGGAGGCGGAAAAGGTACTTTGGAATTGGTCGAGGAAGAAGACGTATTGGAAGCCGGCATTACAATCAATGCGCAGCCGCCGGGAAAGAAACTTGGCAACATGATGCAGTTGTCCGGTGGAGAGAAGGCGTTAACAGCCATTGCACTTTTGTTTGCTATTCAAAATTTGAAACCTTCTCCGTTTTGTCTGCTTGACGAAATTGAGGCAGCACTTGACGATTCCAACGTAAAGCGGTATGCTAAATACTTGCATAAGCTTACAAAAAACACACAGTTTATTGTAATTACCCATCGAAAGGGCACGATGGAAGCAGCGGATGTTCTGTATGGTATTACCATGCAGGAAAAAGGCGTTTCTACGCTGGTATCCGTAAAACTCATTGAAGAGCAGTTAGACAACTAAAAGTAAGGAGACAGCAATGGAAGAAAAAGTTGGATTTTTCAAACGATTAAAAAATGGACTTTCCAAAACGAGAGATTCTTTCGTTTCCGGAATTGATTCTTTGTTTACCGGTTTTTCGGAGATTGATGATGATTTTTATGAAGAACTGGAAGAATTACTGGTAATGGGGGACATCGGTATTAATACTACAATGAGTATTATTGATGGACTCAAAGAACGTGTAAAAGAAGAAAAAATTAAAGAAGCATCTGCCTGCAAACAGCTTTTGATTGATACCATTAAGGAGCAGATGCAAATTCATGAAGACGCTTATGAATTTGAACACAAAAAGTCTGTTTTATTATTGATTGGTGTAAATGGTGTTGGTAAGACGACCAGTGTCGGCAAACTGGCAGGACAGTTCAAAAATCAGGGTAAAAAGGTAATGCTTGCTGCCGCTGATACATTCCGTGCAGGTGCAATTGATCAGTTAAAAGAATGGGCAAATCGTGCCGGCGTAGATATTATTGCAGGACAGGAAGGTTCTGACCCGGCTGCGATTGTGTACGATGCGGTTGCTGCCGCAAAAGCAAGAGATGTTGATATTCTTCTCTGTGATACAGCAGGAAGACTTCATAATAAGAAAAATTTGATGGCAGAACTTCACAAGATTCATACCATCATCGAAAAAGAGTACCCGGAAGCCTTATTAGAGACCATGATTGTTGTTGATGGTACAACGGGACAGAATGCACTGGCGCAGGCAAAAGAATTTAGCGAAGTAGCAGATGTGTCAGGTGTTATTTTAACAAAACTTGATGGAACTGCAAAAGGCGGTATTGCGATTGCAATTCAGTCAGAATTAAGCATTCCGGTTAAGTATATCGGAATTGGTGAACAAATTGGTGACTTACAGCGATTTGATGCCGAAGAGTTTGTGAATGCATTATTTGAAGAATAGAGAAAGGTTGTGTTTTACCGGATGATGACGTTAGATCAGTTTGAGCAGGCAAGTGAAAAGGTGCAGAATGTAATTCTTCCTACAAATTTAATATATAGTGAGTATTACAGTGCACAGACCGGCGGAAAAATTTACTTAAAGCCGGAAAATATGCAGTATACAGGTGCTTATAAAGTTCGTGGTGCCTACTATAAAATCAGTACCATGTCAGAAGAGGACAGACAAAAAGGACTCATTACCGCTTCTGCCGGAAACCATGCACAGGGCGTTGCTTATGCAGCGAAATTGTTTGGGGTAAAGGCAGTAATTGTAATGCCAAATACAACACCGTTAATCAAAGTAAACCGCACAAAAAGCTATGGTGCAGAGGTAGTTCTTCACGGTGATGTATATGACGATGCGTGTTCTTATGCTTTGCAGTTAGCAGAGGAAAAAGGATACACTTTTATTCATCCGTTTGATGATGAAGTAGTGGCAACCGGGCAGGGCTCCATTGCCATGGAGATTATTAAAGAACTTCCAACCGTTGATATGATTTTAGCACCGGTTGGCGGCGGCGGTTTTGCGGCGTTTCAACACTTGCCAAATTATTAAATCCGAATATTAAAGTCATTGGTGTAGAGCCTGCAGGTGCAAACTGTATGCAGGAGTCGTTAAAGCAGGGAAAAGTTGTCTCTCTACCAAATGTCAATACCATTGCAGATGGTACGGCAGTAAAGACACCGGGACATAATATTTTCCCATATATCCAGAAAAATGTAGATGAAATTATCACCGTGGATGACCACGATTTGATTGTTAATTTCTTAGACATGGTGGAAAATCATAAAATGGTAGTTGAAAATTCCGGTCTGCTTACGGTATCTGCACTGAAGCAGTTAGACTGCAAAGGCAAGAAAATTGTCTGTATCTTAAGTGGCGGTAATATGGATGTCATTACAATGTCTTCTGTTGTTCAGCACGGACTTATTCAGCGTGGCAGAATCTTTACCGTGAGTGTCCAGCTTCCGGACCGTCCGGGTGAATTGGTACGGGTGGCAGATGTGATTGCAAAAGCACAGGGAAATATTATCCGCTTAGAGCATAACCAGTTTGTCAGCATTAACCGAAATGCCGCCGTGGAACTTACGATTACGATGGAAGCGTTTGGCAATGACCATAAAGAATCCATTATTGCAGCATTAAAAAAGGCAGGGTATACACCGAAACCGGAACAGCCGACTGCCGTTTACCAATAAAGGAGGAGCCGTGATGGACCAGAAATCATTACTCTTTACACCGGAAGGTGTACGAGACATCTACGGAGAAGATTGTGAAAGAAGAGCCAAAATTCAGCAGGGAATTCATACGATTATGAAACAGTATGGATTTAAGAATATTCAAACGCCTACTTTTGAGTTCTTTGATATTTTTAACAGAGAACGTGGAACTGTAAAATCTGCTGATATGTTTAAGTTCTTTGACCAGTACAACAATACGCTTGTGCTGCGTCCGGATATCACACCGTCGATTGCACGTTGTGTGGCTAAGTATTATGAAAAAGAAGAAATGCAGATTCGTCTGTGCTATACAGGAAGTACCTTTACCCGCTTAAGCGGTTATCAGGGAAAACTTTCGGAAATCACACAGCTCGGTGCGGAAATGATGAATGATGCGTCTTCCGATGCCGATGGTGAAATTATTGCCATGACGATTGAATGTCTGCAAAAATCGGGTTTGAAAGAGTTTAAAGTCGATATTGGACACGCTGATATTTTTCGCGGGCTTATTGAGGAGACGGATTTATCCGAAGAAGAAATCGAGACGTTAAAAACCTATTTAAATAACAAAAATATTTTTGCGGTTGAGGATATGCTCGAAAACCGTGATATGCCACAAGAATGTAAAAATCTTTTGGTAAAAATGCCGGATTTGTTTGGCGGAATCGAAACCATTACTTATGTTAAGGAACAGACCACAAACAAACGTGCCTTAAAAGCGTTAGAGCGATTAGAAAAAATCTATGAGATTTTGTCGGTATCCGGTTTAGAAGACCATATCACATTTGATTTGGGACTTTTGTCGCATTATGAATATTACACCGGAGTTATTTTCAAGGCTTATACATATGGTACCGGAGATGCGATTGTGACCGGTGGCCGGTATGATAATCTGGTCGAACAGTTCGGTAAAAAGACCCCGGCGGTTGGATTTGCGTTACTGTTAGACCAATTGATGGAAGCACTTAGAAGCCAGGAGATTCCAATTGAGGCACAGGAGAAAGATTACCTGATTTTGTACCGCTCAGCGAATCGAAAAAAAGCGTTAGAGATGGCAAAATCTTATCGTACGGATAATCAGCCGGCAAGACTGCTTCGAAAGGACGCACAGACACCATTAAGTGAGTATATTGCCTATGGCAAGCGAAATGAGGTTTCCAAGCTCCTTTATATTGATGACACCGGTGAAATTTCAGAGTTTGACTTATCGGAAATGTAATGCAGACAAAAGTTTGAAATGGAGGTTTTCATGAAATATATTACGATTGCACTCGCAAAGGGCCGTCTTGCAAAACAGACACTTGCACTGCTTGAGCAGACCGGCATTACCTGCGAGGAAATGAAAGACAAAGATACAAGAAAGTTGATTTTTATCAACGAGGAGTTGAAATTAAAATTCTTCCTTTCCAAAACATCGGATGTACCTACTTATGTGGAGTATGGCGCGGCAGATTTAGGTGTCGTAGGAAGCGATACAATTATGGAAGAGGGAAGAAAAGTATTAGAAGTTTTGGATTTAGGACTTGGCAAATGCAATATGTGTGTTGCAGGTCCTGCTTCAGCAAAAGAATTGCTGCATAATAATCAGGTGATTCGTGTTGCCTCGAAATATCCGGCAATTGCGAAAAACTATTTTTATAATCAGAAACATCAGACTGTGGAAATTGTAAAATTAAATGGTTCTGTTGAACTTGCACCAATTGTTGGTTTGTCCGAGGTCATTGTTGATATTGTTGAGACGGGCTCGACATTAAAGGCAAACGGACTAGAGGTATTGGAAACAATTTGTCCATTATCCGCCCGCGTGATTGTTAATGAAGCAAGTATGAAATTGCAGCGTGAGCGTATTACGAAACTAATTAAAGATTTAAAACAGGCACTGGAATAAGGAGGAATGGTAACATGCGCATGGTACAGCTTACCAAACAGGAAAAAGAAAATATTTTGGAAAATTTGTTGAAACGCAGCCCGAACCAGTATGATGAGTATCAGGAAGCAGTCAATGAAATTTTGGAAAATGTAAAAAAAGAAGGAGACAAGGCGGTCTTTGATTATACGAAGCGCTTTGACAAAGCCAATATTTCTAAAGAGACCTTGTATGTGACAGAAGAAGAGATCAAAGAGGCATATTCTCTTGTTGATGCTGACTTAATTGAGACAATGAAAAAATCGATTGCAAACATTCGCGATTTTCATGAACGTCAGGTGAGAAACAGCTGGTTTCACACAAGAGAGGATGGTGTGATTTTAGGACAGCGCATTACAGCATTAGCAAGTGTTGGTGTTTATGTGCCGGGCGGAAAAGCAGCTTATCCATCCAGTGTTTTGATGAATATTATTCCTGCAAAAGTGGCTGGCGTAAAACGTATTGTTATGGCAACTCCTCCGGGAAAAGACGGAAAAGTGACACCGGTTACTTTGGTAGCTGCTCATTTGGCCGGCGCCTCAGAAGTTGTAAAGGTTGGCGGTGCACAGGCGATTGCAGCTATGGCATTTGGAACGGAAAGCATTCCGAAGGTCGATAAGATTACGGGACCTGGAAATATTTTTGTGGCACTGGCTAAGAAAGCTGTATCAGGATTTGTCAGTATCGATTCTATTGCAGGTCCCAGCGAGATCCTGGTACTGGCAGATGAGACAGCCAACCC
>ERZ779656.405-NODE-405-length-32982-cov-18.021411_pt1 | contig 32982 bp, 28 predicted proteins | sample MGYA00511102_ERZ779656 | MGnify/ENA primary metagenome ERZ779656 (study PRJEB29588, sample SAMEA2143980) | human gut metagenome | biome: human gut; feature: human-associated habitat; material: faeces | place: Denmark | collected 2008/2010 ... | reverse complement strand
GCAAAGCTACAACCAAACCTCAAAGTGTAAAAGGTGCATTTCTTCGAATGCTTACCAATAACCAGACTTATGAAAAAACTTATCATGCTATGTATGATGTGGTGCATCTGCCTCTCTATCTGGGCCGGAAAGCACTACACCGTCATTGTATCCCTCGACGGGTTCCGCTGGGACTACCCGCAAATGTACGATACACCGTTCTTCGACCGGATGGCTCGTGAAGGCGTAAAGGCTACCATGATTCCATCGTTCCCTTCGAAGACCTTCCCCAACCATTACACCATTGCTACGGGGCTGGTGCCTGACCACCATGGTATCGTAGCCAATACCTTCTGGGACCCACAGCGTCAGGAACTTTACAAGATGAGCAACCTGAAAACCCGCAACGATGCGTCTTATTATGGCGGAGAACCTATCTGGATTACCGCACAGAAGCAGGGCATCAAAACAGGAAACATCTACTGGGTAGGCTCTGACATTGCCGTAAAAGGACAGCACCCCACCTACTATCACGTGTACGACCAGAAACCCCGGCTCACCCAGACGGAGCGTGTGGCAGAGGCACTGAGAATGCTGAAACTGCCGGAAGAAGAACGCCCCCAGCTGGTTATGATTTATTTCGAGGATTCTGATACCTACGGACACACTTATAGCCCGCACAGCAAGGAAACACGCCGCTGCGTGGAAGAGCTGGATGCTCTCATGAAATACTTATGGGAAGGACTTCAAAGCTTGCCTTTCGGAAAGGACATCAACCTGATTGTGACGTCCGACCACGGAATGGCGACTGTCAGCACGGACCGTTTTGTGCCTATCAAGCACCTGTTGAACGAAAAATGGTATACTTTGATTGACGGGAATCTGCCGGCACAGATTTATACGAAACCGGAATACCGCGACTCCGTGTATCAGGCACTACAGGAACTGAATCACGTACGGGTATGGAAAAAAGAAGATATTCCTGCTTATTTGAACTATGGAAGCAATCCACGTGTGGGCGATATCATCGTACTGCCTGATTTAGGCTGGCTAGTGGAGGAAGGCAACAAGACACTTCCGGGAGCCCATGGATTCGACCCGACCTACGACGATATGCAGGTAATGTTCCGGGCATGCGGACCGGACTTCAAAAAAGGATACGAAGCTCCGAAGTTCCGAAATGTATCGATTTATTCCTTGCTGGCCCGTCTGCTTCACATCACTCCCGAGAAAACAGACGGGAATCTGGCAGAAGTTGAGAGCATGCTGATTCAGTGATATTTACCATATCCTTTAAGAATAAAAAAGAATTGATTGCACTCCTCTAAAAAACGCAAGGACGTTTGACTTGAAACGCAAGTGCATTCGTTTCAAAACTCTTTGGCGTTTTAACTGAAACGCCAAAGAGTTTTAATTCAAACGCCTAAGCATTTTACATACCCTGATCCGAAGTTCGCTAAATTCTCATTTATCTAAGTAAGTTTACACATTTCCCCATTCTCAGCAGAGAATTTCACACTTCAAAAATTAAATCTCCTAAAATGTTAAAAAAGCATTTTCCCAATAAACCACAAGAGGGATTCATTGTCTTAAAGCCGTAAGTGCACTGAAAATGATTATTCACTTTTAAATTTTGACTACAATGAAAACAACTCGTTTATTATCTACATTGATTCTTACCGTATGTTTAGGTTTTGGAAGCGTGATGGCACAAAATGCTGCACCTCAGGTTTGTCCGGAAAAAGCCGAAAAGCCTTACAAGGTAAAACTTACTCCGGAACAACGTATGGAAGCACAGGCTCAGCGTATGGGAAAACAATTGATGCTGGACGATGCCAAATTAGCTCAGTTTACTTCTCTCTACAAGGAATACCTGACTGCCTTGAAAGAATGCCGTCCGGCCGCAAAAGAAAATAAAGTAAAACCGTGCGAACGTACCGACGCACAGATTCAGCAGGACATCGAACAGCGTTTTGAAGTCCGTCAGAAAGTGCTCGATACCCAGAAGAAGTACTATGCTTCATTCAAGAAGATTCTGAATGCCCGCCAGCTGGAAAAGGTATTCAACATGACTCAACCGGATAAAATGCACAAAGGAAACTTCCCGATGAGACATAGCAAAATGGGTAAACTAGGAAAAATGCCCGCTCCGGAATGCCCGAATGTATGCCCAGCATGTCCACAGGCTCCTCAAAACAAATAACTTACTATAATTATCACTAACCGCAGAAGCGCGGAACTTTCACGGTGTCGGGAGACACTGAAGAGTTCCGCGCTTCTTTTATGTATGCTTTCCGTAAAAGAAAGTGGCATTAGTTTTTCTGCTGCATCATGTGGCGGGCATAGAACCACACCACTACATAGCCGACGAAAGGTACGATAAATGCCCAGTGCATATCGGCATAATCACCCACCAGTCCCATGAGTACCGGACCTACGGCACCGCCCACCGGCGACATCATCAGGAAGGAAGAGGCGCGTTTCGTATGGCTCCCCAGCCCTTTCAGGGAGAGAGCAAAAATAGTGGGGAACATAATGGCTTCAAAGGCATAGCCGCAAAGCAGGGCTACGAACGACACAGAGCCTAAATCCAAAATCACCAGCAGCGTTGTGATAACCGTTCCCGTGGCACACCAGAAGAGCATCTTCTCGGCACGGACGCGGCGCATAATCCAGCTTCCCACGAAACGTCCTACCATGAACAGTCCCAGTCCACCGAACGAAAGTACCAGCGAAGCATCGCGGGCATTCATCCAGCCAACCTCCGTCACGTAGTTGATAAAGAAACTATTGATAGAAATTTCGGATACCTCGTAGGCAAACAGTGCTACCAGTCCGAACACAAAAAGCTTATGCGCCCACAGACCTACGCGATGACCTTCACTATCCACTTCCTCTTCATGGGGAATTTCCGGCAGACGTACGCGCATAAAGGCCAGTGCAGCCAGCAGGACAATCACTCCCATCACGGCATACGGAAGGGCCACATTGCCGCTTGCTCCTTGCTCTTCGTCGGAGAAAAGCAAGAAACCGGTCAGAATCGGCGCAAAGATACATCCCAGTCCGTTAAATGACTGGGCGAAATTCAATCGGCTGGCAGCCGTTTCCCGTGCTCCCAACTCCGTCACATACGGATTAGCGGCCGTTTCCAGGAAGGTTAGTCCGCATCCGATGACGAATAACGAGAACAGGAACATATTGAACGAAGCTATATATTGTCCGGGAATGAACAGCAACGAGCCTATTCCGTAGAGCAGCAAACCAAGCACTACTCCCTTACGGTATCCGTGACGGTTGATAAACAATCCGGCCGGAATGGCCATGATGAAATATCCCATGTACATCGTAGCCTGAATCATGGCCGAATGAGTACGGGTAATGGTAAGCAACTCCTGGAAATGCTTGTTCAACACGTCCAGAATGGCATGAGCAAATCCCCACAGGAAAAAGAGGGACGTAATCAGTACAAAGGGGAACAGGTATTGGCGTTCCACCAGGGCAATTCCTTTTTTCTTCATCCGTGCCCCTCCTTTATACATACGACAAGAGTTCCGGCAAATCGGTGATGATTACATCCGGAAGTGTTTCATCTATTTCTTCGTTGCCCCAGCCTTCACCTTTCAGCCAGGCTACCTTGCAACCCACGGTTTTTGCGGGTACCACGTCCTTGGAGAAGGAATCACCTACCACCAGTACATTCTCGGCAGGCAGTCCCATGGCTTCCACGCCCAGGCGATAGATGGCAGGATCGGGCTTGCGCACTCCCACCACTGACGATTCAATGATGTCAGCAAAGAAATCAAACAAACCGAAGTCTTTCAGGATGGTCTGAATATTTCCATAGAAATTGGATACCAGCACCAGCTTGTAGCGTTCGGAGAGTGCCTTCACTACTGGACGGGTACGTTCCAGTACGTCCAACACATAACGGTAGCAGCTGTCGGCCACTTTTTCGGCATAGTTTTCCTGGCGGGCTTCTTCTCCGTCCAGCTTGCCTTGTTCCATCAGGTACTTCACCTGAATGTCGGTCTTGATGCGCAACACATCGTGGAAGTTATGCTCCGGCTTAACCAGTGGCACACGGGCCAGCGTACGTTCTCCATGCACGTATGCCTCGCGGAAACTTGCCTTGTCCACTGGCACCTGAAACTCTTCATACTTGCTCCACAATACTTCCGCCCAATGACGGCTGTTTGTATCGATTGTTCCTCCGTAATCAAAGATTACGCCTTTTACATCTGTCAGTTTACTCATCTTTAGTCTTATTTGGGGTGCCGTTGCCAACCTTCATCAGCAACACGCCAATTACAATCCATATCAATTCACGCACACGAGTAATCAGACCCGTATAGATGCCAAACGCACTCGGAATGGCCAGTCCGCCTACCGCCAGCGCAAATCCTCCCTCACGCGCCCCAAGCTGCATGGGCGAGAAGAAGAACAGGTTGGCAAACAAGGAGGTGAAAGCCATGATCAGAATACAGGCCAGGAAGCTCACATGGTCGGTCAGAATGTTCAGGATAAAGAACACTTCGGCACAACCTACGATACGTGCCATGAACTCCAGTCCCAACGCCACATAGAACGTGCTTTTCCGTTGCTTGTGCAATTCAGCTATCTGTGCGTCTACCCGCTCCAATGTCTCTCTCTTTTCGGTCAGGAAACGGCTGGCCCAGCGCTTCACATAAGGCACGTGACACAACAGCTTGAACGTGCGCACCGCCATCCCGTTACGGTATCCTTTCATAAAGAAATAAATGGCCAGCAAGCAGACAAACGCCACTACCGCCAACATGATACCCAGTCCCCAGTTCATCGGCTCAAAAATCACAAAGAGCACCGCCGATACCAACCAGAACCAGAAATGGGAAAAGATGTGCATCATCGCATAGAGAATAACCGACGAGGTGGCCTTGCTGGCACCTACGTAAGGCGTAAGCTCCATGATGCGGTATGGCTCACCGCCCATCAGTCCCACCGGAGTGGCATAGTTCAGGGCAAAACCGGATACGGTCAGCTTATAGACTTTCCAGAAGGGCACCTTGGCATGTTTCCCATCGCGGATAATGACATACCATGACCAGGCATTCAGGTAATAGATGAACACCCACAGAAGAATCACGGCCGGGAACCACACCCCTGCCTTGCGCAAGTTCTGCCACAGCTCCTGATAATCCATATCGAACGTGCAGAGCATGACCACAATGGCAAAGATGCCGAAAAACCAAAATATATTCCGAAACTTTTCCTTCATCACTTGGCGTATTTATGGTAAAGATATGCGCACAATGCCTCATGACGACGACGCATGTACACAAACAGACTGGTCATCACCACCATCTCAAAAATGAAATACAACCACGGTTCTCTTATCAGCAGGCTGATGTAAAGGGCTATCGCGCGGGTATTGAATGTCAGGATGTTGGTGTATTTCATCAACGGCAAGCTCAGGGCACGGAACTCATCGCGCAACTCCTGAGGAATATTGTCACCGTAACGTTCCTGCACAAAGGCGTAGAAACGCTGGAAGTTGGGAGTCATCTGTTCCTGCTTGCGGGTATAGTTGCCATAGAAATACAGGAAGGCCTTCCACCAGAAGTTGCCTTTCCACGGCAGACTATGGAAAATCTCACGTTGCTGCTTGAAGTTATCCAGCTCACTACCTGCCTTTCCCTTCAGGAAGAACAAGTGGATATTGCGGTAATAATCGGCCAGCGTGCATTGCTTGCTATGGCACACCGTACCTGAGAACCAGGCTATCAGCCAGATATAAATACTCCAGGTCTGTTCAGAAGCCTCTCCCAGATGGAAAGGAAGCGGCTGGTTCATCAGACGCAAACAGATGGCAACATAGATGGTGATAAACCAAAGGTCGCCGGCAAATCCGTCGAGCATACGTCCCCAGCGGGTTTTCTTGCCGGTCATACGTGCCAGCTGTCCGTCGCAACTATCATAATGGTTGGCCCACATCAGCAGGAAAATACCAATCAGCGTGTGCGTCATATCAGGATAGTAAAACATCACTCCTGCCGCTACTCCTAAAATGATGGACAGGATAGTCACTACATTGGGATGTACCCCGAAACGCTGGAAAAACAACGCCCACACATAACCTATCGGGCGATTGAAATGGATGTCCAGAAACTCTTCTGTATCCATGGACTTGAAAGAAGCCTCTACTCCTTTTTTCTCCGTACTCATTATTTTTCTAATTTGTGGATAATACGATTATAGATACACTTGGCGATTTCCGGTCCGGCTTCTTCACGGCAACGGGCAAAGCTGGGCCAGTCGTTGAAGTCGATGATGCGGATTTCACCGGTAGCCGATACTACACAGTCGCCTCCGTATACAGGCACATTCAGTACCTCGGCTGCCTTGTTGGCGTATGCCTGAAGCTGCTTGACATCGAACGGGAAACCTCTCGTGGCTCCGTTAATGGCTTCCAGTCCGAACTTGCTGTGTGACTGTTCCGTTGGATAGAAGGTATAAAAGAAATCTGTTCCTTGTACCCCGTAGAACTTCACCAAATCTCCCACCAGGTGCTCGTTGACAACTGCCACCGGAATGTTCCGTTTCCGGAAATCGGCCATCACCACTTCCGCTTCTTCCCGGCATTCCACGTACACCACGTCTTCTTTCACCATGGCATGTGAATTGCCTCGCTTAATCCAGCAAGGGAACACAGAAGGAGTAAACTTTTCATCAGTAGAAATAATAAAGCTCCGGGGATGTGGCACTTCATTTGCCACCAGCAACTCCGTCATCTGCTGACGGACACAGTTATCAATGCCATACGCAGAGTTCACTACCAGGGCACCCCCGTCTTCCAGTTTTTTCAACCGCTCAATGGTAGCACGGTCGCGAGCCATGTCGAAAATAAAATCACCCTCTATGTTCTGAGCAACAAATTCCTTTTCCGGATAAATTGTCACCTCACACCCCATTCCCTCCAATGCTTCTGCCGCAAGCCGAAGGATTGCCGCATCATTGTCTACGTGATTCGGGGAATATTCATTACCACGGCTCACACCAATCACCCGAATCTTCTCTCCTCTTTTACACATTCTATCTTGTTATTCTTATTTTCTAGATTTTACGCAAAAAATCAATGTTGCTTATTCTGTTTTTAATCTTGTCCGCTCAAAAAAGCCTCTGCTTTTACAATGTCCCCTGCATGGTCCACATCCAAAATTTTTGAGAAAGGATAAGCCTTGAGCCGAAGGCCATCGGCTACCAGCTGACGCTGAAAATTACGCATGCGCGACATGCCCTGTGCCATACATTTCTCCAATGTCACGATTGAGTTGGGCGACAGGCAATAGATTCCCCCTGAGATGTAACGCGTATCAGGCTGCAAAGTATCATAGAAACCGGTAATATTGCGGTCTTCGTCCGTACCGATATACAACGGTTTTTCGTCGTCGATGTAATCCGTGACGGCCATCATGCCATCCCCTTCAAAAGCTTTGAAAGCGTCAATAAAGCGTGAAAACTCCTCTTCCCGGAAAATCGTGTCGACCGTAGTCAGGCAGAAACGGTCGTCCTTCAGGTAACGGCTCAGTTCGTAAAAACTGTGCATGGAACTAGGTGTCGTCTTGACAATAACCCGCAAAGGCACTTCCGATGTTTTTTCCAGCTTGCTCAGGTGTTCCTTTGTCAAAGCCACCTCATTGTTGATAATGACCACCACTTCTTCTGCTCCGTTCTTCGCAAAGATGTGAATCAGACGGTCAATCATGGCCATACCGTTCAGTTGCACCAGTGGTTTGGGCAACTGAACTCCTTCTTGTGCCAGCCGGGAACCTTCCCCGGCTGATATGATTGCAAACTTCATGTTATTCCTCTTCTATACTGTCTAATTTCAGTTTATCACTGTCATCTCGTTTCTCATAATACTGCTTGCGCAACGGGCGGGCATTGATTTCTTTTTCCCAGGCACGGTTGCGGAACACATCCATGGCCACGTACACTGCCTGACGGAAAGAATCTTCCGAAGCAATGCCTTTTCCGGCAATATCGTATGCCGTACCGTGAGCAGGTGAGGTGCGTACGATAGGCAAGCCGGCGGTGAAGTTTACTCCTTCATCCATGGCCAGTGCCTTGAACGGAGCCAGTCCCTGGTCATGATACATGGCCAGAATACCGTCGAAATGCGTATAATTGCCTGAGCCCATGAAACCATCGGCAGGATACGGTCCGAAGCACTGCACACCGCGAGCTATCATCTCTTTCATGGCCGGAATAATCACTTCCTGCTCTTCTGTTCCCAACAGTCCGTTGTCTCCCGCATGAGGATTCAGTGAGAACACAGCAATACGCGGATTGTCGATGCCGAAATCCTTCTTCAGTGAGCGATGGAAAATCTCCATCTTTTCCATAATCAGTTCTTTGGTCAGTTCACCGGCAATGTCGCGCACGGGTACATGGCCAGTCACCAGTGCCACACGGAAATCACCTTTCAGCAGAATCATCAAGGCCTTCTGTCCTTCACCTACACGTTCTTCAATGTATTCCGTATGTCCCGGGAAATGGAACGCATCCGACTGAATGGTATGCTTGTTGATAGGCGCCGTCACCAGCACATCGAACAGGCCTTCCCGGTAATCGGCCAACGCTCTTTCCAGTGCAGCCAGTGCCGCTTTTCCAGCTTCGGGAGTCGGCTTGGTCAGTTCCACCTTCAACTCCTCTTCTATGCAGTTCACCACGTTCACTCTTCCGTCCTGCACCTCTTCAGCAGAATTTACAATGCTGAAACTGGTCTGTATCTCCATGGCCTTGCGGTGATACGCAGCAACCTTGGGAGAACCGTACACCACCGGCGTACAAAGTTCCAGCATGGTGGGGTCAGAGAAAGTCTTCAATATCACTTCATAGCCTACCCCGTTTATATCTCCATGAGTGATTCCCACTCTAATTTTACGATTTTCCATATTTATTGCTTATTCTGTTCAGCTTCTTGTTTGACTTGTTCTTCCGAAATGGTATTATCTACCGGAATTTCCGACACTTCTTTTTCTGAAGGAAGCTTCAGTGTATACAACGCCGCGTTCAGCTTGCGAATCTGGTCACGTTTCAGTTTGCCCGGGTTATAGACAAAACATTCCACCACGATAACCCGTGCATTGTCACGGTCTACCCGCACATGCGATACGAACGGGCCACCCATGGCATCGTTCTTCATTTCCCACAATCCGCGGGCCTCGAATGCATAGTCTCCCTTCACGGCAATGTTACGCGTCTCAACAAACATGGAATCGGCTGTTTCCATGTACATGCCTTCACGCGCACCCGGCAGGTTAACTTTCATCACGGAGTCACGTTTATGAATGAAATACTCTTTGGTAAACGTATCGTGGTCACGGAACGGATAAGCATACATCACGAAGTTCAAGTCATTCAGGTTGCTCGAAGCCCACAGGAAATTCTCACCCTGCTTGTACGATTCCATTTCCACCGGCATCCAGATGTCGCAATCAAACATGCTCTGTACCTTGGCCGAAAGTGTTTCATTGTGTTTTTTCTCCAGCAACTTCACCTGACGGTTCATTTCGGCACGGGTAAAGAAGTCGATAATCACCTGACCGTTTTTCGAAACATAGTCTGCAAACTCCTTCTGGTTAGGTGCCTGAATAGTCATAATCATCTGCGGAGACGAATAGGCATCACGCGTATACTTGAATTTGGGCTGCGTATAAATGTCCTGAATATCTACAATAATGATGTTACGGAACAGACGCACCGAACGGTCAAAAAAGTCAGGCCGCACACGCGAAATACGGAAAGAGCGTTCAGCCTGAGGCAATCCCGGCACATCCGTGTCCAGCACATGAAACAGTGCACTGTCCGGACTCATCCAGCATTTGTCATCGGCCACCACCATCACTTCATACGGGCGTCCGCTTGACACCGGAGTAATGATACTCTTCCCCCCGTTGCGGCAGGAAGCAAGCGACAGCACCGCCAGGGCCATTCCAAGGTAAAATGTCATTCGTTTCATTATGTTTCTTGTATTAAAAGGTTTCACTTTCTTTCTCTTTTTTCTCTGCCTGCTGCTGGGCGGTAGAAAGCATGCCGCAAGCCGCAAAGATATCTTCTCCGCGTGAAGCGCGAATGGTAGCGAACAAGCCGTGCTGTGTCAGATAATCACGGAAAGCAATCATCGACTCCATATCCGTTCCTTCCAGATCCACGTTCGGGATGGCATGAAAACGAATCAGGTTCATCCGGCAGTCCAGTCCACGAAGCAGTTTCACCAGTTCCTTGGCATAAATCAGGCTGTCGTTCACCCCCTTGAACACGATGTATTCAAAAGACAGGCGGCGCTGCTTGCTGAAATCATACCGGCGGAGTATATCCACCATCTCGGTAATGGAGAAAGCCTTTTCTGCCGGCATCAGCTCCCTGCGCTGGGAAGGGAAAGGAGAATGCAAACTGATGGCCAGATGGCAGTCACTTTCTTCAAGGAAACGTTCCAGTCCTTTCCGCAGTCCTACGGTAGAAACCGTGATACGCTTCGGGCTCCATTTGTAGCCATAATCGGAAGTCAGGATTTCCAAGGCACGCAGCACTTCGTCCAGGTTGTCAAACGGTTCGCCCATGCCCATAAACACCACGTTGGTCAGCGTATCCCGTTCCGGCACAGAATAAATCTGATTCAGAATCTGGGCAGCTGTCAGGCTGGTCGTGTATCCCTGCTTTCCGGTCATACAGAATTTGCAGTTCATCTTGCATCCCACCTGTGACGACACGCACAAAGTAGCCCGGTCGTCATCGGGAATATATACGGATTCTATGTAATCACCTTCGGGCGTACAGAACAAGTATTTCACCGTTCCGTCTACCGAACGCATCTCATGCACCGGCGCACTGGCTCCCACCTCGTAGTTCTCCATCAGCCGCTCACGGTTTTTAAGCGAAAGGTTTGTCATCTCTTCAATGGAGCCTACTTTCTTGTCGTACAGCCACGATGCAATCTGCCCGGCAGTAAATTTAGGCATTCCCAAATCCTGCACAATGGCTTTCAGCTCGCCCAATGTTTTGCCTAATAAAGGAGTTTTTTTCGTCATAGCGCTCTTTACTTCTTTATGCCACAGGCTTTTACTCATTTCCAGTCCTCTCTTGTCAGGACTGGAGTACTTCCCCTGAAGTACTGGAGTACTGCCAAGGAAGTACTAGAGTACTTTCGAGGAAGTACTGAGACATTCCCGGTTCCTTAAACGAAAGCACTGCGCATATTCCACATATTTAGCGTACAAAGTTAGGGAAAAAATAAGATATATTGCCTATCTTTGTACGTATAAATGTATTAAATTATGAATAACCAAGTAACTTGCTTCCTTTTATACGGAAGTGATAACCAGCAGAATAAAACCATCAAAGGCCTGACGGAGAGTTCCCGAACAGACCAGATATTCTTACTAACTGACCATCCGGAGGACAAAGACACTCCCACGGAGAAATGCCATTTTCTTCCCTCTTTCTCCTTCCAGCATACCGAAGGCATCCGGCAGATGCTTGCCCTCACCCGCACTCCCTACCTCCTTATTTATACCAAGCCCCACACATTAGATATGGGCTACATGGCACTGGAGCGCATGTGCGACTATTTAGCCGCACCGGAGTCGGGGATGGTTTATGCCGACCATTATCAGGTGACAGAGGGAGTGCGAAAGCCTCATCCGGTCATCGACTACCAACCGGGAAGCGTGCGCGATGACTTTGACTTCGGCTCGGTGCTGCTCTTCAAGACGGCGGCCTTGCAGGAAGCGTTCGACACTATCACTCACCAGCCCGAATACCAGTATTCTGCCTTGTATGCCGTGCGACTGGCACTTTCACAAAAATACGAACTGACGCACATACGTGAGTTTCTTTATACCGAAATTGAAGAGGACACCCGCCTGTCGGGCGAAAAACAGTTTGATTACGTAGACCCGCGCAACCGGAGCGTACAACTGGAACGGGAAACGGCATTTACTTATTACCTGAAAAATATTCATGCCTTCCTGCCTCCTGTGAAGCGCGAAATCGATTTGTCGGAAGGCGAGTTTGCATACGAGGCTTCGGTCATCATCCCCGTGCGCAACCGTATCCGTACCATTGCCGACGCCATTGAATCGGTACTGAAGCAGGAAACAGACTTCCCGTTCAACCTGATTGTCATCGACAACCATTCTACCGACGGCACCACAGAGTGCATTGACCAATACGCCGGAAACGAAAAAGTGATTCATCTCATTCCCGAACGTGACGATTTGGGCATCGGCGGATGCTGGAACCTGGGTGTGCATCACCCCCTCTGCGGACGCTTTGCCGTGCAGCTCGACAGCGATGACTTGTACAGCAGTCCGTCTACCCTCCAGACCATTGTCGACAAGTTCCGCCGGGAACGCTGCGCCATGGTTATCGGCTCTTACCGCATGACCAACTTCCAACTGGAGACACTGCCGCCAGGCGTCATTGACCACAAGGAATGGACCGATACCAACGGACACAACAACGCCCTCCGCATCAACGGACTGGGTGCTCCGCGTGCTTTCTTCACGCCGCTGCTGCGGAAAATCCGTGTACCGAACACCAGCTATGGCGAAGATTATGCGTTAGGACTGGCTTTCTCCCGGGAATACCGTATCGGACGTATCTACGACGTACTTTATTTGTGCCGTCGCTGGGAAGGCAATTCCGACGCGGCCCTCAGCATTGAGAAGCAGAACCAGAACAACAGCTACAAGGACAGCCTGCGTACCCTGGAAATACGGAAACGCCAGGCCCTGCTCCGTCACCCTCTTTCATGGGAAGATGCAGCCCCTGCGGCTTCTGCCGAAACCTTTATCCGTCACCAGCTCGACACATGGCCACTGGCCCGCAAAAACCACGAAGCACTGGCACACGTACAGACCCGTACACTTTCACTCGGTACGAACGACATCACCGTGCAGTTCAATCCGGCACGCGCCGTTTCCACCTGTGCCAAAGTAGACAAGGCTTCCATCGCTGCCCGTCCCTGCTTCCTCTGCCTGAGCCACAAGCCGGAAGAGCAAGAGTCTGTCCGCATCCAGCTGGACGAACCTTTCAGCCTGCGACTGAATCCTTACCCCATTCTGCCGGGACACCTCACCATCTCCACGGAAAGTCACCAGTGGCAGACATTGGCCGACAAGACTTCTCGCCGGTTGCCCGAACGCCTGGTCGACTGGCTGGAGAAGAACTTTGCCAGCGGCTACACCGTATTCTACAACGGAGCCAAATGCGGTGCTTCTGCCCCCGACCACTTCCATTTCCAGGCCGTACGCCAGGAAGATGTGCCCCTCATCCGCCAATGGGAAAAACTGATGAGCACAGCGGTAGAAAAAGGTTTCGAACCCCTCTCCGACGGCAAATCCTGCATCGCCTACGACATCGAAGGATACTTCTGTCCGATACGGGCCTTCATTACCCAAGGAGGACTGGCCACTGGTGTACGACTGATTGACAGCTACCTGCACAGCCTGCCCCTGCACGAAGGAGAAACCGAGCCACGCTACAACCTCTTTGCCTGGAACGACCCGCGCTACGGATTTGTCACCGTCTACATCCCGCGCACAGCCCATCGTCCGCAGTGCTACACTGCCGAAGGCGACGCACAGCTGATAGTCAGTCCCGGTGCCCTCGATATGGCCGGCATCCTTGTGACAGCCCGCGAAGAAGATTTTCAAAAACTGGACGCTGACACGCTCCGCCAAATCTACCACGAAGTAGCACATTAAGCATCATGAAAGAACCTGAAATTAACGTGGGCATCGTCAATGCCCTTGAAATAGTCTTTACACTCAATGCCAAGTTTCTGGCCAAAGGAGAAACCGTATCGGGCAAGCAACGTGTATCTTTCGACGAAGGAGGAATTTCCTGGAACGGCAACGTGTACCGGGAGCTGACCTTCACCCCGTTGGAAGACGATGCCTCCTTCTCGCTCGAAGACGTAACCATCGGTATCAATTTCCACTGGGAACGCCAGGAAACACAGACCTTCCTCGGCACCCTGCGTCTGGTGGTAGACGAAGGAAAGATTACCGCCATCAACCAAGTGCCGGCAGAAGACTACCTGACCAGCGTCATCTCGTCCGAGATGAACGCCACTTCTTCCCTGGAGTTCCTGAAAGCCCATGCCGTCATCTCACGAAGCTGGCTTTTAGCACAGATTGAAAAGCGGAAGGCCCTCAGCAAACAGGGAAGTAACTTCTTCCCCTTCCTCAAAACTGAAACAGAATACATCCGCTGGTACGACCGCGAAGACCATACCATCTTCGACGTATGCGCCGACGACCATTGCCAACGCTATCAGGGCATTACCCGTGCCTCCAACCAGAGTGTGGTGGAGGCCGTGAAGGAAACACGCGGCCAGGTGCTCATGCACAAGCATGCCATCTGCGACGCCCGTTTCTCGAAGTGCTGCGGCGGAGTGACCGAAGAGTTCAACTACTGCTGGGAAGACAAGCATTATCCTTACCTCAGTGCCGTGCGCGACTTGGACACGGATGCCCCCCTGCCCGACCTCACCCAAGAGGAAGAAGCCGAACGATGGATACGCCAGCGTCCGGAGTCTTTCTGCCACACCACTGATCCGAAAATCCTTTCACAGATACTCAACAACTACGACCAGGAGACACACGATTTCTACCGCTGGAAAGTGAGATACACACAGGCCGAACTGGCCGAATTGATAGCCACGCATACCAAGAGCGATTACGGAGAGATACTCGACCTTATCCCCGTAGAGCGTGGAAAATCTGGACGTATCAGCCGGCTGAAAATTGTAGGAACCCTGAAAACAATGACCATCGGAAAGGAACTGGAAATACGACGCACCCTCTCACCTACTCACCTGTTCAGCTCGGCATTTGTGGTCGACAAGGGACCGGAAGTGAACGGAGTGCCCGAATGGTTCGAACTGACCGGTGCCGGATGGGGACACGGTGTGGGACTCTGTCAGATCGGTGCTGCCGTGATGGGCGAAAAAGGATATTCCTACGACCAGATTCTGCTGCATTACTACCGGGGAGCTGAAATCCGTAAGTTATACTAAAAACGAACGACTATGCGCACACGCTCTCCCTGGTACTGGGTCCCCTCGCTCTACTTTGCCGAAGGACTTCCCTACGTAGCTGTGATGATTTTATCGCTGGTGATGTACAAACGGATGGGCATCTCGAATACGGAGGTGGCCCTCTATACCAGCTGGCTGAACCTGCCCTGGGTCATCAAGCCCCTGTGGAGCCCGTTTATCGACCTGCTCCGCACCAAGCGGTGGTGGATTGTCACCACCCAGTTGCTACTGGGTGCCGGACTGGCCGGCATTGCCTTCACCATCCCCACCAGCCATTTCTTCCAGACCACATTGGCGGTGTTCTGGCTCGTAGCCTTCAGTTCCGCCACCCACGACATCGCCGCCGACGGCTTCTACATGTTAGGCCTAACCCCGCATCAGCAAGCCTTCTTCGTGGGCATCCGCAGCACGTTCTACCGCTTTGCCACCATCGCCGGACAAGGGCTGCTCATTATGCTGGCTGGCCGGCTGGAAGAAATGACCGGACGCACATCGTACGCCTGGAGCATCACCTTCTTCACGTTAGCAGGCTGCCTGCTAGCTCTGTGGCTCTACCATTCCTTCGTACTGCCCCGTCCTGACCAAGACTGTCCGTCGGTTGCCCGGCAAGGAGAAGCCCGAAGCATACTGACCGATTTCCTGCTCACCTTCCGTTCCTTCTTCCAGAAAGAACAGGCGCTTACCGCCATCCTGTTCATGCTGCTTTACCGTCTGCCCGAGGCACAGTTAGCCAAGATGGGCATTCCCTTCCTGCTCGACCCAGTGGAACAAGGAGGACTCGGCATGACCACGGCACAGATAGGCTTTGCCCAAGGAACGCTCGGCATTGTCGGACTCACCTTGGGAGGTATCCTGGGAGGCATTGCCGTAGCACGCCACGGACTGCGCCGCTGGCTCTGGCCGATGGTGTGGGCCATCTCCCTGCCCGATATTGTCTATGTGTACCTGAGTTACGCCCAGCCCGACAACTTAATCATCGTGAACAGCTGCATCTTTGTGGAACAGTTCGGCTACGGATTCGGATTCACGGCCTACATGCTCTACCTCATTTATTTTGCCAACGGCACACACAAGACCTCGCACTATGCCATCTGTACCGCCTTCATGGCCTTGGGCATGATGCTGCCGGGCATGATAGCCGGCTGGATGCAAGAGACTTTAGGCTACCAGCTGTTCTTCATCTGGATTATGGTTTGCACACTGGCCACCTTCGGCGTTACCGCCCTGTTGAAAATCGACCCTGAATTCGGGAAGAAATAAAAAGAGACGTTTTGTCCGGCCTTTACTTTCCGGAAAGGAAGTGCCGGACAAAACGCATAAAATTCAATACCGTATCCGACTCCTGTCCCTGAGCCGATACAAAACAGAAATGCCGCTTGAATTGCAGTCCCTCAATGTCAATTACCTGAAAGTCTCCTTCCTTCAGTTCCCTCTCCAGGGCACAGATTGACACAATGCCCATACAGTTACTGCACCGCAAGAACGACTTGATACCTTCCGTACTACCTAAGTGCATCCGCACATTCAGTGAAGAAAGCTTCAGCCCCTGCTCTGCCAATACCATCTCAATGGCATCCAGCGTGCCGGAACCCCGCTCACGAAGCACCAGCGGCACACTGACAAACTCTTCCAGCGTCAGTTCCTCCTTTCCGGCCCAGTGGCCGCGCGGACAAACTACCGGCACCAGTTCATCGCACAAAAACGGGTCGTAGCGCAGACTGGGCAGGCGGAACACTCCCTCCACCATACCCACGTCAATGGCATGCTCCTGCAAAGCCTTCTCCACATTGCGCGAATTGGTGTCCATCAATGACACGCTCATCTTGGGATAACGCTCCGTGAAAGCAGCTAGCACAGGCGGAAGCACATACTGTGAGATTGTCGTACTAGCCCCTAGCCGTAACTCTCCCGCATACTCATTGTTCAACTGGTGCATGTCGTACTCCAGCTTGCGGTAATCGTCCAAAATCCGTTCGCAGTGCTCCATCAGCAACTTTCCGGCCTCCGTGAGCGAAATGGAATTTCCCTTCCGGTCGAACAGACGCACCCCGTAGAGACTCTCCAGCTCCCGTACATGCTTAGTCACTGCCGGCTGGCTCACAAACAACTCCTGCGAAGCCTTGGTAAAACTAAGGTTTCGTGCCACACTATAGAACGCTTTCAAACGGAAATCAGACATACTCTACAAAGATTAAAGTTCCTCTGCCCGGATGCCCAACGACTGAAGAATGGCAAATCCCAACATTTCAAAAGAATATTCATAATCGTGCGCCGGAGGATTCATGCCGAACACCGTCACACCATCTTTTCCCTTTATCTTTGCCGCCAGCCGCTCCACAGCTTCTCCATATTCCCCTTCATCAGGCACCAGCATGATTCGGCGTGCATCTTTCGATTCGGTCAGCAGTTGCAGTGATTCCGTAAACAAGTCCTCCCGGCGAGCCATATCCGACGGCTGGAAAGCATAAAGCGCAAACTCACCCAGGCGGCTCTGGAATGCCATGCCGTGAACTTCCTTTTCCAAATCAGAGGGAAGGCAGAAGCCCATCCGGCTATGCTCCGCGTCATACACAAAAATAACCTGTATCTCATTCTTTCCCGGCTCAATTCCCGCATCCAAAGCCAGACACTCCAGCAACACGGCCAAATCAGCCTTAGGCAGTTCGCGACCTACCAGCGGTGCAAAATGTGCCGCCATATCCTTACCCACACGGTCAAGGAAAGCTGCATCAATTAAAATTACATCAGAAGCAAAGGGTATTTTCTTTTCCATATTAGTTAATGTGTTTCGTTTAATACTTGTTCCAATCTATAAAATAACCGTCTTCCATGATGCTATCAGAATTCTGTACTCCGATTGGATATTTCATACTAGACAATTAATAATGAATAACGGGAAACGGCAAATACTTATTTGATTCAAGCCTTTATACAAAGATAGGCAAAATATCCAAGAGCCAATATTTATCTTCCACTATTTAAATTTACGTTACTTTCCAACTCTATAAATAAAAGAAGCCTCCGGCAGTTTCCCGTCAGAGGCCTCTTTTTATTTATTGATAAGGGAAAATCAATCTTCCATCAACTTGCGATAACGTACGCGCTTCGGCTCTACATTGCCCATACGCTTCATTTTGTTTTCTTCGTATTCCGTGTAAGAACCCTCGAAGTAGAACACCTGACTGTCTCCCTCAAAAGCCAAAATGTGGGTACAAATACGGTCGAGGAACCAACGGTCGTGGCTGATAACTACGGCACATCCGGCAAAGTCTTCCAAACCTTCTTCCAGCGCACGGAGGGTGTTTACGTCAATATCGTTGGTCGGCTCGTCGAGCAACAGTACGTTACCTTCTTCCTTCAATGCCATAGCCAGGTGCAGACGGTTACGCTCACCACCAGAAAGCATACCGCAAAGTTTTTCCTGATCAGAACCGGAGAAATTAAAGCGGCTCAGGTATGCACGGGCATTCACATCGCGGTTACCCATACGAATCAGGTCGTTACCGCCACTGATTACCTGGTATACAGTCTTGTTCGGGTCAATATCCTTGTGCTGCTGGTCTACATAGGCCACTTTCACAGTCTCTCCTACTTCAAACTCGCCTTTATCCACACTTTCCAGTCCCATAATCAGGCGGAACAACGTCGTCTTTCCGGCACCGTTCGGACCGATAACTCCCACAATACCGTTAGGCGGCAGCATGAAGTTCAAGTCGTCGAAAAGCAGTTTGTCGCCATACGCCTTGGCCACATGCTTGGCTTCGATAACCTTGTTTCCCAGACGCGGACCGTTCGGAATAAAGATTTCCAGCTTTTCTTCCTTCTCCTTCACATCTTCGTTCAAGAGTTTGTCGTACGAATTCAAACGAGCCTTACCCTTGGCCTGACGAGCCTTAGGAGCCATGCGCACCCATTCCAACTCGCGTTCCAGCGTCTTACGACGTTTGCTGGCCGTCTTTTCTTCCATTTCCATACGCTTGGTCTTCTGCTCCAGCCAGCTTGAATAATTTCCTTTCCAAGGAATACCTTCACCACGGTCGAGCTCCAGAATCCATCCGGCCACATGATCCAGGAAGTAACGGTCGTGTGTCACGGCAATTACCGTTCCTTCGTACTGCTGCAAGTGCTGTTCCAGCCAGTCAATGCTTTCTGCATCCAGGTGGTTGGTCGGCTCGTCGAGCAACAGGATGTCCGGTTTCTGCAACAACAGACGGCACAAAGCCACACGGCGGCGTTCACCTCCCGAAAGGTTCTTCACCAGCTGGTCTTCGGGCGGACAGCGCAATGCATCCATCGCACGTTCCAGTTTGCTGTCAAGATTCCACGCATCGGTAGCGTCAATAATATCCTGCAGTTCGGCCTGACGCGCAAAGAGTGCGTCCATCTTTTCCGGATCTTCATAATACTCCGGCAAACCGAACTTCTGATTGATTTCTTCGTATTCGGCCAGCGTGTCTACCACCTGCTGCACTCCCTCCATCACGACTTCCTTCACGGTCTTCGTGTCGTCAAGCTGAGGTTCCTGTGCCAGATAACCTACAGAATAACCCGGTGAAAATACCACTTCACCCTGGTAGTTCTTTTCGATTCCGGCAATGATTTTCATCAAAGTAGACTTACCGGAACCGTTCAAACCGATGATTCCGATTTTCGCGCCATAAAAAAAGGATAGGTAGATGTCTTTCAATACCTGTTTGTTGTTCTGGAATGATTTGCTCACTCCCACCATTGAAAAGATAATTTTCTTGTCGTCTGCCATATTCTTTATATTAGTTAAGTTATCTATTCTTCATTCGTTTCATGAAATAGCCGTGCACCACTGCCTGATAAATCAACAGACCAGCCAGCAGAATGAGCGATGCAGCCCGGAACTGTTGTCCGGAGATGTCTTCTGTGTATTTTCCGAAGAACACGCCCAGCATAACGCCCGACTCCCAAAGCAACTGATAGGTATGATAGCCCGTTCCTCGCTCACAGTGCAAAGGAAGACGTATCATCATCCGCAAGAACTGAAGCAGAGAAAATCCCATGCCCAATCCGGTCAGGAAACCGGCTCCCATCAGCATTTCTTTTTCGGTGGAACAGCCCAGCAGCCATACTGCCACGCACATCAATACCAGTCCGACACCATTCAGCAGGCGGCCGTTCACTTGCTTGCGAACCACGCGGTCCAGCAGCAGGAAGACGATAAATCCGGCTATGATACAAATGTAGAAAAAAGTATCGAAAATCGAGCTGAACAGCACCCCTAAAATAAAGGGAACCACCATCATGTTCAGCCCCGGAATCAAGGTACGGAAAAGCAGAAAACGGTCGAACGACAGCAACGGAAGGTCCAACGGAGCACGGAAACAGACTTCCACCATGGAAACCAGTACGACCGGAAGGGCACAAAGTCCCACAAAAAGATAAATCTGCTGCTGGAAAGAAAGATACCAGCCTGCATTATATCCCAACAGGATGCCGCACAGCATACCGAGTACCCCCGACCAGGTGAATACCACACTGGCCTTGTTTCTGTACTGGCTGGGAGTTACATCGATGACCAGGGTACTGCCCATGACCATCAGTACCACCCCAAACAAGGCTCCCTGAAGCACACGCAAAAGGAAAATCATCCCCCACTCTCCGGCGTATGGATACAACAATCCCAAAAGCGCCAGCAGCAGAAGGCTGCGCGTACACACATTCTTACGCTTAAACGTATCGACCAGGTAATTATTGAAAGCTCCCAAAAGAAAGAGAGAAGCTCCAAAGATGGCTATGGCCCCTCCGGCCTGAAACCCCGTATACCCTCCTTCTGACACCATCCAGTGATGAAGTGCGGGAAACAGCATATACACTGCCGTATACAGGAAAAAATTAGCGATGAGCAAAAGATTAAAATTCTTGTTCCACATTTTTTCTACATCTGATAGAAAACACAGATGCACAGACTGCGACTTTTAAATTGTCCGGAAGAACCGGACTTTGCAGTCCATGCATCTGCGGCTTATAAGTGATAATCTTAGTATTGTTCTGACTCGTTAGGGAAGTCACAAGCTTTCACGTCGGCTACATAATGTCCGATGGCATCGGTCATCACGGTATTCAGGTCAGCATAGCGACGAAGGAAACGCGGGCTGAATCCTTTGGTCATACCCAGCATGTCAGTCACTACCAATACCTGTCCGTCTACTCCTCCACCGGCTCCGATTCCGATCACTGGAATAGTCAGTTCCTGAGCCACACGGGTTGCCAGTGCAGCCGGAATTTTCTCCAGTACCAAAGCGAAGCATCCGGCTTCTTCCAACAGACGCGCATCCTTAATCAGCTTTTCAGCTTCTGCGTCTTCTTTGGCGCGTACACCGTAAGTTCCGTATTTATTGATAGACTGAGGCATCAGTCCCAGGTGTCCCATCACGGGCATTCCGGCACCGATAATACGGCGAATCACGTCGATGACTTCTTCACCGCCTTCCAGCTTCAGGGCATCGGCATGTGTTTCTTTCATGATGCGGATAGCATTGCGTACCCCGTCAAACGGGTCTGCCTGATAAGAACCAAATGGCATATCCACCACTACCAATGCACGCTTCACACCGCGCATCACTGACTTTCCGTGATAAATCATCTGCTCCACGGTAATAGGCAAGGTCGTCACGTTACCCGCCATCACATTCGAAGCTGAATCACCTACCAGAATCACATCCACACCTGCGCCGTCTACAATCTGCGCCATTGTATAATCATAAGAGGTCAACATGGAAATCTTTTCACCTCTCTGTTTCATCTCAATCAAACGGTGAGTCGTTACCTTACGAGTATCACCAGAAAGATATCCTGCCATAGTTTTCTTCTGAATTAGTAAAATTTCCGCAAAAATAGCCGATTTTTCCGAATCAGACAAGCCTTACAGCAAGTTCATCATTTCTTCATACGTAAAACAGGTGAAATCTGGAATCACCCGGGCGCACTGATTTTGAATGGCTTCCGCCGGATTGGTGGTGCTCAGTCCCACTACAGGCATGCCTGCTGCGTTTCCCGCCTGAATGCCATGGAACGAATCTTCAAACACGACGCAATTGGCCGGAAGCGTTTCGAAAACTTTGGCTCCAAGCAAAAAGCAATCGGGGTCCGGCTTGGATTTCTGAAACATCTCGGCTGTGAGTATCCGGTCCACCATATTCTTCAATTCAGGATGTGCCGCATACACATTGGCCATTTTCTTCTCGTTCGAACTGGTCACTATGGCTATTTTCACTCCATGGGCACGAAGACTCTGCATGAACTCTGCCACTCCCGGCACATATTCATAGCGCATCTCCGTCTCGAAACGGTTCAGGCCTTCTGTAATTTCAGCCTGTTCATGCTCCATTCCCTGAAAATAACGGTCGTAAATCTGCCGCAGCGTCTGTCCCTTGATGATTTTTCCGAATTCCTCATATTCCGGATGGTATTTCTTTCCCACCTCATTCCAAAAGATGCTGTACTGTGACTCAGTGTCCATCACTACTCCGTCAAAATCAAAAAGTGCTGCTACGCATTTAGTTTTGTCCATTGGTATGTTTAGTTTGATTTAACGGTACAAAGTTCTAAAATATTGCTTCATATTCCTAACTTTGGAAATTAAAATAAACAAACGTACATGAAAGAAAACAATCCGCACATATTGGGAGAAGCCCCTATCGGGAAACTGCTGGTGGAATATTCCATTCCTGCCATTATCGGAATGACACTGACTTCCTTGTATAACATCATCGACAGTATTTTCATCGGTCACGGTGTGGGAGCCCTGGCCATCTCCGGTCTGGCCATTACCTTTCCGCTGATGAACCTGCTGGTAGCCTTCTGTACACTGGTGGGCGTAGGAGGTGCCACACTTTCTTCCATCCGACTAGGACAGAAGGATAAAAAGGGGGCAGAAGACATTCTCGGCAACGTAGCTATTCTTTGTGTCATTAATGCCATCTTCTACGGCGGATTGGCATTTATCTTTCTGGAACCGATTCTCTTTTTCTTCGGAGCCAGCGAAGCTACCCTGCCGTATGCCCGCGATTTTATGCAGGTAATATTGTTGGGCAGTCCGATTTCTTATGTCATGATCGGACTCAACAACATCATGCGTGCCACCGGTTACCCGAAAAAAGCCATGCTTTCTTCCATGCTGACCGTAGGCTGCAACATTATTCTGGCTCCGATTTTTATTTTTGTACTGAACTGGGGAATCCGGGGAGCGGCACTTGCGACCATCTGTTCACAGTTCATCGGCATGCTGTGGGTATTGTATCACTTCTACAGCCCGAAGACTTATATCCGGTTTCAGCGTCACAGCATGCGATTGAAACAGCACATCATAGCCAACATTTTTGCCATCGGCATGTCGCCCTTCGTCATGAATGTGTGTGCCTGCTGCATCGTGATTTTCATCAACAACCGTCTGCTCAACTATGGAGGTGACATGGCCATCGGTGCATTCGGCATCCTCAACCGTATCCAGATGCTCTTTGTCATGATTGTGATGGGTATCACCATGGGAATGCAGCCCATCACGGGATACAACTACGGTGCACAACATTTCGACCGCGTAAAAAGAACCTTGAAGCTGGGAATCACGGCAGGATGTATCATTACTACCTTAGGATTTATAATCGGTGAGCTGTTTCCCGGTGTATTTGTCGGCATGTTCACCGACAACCACGAACTGACTGATGAAGCGACACTGGCCCTGAGAATTGGTATTCTGTCCTTCCCGGTGGTAGGTGCACAAATTGTCATCACTCAGTTCTTTCAGTCCATCGGAAAGGCCCGGATTTCCATCTTCTTGTCTCTTTCCCGCCAGCTGCTCTTCCTTCTTCCGGGACTGGCTTTTCTCCCACCCTTCTATGGCGTGGAAGGTGTATGGTTCAGCATGCCGTTATCCGATGCCCTGGCCTTTGCCGTGGCAGCTTTGATGCTGGCATACCACTATAAGAGAAAGATGTCAGGCACCGATTTACGGACAGCTTAAAAACTTTCTGAGAAAAGAAGAGCCAGATTCAGCACAGATACAACCACTGCCATGGTGTAAAGCACAAAACTACTCCAACGAGAGTTGGCATATTGCCCCATCACCCGTTTCGAGGAGGTCAACCCTACCTGCAAGAAAATGGTAAAAGGAAGCTGAATGCTCAGTATCATTTGTGAGATGATCAATCCTTGGAAAGGATTCTCGATGAACAAAATGACAACCAGTGCTATTCCTAATGAAAGCAGAATGCCTACACGAGAGTGCACATCCTTTACATGATAGGATTCACCAAACATGCCGGCAAAAATGGAACCGGCGGCCATCCCGCTTGTCACAGTGGAAGAAATACCTGCCATCAGCAAGGCAAGGGCAAAGATAGTAGCAGCCTGATTACCCAGCAAAGGTTCCAACAAGCTCTTGGCTTGCTGCAACTCTTCTACTCCGATATGATTAGCAAAAAAGGTAGCCGCAGCCAGCAGAATCATCGCACTGTTGATGGCCCAGCCTACTCCCATAGAGAACAGGGTATCATAAAATTCATACTTCAACAGCTTTCGGATAGAAGCATCGTCCTTCTTATTGTATTCTCGGCTCTGTACCACTTCCGAGTGCAAGAACAAGTTATGAGGCATCACCACGGCTCCCAGCACACTCATTATCACCAACAGACTACCCTCGGGAATGGAAGGCGTCACCCACGAACGGGCAGCCAAAGGCCAGTCTATGTCAACCAGGAAAAGTTCATAGAGAAATGACAGTCCTATCACCGACACAAATGCAATAATAGAGCGTTCAATCCGCTTGTAGGAATTCGTAAACAGCATGATTGTAACAAAGAATGCCGTGAGAAGGGAACCCCAGATAATAGGAATATCAAATAACATTTCCAAGGCAATGGCTCCTCCCAAAATCTCAGCCAGAGAAGTGGAGATAGACGCCAATACGGCTGTTCCCAAAATAGGACGTGACACCCATTTCGGCGTATATTTCGTGGCAGCCTCGCTCAAGCACAGTCCGGTAACAATTCCCAAATGAGCCACATTATGCTGCAACACGATGAGCATAATAGTAGACAAGGTAATCACCCACAACAAGGAGTACCCGAAGTCCGCTCCTGCCGCAAAATTAGAAGCCCAGTTGCCCGGATCTATAAAACCAACGGTCACAAGCAAACCGGGACCAATATATTTAAAGAAATCCAGTCCACCAAGATAACGCTGGTGGTCCTTACGTCGTAATTCTTTGATGAAATTCCACATACCTATAAAGCTGTTTTAATAAATAGAAACACACTTAGCCGATAGAATGTTCACACAAAGAGTAAAGAAATTTGTAATTAGTTCAAATTTAAATCAGCCCAACCTGCGGCACGATACCAAGAGATAGACTGTTTGTAATAATCATTCCAATTATTCCAAGAAATATTATCAGGCACGTAATCATTAACCTCCTTCGGAATATACATACCGATTCCACAAAAACGGGCTTCATCAACCCTAAAACTAGAGTTAGAAGGATTTGGGATACACTCTTTAGCTATTACTGCCTCATTCAATACAGTTTGTATAGAAGCAATAGCCTCGTTTAAGTCTGTTTCTGCCACTCCGCTTTTTCCTCCCAACTCACGGAAAAAATCAAGAACATCGTAGGAAAAATATTTATAATTATTCACCCCATATTGCTGTACGTTCCGCATGGACACAGAAAAAAGCGCATCTTCCCACTCTGAAAGTTTTGCCTTTACCGCACTGGCTAGGTTTTCCATTTGACTACAGTCCATCACTGCGCATGTACCCCAAACATCCTTTGTTTTATTGAAAGAAATAAATTCATGACATACAGCAGAATAATCCACGTTTTCAGAATACAAATAAGGAAGAATCTGATCGTACGGGAATCCATACACCGGAGTCTCCATTACGGAAGCAATGCAATATGAAGTCGTCTCTCTCAACTCATAGCCCACTTCTGCCGTGCCCATCATGCAGGCATCAAACAAGACGAAATCAAGTTTTTCCGAAAAACTATTTTTCAACACATCAGCCAGATCCGGAATATCTATATTGTAACCATCGTCATCGCCAAAAGCCTTTGTCGGAACGGAAGTCCCCTTCATCCAGCCCGAAGCATGCGAACCTAAAATAAGACCATAGCTGTCAGAAGGTGCAACAGTCTGCATATCGGTAAACACCTCTTCCATCACAGCCGGATCGGTCGCAATCTGACTGTTCATGGTATATTCCTTTTTCTGAGCTATACGGCAGACCGCATCAAAAGTCAGCTCCGTACCTGTCAAAGCTGCTACATTATTAATATTGCCGCGTCCGTCGGCATAGAAACTCATTAAAGTAGGCTTACTCAAGGGAGCATCACCCGTATAAGGACGATAAAATACCAGCAAAGTACATGATTCTTTCATGTTACCTAATGCGGTATACATATCGATTACGTTATCACGTAAATAAGTATCTAAAGAACCTGCCTTGTTATTTGAAATCAAATAAGCCAAAACCGTACGCCCGGAGCGTTTCGCAGGCTGTTGTTCCGGAATTTCATTGGAACAGGCGGCCAGTACGATCACCAACAGGGTGTAAAGCCATTTCTTCATCTGCATTATTCAAAATCAGGCTTTTCAAACTTAAATTCTGCATTCACATCCTGAAGGAACAATGAACCACCCTTGGTATATTTTTCCTTCAATTTCTTCAGTTCCTTCTGCACGTTTTTCTTTTTACGGCTGAAAAACATGAAGCAAGTACGGTTCTTTCCATTCTGTTTCTGTTCCAGATAGTCCTTCAACTGGATGCTGTACAATGCACGACCCACTAACATTCCTTTATCATCTACAGCAGCACTGTCCAGATATTGCACGTCTGTGAAATACACTAATGAGTCAGTAAATGAAGCGGAAACACCAGCCAGATATACTCCATACTTGTTCTTATCTTTCGGCTGCTTGCTGAATGCAGAAGCAGCAAATACCATCATTAACAGAAAACAGAAAAACTTTGTATAACGCATAATTCATCAATTTATTGGGGGCAAAAGTACACAATTATGCGTAAAAACCGAAAGAAGACATATAAATTAACAAAGAAAAAGCCTTTCTACATACAAAAAGAGATGTATCAAGGTCTGAGCTAACCTTCATACATCTCTTCTGTTTTTTGGAAATCAATCTCTACCTTATCCCAAATAAGATTTGAGCAGCTTACTACGAGAATTTTGTCTTAATCTTCTAATTGCCTTTTCCTTAATCTGACGAACACGCTCACGTGTGAGCCCAAACTTGTCGCCGATTTCTTCCAACGTCATTTCCTGCGTGTTAATACCGAAAAACATCTGGATAATATCCTTTTCTCTTTCGGTTAGCGTAGAAAGTGCTCTGTCAATTTCCCTCGAAAGTGATTCATTTACCAAGGAGCGATCGGCCATAGGAGAATCATCGTTCACCAGCACGTCCAGCAGACTGTTGTCCTCTCCTTCCACAAAAGGAGCATCCACTGAAATGTGACGACCGGAAACCTTCAGCGTATCCGAAATCTTGTCTACCGGGATTTCCAGCTCATCGGCCAGCTCTTCCGGTGAAGGACGACGCTCGTTTTCCTGCTCAAACTTGGAAAACGCCTTGCTGATTTTATTCAGTGAGCCTACCTGGTTCAACGGCAAACGTACAATACGCGACTGTTCAGCCAGTGCCTGAAGAATAGACTGACGAATCCACCAAACGGCGTAACTGATAAACTTGAATCCACGAGTTTCATCAAATTTCTCAGCAGCTTTAATCAAGCCCAGGTTACCTTCGTTAATCAAGTCAGGCAAGCTCAATCCCTGGTTCTGATACTGTTTGGCCACAGACACCACAAATCGCAAATTAGCACGCGTAAGCTTCTCCAAAGCAATACGGTCACCCTTACGGATACGTTGAGCGAGTTCTACCTCCTCTTCTACAGTAATCAAATCTTCACGACCGATTTCCTGCAAATACTTATCCAAAGAAGCACTCTCTCGGTTAGTGATACTTTTAGTAATCTTTAACTGTCTCATTCTATATAAAATGATTTGGGTACAAAAGTACAAAATTAATTTTATTTAGGTGGCAGATTTGCAAAGAAAGAATCTATAATTTTCTTAAACAGACGAACCTGCTCTCTTTTTGTCAACCGCCATTCTTAAAATGACAACAGACAAAACAAGTCAATTGTTCATCTCCCACCCATATTATCGGAGAAAGAAAAAAACATCAAAAAGGCGTTTCCGAAAAATCGGAACGCCTTTTCTTTCCAAATCTTTTTACCTTACAGTAATATCTTTTATTCAGCTTGCGACAAATCTACCGCATAGTTGGCACGTCTTCCTGAAGGATAAACTCCCGTCATGAACAGTACCTGATCGGGTGACTGAGAAGCTGCTTTCATTACATTTTCCAAATCTTGCACGGTGCGCAACTGCTTGCCGTTGGCTTTCAGAATAATGAAACCTTTGCGGATGCCGCTGTCTTTCATTCTTCCGTTATCAATACCGGTCACTTCAACTCCATAACCCAAGTTCAACTGTTTTTTCAGTTCATTAGGTACGGCGCGGAAGGCTGCTCCCAGAAGTTCCATATCTGCCTGTTTTACCACTTTGGTTGTTCCCTGAGAGTTTTTCAACGTGATGGTAAAGGTCTTTTCTTTCTTGTCACGCAATACGGTGATCTTCACTTTGTCACCCGGACGATACTTAGCCAATGTTCCCTGAAGGTCGGCCATGGTCTTCACGGTCTTGTCATTCAACTTCAGGATGACATCGTTCTTCTGCAAGAATCCATCAGCAGAACCACCTTCGGTTACTTCGACTACCTGTACACCTTCAGTAGCTCCCAGTTCCTTCTGTTCTTTTCTGATTTCATCCGGATACCTTTCATCACCCATATCATAACCGCCTATACCAAGCAAAGCACGCTGTACGGTACCATATTGTTTCAAGTCGGTTACCACCTTCGTCATGATACTTACCGGAATAGCGAAACCGTATCCTGAATAAGCACCCGTTGGAGAATACAGCATGGCATTGATACCTACCAGTTCACCTTTCGCATTAACCAATGCACCACCACTGTTACCCTGATTAATAGCCGCATCGGTCTGGATGAAAGATTCTACCTGATTAGCTCCCAATCCACGAGACTTCGCACTTACCACACCGGCAGTCACTGTAGAACCCAAGTTAAACGGGTTACCTACTGCCAATACCCACTCACCTACCTTCAGGTTGTCAGAGTTACCTACCACGATAGCCGGGAAGTCATCTCCTTCAATCTTTACAAGTGCCAGGTCAGTAGTCGGGTCGGTACCGATGACACGACCTTTCATTTCGCGTCCGTCGTGCAACTTCACATTGATTTCATCCGCTCCGTCAATCACATGGTTGTTCGTTACGATGTAACCATCCTTTGAGATGATAACACCCGAACCGAAGCCTCTCTGTTCCGGAGTCTGTACTTGCTGCTGGCGTCCTCTACCGTCACCGAAGAAGAAGTCAAAAATATCCGGTTGTCCCTGAATAGTCTGTATCTTACTGCGCTGGATAGACATGATATGTACGACGGAATTCAACGTACTCTCTGCCGCTTTAGTCAAATCTACCGGCTGCATGTTGGAAGCATCGAATGCTGCGGTACGTAAAGGAGATGCCGTTTCAAAACTTTCATAAAAAGAAGTATTATCCTGATTTTTCTCCATCATGGCATACGCTGTAACCCCTGCCACTCCGGCACTCAAAGCAACGACTGCCACAGAACCAATCGCAAACTTAGTTATTGTTTTCATACCTTCTATTGTTTTAAATGTTAATTTCGACGTTGTTTTAACTTTTCATTTGCTAAAGTAGAACAAAATCCATACGATTGTACTCTTACCCTATTCTTTTTTCCGTCTTTTAACAATGAAAACAAGGGCATTAACCGCAGTTAACTGGCATATCTGACAAATTTACATTCATTACCAGTGGAATAGTGACAATGCTGACAATTCGTCCGGCTAGTTCTGACAGTTCTCCGAAACACCCGAATCAAAAGAATCCTGACAATTATAGCACAAATTCCGTTTATTTGCGTACCTTTGCACGAAGAAAGCAGTCGGTCGGTCTGTCGCTGGTACATTATTATAATGGTAAAAGAGGAAAGTCCGGGCAACGCAGAGCATCCTACTTCCTAACAGAAAGCTGTCCGTAAGGGTAGAGTAATGCAGAAGAAAATAACCGCCTCCACCCGGAGGTAAGGGTGAGAAGGTAGGGTAAGAGCCTACCAGCCGTATAGCGATATGCGGGCTGTGCATCTTAGGAGTTGTAAGGTCATGTAAACCGGCATTAACGAGGGTTGCTCGCCCCACGTCGGAGGGTGGACCGCTAGAGCCTGTCGGTGACGGCAGGAGTAGATAAATGACAGACTCCCCTGCTTGCAGGGTGACAGAACCCGGCTTATAGACCGGCTGCTTTCTTTTTCATTAAAATCAATCCACCATGAACGCACGACTCAAATCACTGATTCACTTTCTGGACGACGGTATCTGGCGCATCCGGGAAGAGGAAGTTTCTCACCTTCAATGGAAAGCATACACCTGTCTCAAGATTATTTACTTATCCATTAACCAGTTTATCAATGACCGTATTGTGGTGCGTGCATCAGCGCTGACCTACAGCACCCTGCTTTCCATCATCCCCATCTTAGCTCTTCTTTTTGCTATCGCCAGGGGATTCGGTTTTGACACCCTGATTGAATCACAGTTCCGCAGTGGGGTAACAGGCGCACAGGCTGAACTTGTCATCAGCTGGATTAATTCCTATCTGGAACATGCACAAAGCGGCATCTTTATCGGTGTAGGCCTCATCATGCTGTTGGGTACCGTCCTGCTGCTGATTGACAACATCGAACGTAGCTTTAATGCTATCTGGCAAGTAAAGAAGCCACGCGGTCTGTTCCGGCAGATTACCGACTATTCTTCTTTGATTCTGCTGCTTCCCGTACTGCTTGTGGTTTCCAGCGGTCTGTCCATTTTCATGAGCACCTACGTCAAGGAACTGCAAAACTTCATGGTACTGGCCCCGGTTCTGAAATTTTTCGTCCGCCTCATCCCATACGCCCTTATCTGGGGAATGTTCATCGGACTTTACACCTTCATGCCCAACACCAAGGTAAAGCTGGCACATGCCTGGCTACCGGGTATTCTGGCCGGAAGCGCTTTTCAGGCCTTCCAGTATTTCTACATCAACAGCCAGATATGGGTTTCTAATTACAATGCCATTTACGGAAGCTTTGCCGCCATCCCTCTGTTCCTTTTGTGGACACAAATATCCTGGAGCATCTGCCTGTTTGGAGCCGAAATGAGCTACATCAGCCAGAACATATCCACCTTCAATTTCGGAAAGGAAACAGCCAATATCAGCCGACGCTTCCACGACTTTTTCTGTACCATCATTCTGAGCTCTATCTGCAAACGATTCGCCACCGGCGGCCGACCTTATACGGCAGAAGCACTGAGCAAAGAACACAAGATTCCAATCCGTCTGACAAAAAGTATTCTGTATGAGTTGCAAGATATGCGACTGATTTATGAGGCTGGTGCCGGCGGAGAAGAAAAATCCCGCGATCCTCAATACCTCCCTGGAATCGACATCCACCAATTAAGTGTAGGCACCCTTCTCAGCCAACTGGATGCCAACGGAGCGGAGGATTTCAAAATTGACCCGGGACATTATTCTACAGCCTGGCAAACCCTGATACAGGCCCGCAAAGAATTTACAGAAAAAAGCAGCGAGGTACTGCTCAAAGACCTATAAGAAAAACACAAGGCGCAGCTTTCGGAAATCGATTCCAGAAAGCTGCGCCTTGAAGTTATATAACAGAAAGTGTCACTCTGTAAGCTGCATCATGCGGCTCAGGTACTTACCGATAATATCGAATTCGATATTTACCACACTTCCCACCTTGATTGTATGGAAATTGGTATGCTCGTAAGTATAAGGAATAATTGCTACCTGGAACGTATCCGATGTAGGATTGCAGACTGTCAGGCTGACACCGTTCACTGTGACAGAACCTTTGTCTACCGTGAAGTATCCGCGTTTTGCCATCTCCTTGTCGAAGTTATACTTAAAGGTGAAATACCAGCTTCCCTGCGCATCATCAACCGCCGTACAGACTGCAGTCTGGTCCACATGTCCCTGCACGATATGGCCGTCCAGTCGTCCGTTCATCATCATGCTACGTTCCACATTCACCTTGTCGCCTACAGCCAGCAGACCGATATTAGATCGTTCAATGGTTTCCTTCATGGCCGTTACCGTATAAGTACCGTCCTGAATGCTGACTACCGTCAGACACACTCCGTTATGTGATACACTCTGGTCAATCTTCAGCTCATCCACAAACGAACATTTCAATGTCAGGTGCAGGTTTTCCTGATCCTTTACCACCTTCACGACTTCTGCATATTCCTCTACTATTCCAGAAAACATAATCTTATGGTTTTAAAAATATAAACTGTGTCATTTCTTTTTCGACTCGGGAATCGGGCTGCTCCATACGGTTTCTCCGCCGGAAGATACGACCGAAATCACTCCGCCTGCGTAATCTTCAATGTAGCTGTTGCCCTTCACCAACATGTCTTCTGCCATGTGAATGGCCTTTTCCGGGGTCTTGATAGAAAACCCCTTATTGTCGCTCGAACTGCCGTCCGAGAAATAAATATCATACGTTGTCATGTTTCTTCATTTTCTTAATTGCAGGCGCAAATATATCAAATTCCTCATAATACCCGCAACAGATATACAAAAAATTTCCTGCAAGAAAAATGCATAAAAAAAGAGAAAACAACCTGCGTTGCTTTCTCCTGCGAGCGGAAAACGAGACTCGAACTCGCGACCCTAACCTTGGCAAGGTTATGCTCTA
>ERZ779656.392-NODE-392-length-33769-cov-3.603488_pt1 | contig 33769 bp, 32 predicted proteins | sample MGYA00511102_ERZ779656 | MGnify/ENA primary metagenome ERZ779656 (study PRJEB29588, sample SAMEA2143980) | human gut metagenome | biome: human gut; feature: human-associated habitat; material: faeces | place: Denmark | collected 2008/2010 ... | reverse complement strand
GAGGCTTGCGTATTTTGCATGCCCATACCCTTACGCGTTTGTTAAACGGAAGTGCTCACGAGACGCAAAGATTTTCTACGAAATTACGGAAAACGAAAAAACGTTATTAAACACTTGACACCACCCACCCCATGATTTACTTGAAAAAAACAAATGTTTGCTTTATACTAATAACGATTGAGCAAAAAAGGCATATGTGCCGATAAAAGGCTAGTTTTAGAATGAGAGGTTTATCTTTATGAGCAATTACAGCGGCAGTGATATTGTAATCTTAGAGGGGTTAGAGGCAGTTCGCAAACGTCCGGGAATGTATATCGGAAGTACCGGAACGAGAGGTCTTCATCATATGATATGGGAAATTCTAGATAACGGAATTGATGAGCATCTTGCCGGATTTTGTAACGAACTTCATTTAACGTTGTTAAAGGATGGCGGCGTTGTTGTCGAGGATAACGGACGTGGCGTGCCGGTTGACATTCACCCGACAAAGAAGATTCCGACGGCACGGGTTGTATATACCGTATTGCATGCGGGTGGTAAATTTAATAGTGATGTGTATAAAGTTTCCGGTGGTCTGCATGGTGTGGGTGCATCGGTTGTAAATGCGCTGTCAAGCCACATGATTGTGGAAATAAGACGAGATGGAAAAGTGTACCGGGATGAGTATAAAGATGGCGGTAAGCCGGTGACAAAATTAGAAAAAGGACTTTTACCGGTTGTGGGAACCTGCATGAAAAATAAGACAGGCACAAAAGTTACTTTTTATCCCGATGATTCCATTTTCGAAACGGTGGAATTTAAGCCGGAGACGATTCGTAAAAAATTAAAAGAAATTGCTTACTTGAATAAAAATCTCAAAATTGTTTTCAAGGACGAGCATACGGGAGAAGAGCAAACATATCTGGAGGAGTTTGGAATTCAGAGCTATATCAAGTACATTAACCGTGATACAGCAGTCCTCCATGATGATGTTATATATATAGAAGGAAAAAGCGGAGACATCGAGGTGGAAGTCGCTTTTCAGTATACACAGAATTACAGCGAGCAGATTAACGCTTACTGTAATCGTATCAATGTGGCAGACGGTGGAACGCTAGTTACCGGTTTTAAAACGGCACTGACACGAATTATGAACCAGTATGCAAGAGAATTAAACTTCTTAAAAAATAAAGAAGACAATTTTGACGGAAAAGATATCAGAAATGGTTTGGTTGCGATTGTTTCCATCAAACATCCGGACCCGCAGTTTGAGAGCCAGACGAAAAACAAACTCGGTAATACGGATGCAAAAACTGCAGTGGATGAAGTATTTAACCGTGAGGCACAGCGTTATTTTGATAAAAATGTGGAAGTGTTAAAACGAATCCTTGAAAATGTACATAAATCTTTTAAGGCGAGAACAGCAAGTGACAAGGCGAGAAAAGGTGTGATGAAACAGCTCCTTGATGTGGATACCAAAAGTAAACTTGCAGCATGTTCTTCAAAAAAATCAGAGGAATGTGAAATTTATATTGTCGAGGGTGATTCTGCGGGTGGTACTGTTAAGACGGCGAGAAACCGAAGAACACAGGCGGTTCTTCCGCTTCGCGGAAAGATTCTGAATGTAGAAAAAGCACCACTTGAAAAAATTTTGGTAAATAACGAAATTAAAACAATGATTGCCGCTTTTGGATGCGGAATCGGCGAAAATTTCGACATTAAAAAACTTCGTTATGATAAAATTATCATTTTAACCGATGCCGATGTCGATGGGGCACATATCAGCACGCTGCTGCTTACATTTTTCTACCGTTTTATGCCGGAACTGATTTATCAGGGAAAAGTATACCGTGGTCTGCCACCGCTGTACCGGGTATCATATGAAGATAAAAAAGGCAAGAAAAAGAATAAAGTATCCGAATATTTGTTCAATGATTTTGAACTTGAAAAATTCCGAAAGACCGGGAAAAAGATTTTGGAATTGCAGCGTTACAAAGGTCTTGGAGAGATGGATGACACGCAGTTGTGGGAGACGACCTTAGACCCGGAGAGCCGTATTTTAGCACAGGTATCTATCAGCGATACGGTAGAAGCCGATGAAGTAACGGATATTTTGATGGGAAGTAACGTTCCACCGAGACGACAGTTTATTATGGATGAGGCGAAATACGCCAATCTGGACATTTAACGGGAGGAAAATCAGATGAGTGAAGAAAATATTATACAGTTAGATTTTTCAGAAGAAATGAAAACATCTTACCGCGATTATGCAATGAGCGTTATTGTGGCACGTGCTCTCCCGGATGTCCGTGATGGGTTAAAACCGGTTCAGCGCCGTATTTTGTATGCTATGAAAGAACTCGGATTGTCGCCGGACAAACCACATCGAAAAAGTGCGCGTATTGTCGGTGATACGATGGGTAAATACCATCCACATGGTGACAGTTCGATTTATGATGCGCTCGTTCATATGACAGAAGATTATTCACTGAATGCACCGCTTGTTGACGGACACGGAAATTTCGGCTCGATTGACGGAGACGGCGCAGCTGCCATGCGATATACCGAGGCACGTTTGTCAAAACCTGGTATGATGCTGTTGGATAATTTGGACAAAGGTCTGGTTGACTTTTTACCAAACTTTGATGACAGTGAAAAAGAACCGGCCGTACTGCCGGCCACGCTGCCAAACCTTTTAATTAACGGAACAACAGGAATTGCCGTCGGTATGGCAACAAACATTCCGCCACATAATCCGACGGAAGTCATAGATGCCGTAATTGCGTACATGGACAGACCGGGAATTTCCATTGATAAATTGATGGATTACATTCCGGCACCGGATTTTCCAACCGGTGGAATCATTATCAACGCTTCCGATATGCGGGATATTTATGAAAAAGGGGAGGGAAAAATCCGTCTGCGTGCCCGCACAGAAATTGAAAAAGGAGATGCCGGCAGAACAAACATTGTTATCACGGAAATTCCTTACACCATTTCCGGAAATAAATTAAAACTCGTGGAAAGTTTAGCTGCGCTGGCAAAAGATAAAGTATTTGATGAGATTTATGATGTGCGCGACGAGTCCTCCAAAGAGGGTATTCGTATCGTTGTCGAAGTAAAAAAAGGCCGCGATATTGACAATCTTTTAAATGGACTTTATAAGAAATCCCAGATGGAGGATACCTATGGCGTAAACCTTTTGGCAATCCGTCCGACGGAAAATGGAACCGGACAGCCAAAAGTATTTAATTTGAAATCATTAATCGAGGAATTTGTTTTATTCCAAGAGGATTTGTATACAAGAGAGTATCAGTTCCTTTTGGAAAAGGCAAAAAAACGTCTGGAAATCGTTGAAGGGTTGATGAAAGCAACCGATGTAATCGATTTGATTATTGAAATTCTTCGTGGTTCTTCCTCCGTGAAACAGGCAAAGACGTGCCTTATCGAGGGAATTACGGAGGGAATCAAGTTTAAGAGTAAGGCATCGGAAAAAGAAGCAGCCACACTTTCCTTTACGGAAAATCAGGCGGATGCCATTCTTGCGATGCAGTTGAGCAAGTTAATCGGACTTGAAATTTTAAAACTTCATGAGGAAAATGATACATTAATTGCGAATATTGCAGAGTATGAAAAGGTTCTTTCGGACAGTAAAGAACTTTATAAAGTTATTAAGGGAAGACTTCGTGAATTTAAGAAAATCTTTAATTCGCCGCGCCGGACAAGCCTTATGGATACGGTGGCTAAAGCCTATGTTGAAAAAGTGGTTATTGAAGATTTGTATGTCTGCTTTGACCGCTTTGGCTATACCAAGGCAATTGATGCGGCTGCATTTGGACGGGCAAGCGAGGAAACAAAGAAAGATTTCAGTTTTGTACTGAAAATCAAGAACACGGATAAACTCTGCATTTTTACAGACAAAGGCAATATGCATCAGGTGAAGATGGAGAAAGTGCCAAGATGTAAGATGAAGGATAAAGGTACATTGATTCACTCACTGTGTAAAATGGAAAATGACGAAGAAGGACTTCTCTATGTCAGCTTTGAAGAATTGTTTGAGTCCATTTTATTATTTGTGACAAAGAACGGTTATATTAAGTTAGTGTCCGGAGCGGAATTTGAGACCGGACGCCAGATGATTGCGGCGACAAAACTGGATGCGGACGATGAAGTAGTTGGTGTAATAATGCTTTCGGCAAGCGATGTTCTCACCGGAACAAAGAAAGTAATTCTTTTGACAAAAGACGGTCTTTCTCTTGGATTCCCGCTTAGCGAAGTGAGCGAACTCAAAAAGACAAGCCGAGGCGTAAAAGGAATTACATTGGAGAAAGAGGATACAGTTGCATTTGCAACGGTTGTTCATCCGGCTGCGGAAACATTTGAATATGAAGGAAAGACTTTAAATGCACGCAGGGTACGAAACCGCAAGCGTGCGGCGAAGGGGCAGAAAGCGAATTTGATGCAGAATACGCTTACACTTGAATAAGAAAATGAAACTTTTTCAAATTTACGTTAATGTTTTTATGCCTTCGTCCGATAAATATAGTAAGAAACGGTAAATGCGTTTTAATATAATAAGAATGGAGGCGTTGTTTTATGAGAATTGATGCGTATATGCAGGTAAGCCAGATTTACCAGGCAAACAAAACCAAAAACGCTCCAAAGACAGGAAAGGCAGGCAGTCGTGATTCCTTAGAAATTTCCAGTTTCGGAAATGCTTATCAGGTAGCAAAACAGGCTGCGTCACAGGCATCTGATGTCAGAGAAGACAAAGTGAAAGAGATTCAGGCACAGATGGCAGCAGGAACCTATTCTGTATCAATTGAAGATGTCGCAGACAAGATGGCAGATGCACTGCTTTCTTAATGGCATAGGAGGGTATACATTTGGCTAGTTTGATGGAGGAACTGATTCAGACGCTGGATGCAGAAGAAAAGTGTTATTCTCAATTGATTCCGATTGAGGAAGAGAAGACGAGAGCGATTATTGCAAATGATTTAGAAGCTTTGCAGGATATAACCGTCAGAGAACATGATTTGGTAGATGAGACATCTGCCTTGGAAAACAAACGGGAACGAGTGGCGATTGATATTGCTACTGTTCTTGGGCGTGACCCGAAGACGATTACACTTGAGCAGATTGCATCGGTGTTGAAAAATCAGCCGGCAGACCAAAAGAAATTGCAGGAAGTGCATGACCGGTTACGGAGAACCGTTTCACGACTGCAGGAACTGAACAATCAGAACAAACAGCTTTTAAAAGAAGCAATTGACATGGTTGAATATAATATGAATGTGATACGAAGTACACGGATGTCTTCAGGAAGCAGCAACTATTCCAGTGATGCGTCCGAGGTGGCGGGTATGGCACCTCAGCATGGGATGTTTGATGCAAAACAATAACAGGCGCATGGATGCGATAGCCACCGCCTGTTTTGTTTTCGAGGACGGTTGTACTTTTTTTTATAAAGAATGGAGATGAGAACATGGGTAATCTGATGACAAGTTTTAATGCGGGTGTTTCGGGACTTCACTCCGCACAGCAGTCGCTGACTGTTACATCGCATAATCTTGCCAACGCGGGAACCGTAGGCTATACAAGACAACAGGTTCTTGTGACGGATTCCTTTTATCAGAAATCGTACGGAGTACATGACAATGTCATGGCGGTTGGTACCGGAACGACGATTTCGCTGACCAGACAGGTTCGCAATACCTTTTTGGATGATCAGTACCGGCTGCAGGTTGGACGCCAGCAGTTTTATCAGGCGAACAGCAATGCGGCACTGGAAATAGAAGATATGTTGGGTGAGCTGCACGGCGAAGAATTTCAGAGCAGCATTACAGACCTCTGTGGTGCGTTGAGTTCTTTGGCAACCCACGCGGACGATATTGTATATAAAGACCAGCTTGTAATGATGGCATCCCAGTTTATTGAGCGTGCAAAGGTATTGCAGGATGAGTTAAATACCTATCAGACAAGTCTGAACACGGAAGTAAAAAAACAGGTGGATACGATTAATGATTTGGTTGGAAAAATCAAAGAGTTAAACAGAGATATTCAGAAATACGAGGCGACCGGAGAGCCGGCAAATGACTACCGTGACAAGAGAAATGAGTATTTGGATGAACTCAGCCAGTACATAACATTTGAGACGAATGAGCAGCCGGATGGAACCATCACGATTTATTCGGAGGGCGGTTATCTTTTGGATGCGGTGAACCAGTATTTTCTTATAACAAAATACGAAAGTGACACCTCCAAACTTTTAAAACCGGTCTGGGAGACCGGCGAGAATTATTACCGCTATGACAGCCTAGAGTATTCCAGTGAAAATAATACGGATGTAGGCGGGCTTCGCGGACTTTTGGTGGCACGAGGCAGTTATGCGGCAACCTATGTAAATGTTCCGCAGAAACCAAAGGAAGAAGATTACAAAAATGGCGGCGTGCTGGATGTGAATGCTTATAACCGCGCTATGGATCAGTTTAATGATGATTTGGAAGTTTATAACAAAACCATCGGTGCTTCTGTTGTGATGACGATTCAGAGTGAATTAGATACTTTGATTCATGGGATTGTAACAACCGTCAATGATGTGCTCTGCCCGAACAAAGAGATTACAATCGAAGTTGAGGACAAAGATGAAAATGGCGTTGTGACCGGAACACATACCGAAAAAATTAAAGTACTGGATGAAGAGAAGGCACTGATTGGTGATGATAAAAACCGTACGATGGGAACAGAATTATTTTCCCGCCGTGGTGTGGAACGCTACACCAAAGAAAATGTAACAGTTGTAAATGATGATGGTACGACAAGTGTAGTGCCTGTTTACCGCTATCAGGAAGAGGATCCGTCCGATGTGTATACGATGTATACGACGAGCCAGCTTGTGCTGAATCCGACTGTTGGAAGAGATTCTTCCACACTGCCGACGATGTACAGTGATAAGAGCGATGGTAAGAAAGGTTATGCAAATAATGAACTGCTTGGCATTGCGCAGGCGTTTGACGAGTCCATTGGAACACTAAATCCAAATTCATTGACAACATATGATATTAAACATTTTTATGTTGGTATGGTAACTGAACTTGGTACACAGGGTAATGTTTGGAATGGTATTATTGACAACCAGAATATCACAGTAAATACCATTGACAATGAGAGACAGAATGTAATGGGAGTTTCTACCGAGGAAGAACTCTCTAATATGATTAAATATCAGCAGTGTTATAATGCATCATCAAGATACATTACGACAGTGGCAGAGATGTTAGAATATTTGATTGAACGGTTAGGAGGATGATGATATGGCATCAACATTTGGTTCTTTGGAAATAGCAAAATCCGGCATGATGGCATACAATGCAGCATTGCAGACAACGGCGCATAACGTGGCAAATATTGAAACAAAAGGCTATTCCAAACAGACAGTAAATATGGTTTCGTTAGTTGGTAATAAAACTTCTGCAACAGTTCAGGGGTTCGGTGTAAATGTTGCAAGTATCACAAGAAACCGAAACGAATATTACGATACGAAATATCAGCGCACGCAGTCAACTTACAATTACTATCAGACACAGTCCTATTATCTGAAAGCATTACAGGATCAGATATGCGGAAATGTAACCAGTGATGAGAAGTCAAGACTGACCGATGCATTTGATGATTTTTTCAGTGCGTTAAGTAATCTTAGAGGAAATGCCAATAACAGCACCATTCGCCGTCAGGCGGTAACACTGGGGGAAACATTTACCGATTATGTGCAGAATGTGGCAACCGGTCTGCAAAAACTCCAGGATGAAGCAAATACACAGGTGAAAACCTGCGTTGATCAGATTAATGCATACGCAGAAAAAATCGTGGCGTTGAATAAACAGATTGACACAGTAGAGGCGTATGGCGGAATTGCGAATGACCTTCGCGACCAACGATCCCTTTTGATTGATGAGTTGTCCCAGTATTGTGATGTGGAGACAAAAGAAATCCCACCGGATAACGGCGTAGGTGAAAATCAGTTCTATGTTTATATCAATGGGGGAACACTTGTGGACACCTATAAAGTGAACGCACTGGTAACTAAGCAGAAAGACACCTATGTAAACATTAACGATATCACTGGTTTGTATGATGTCAGCTGGGCAGATGGAAGTACCTTCAATATGCATAGTACAGCAATTGGCGGACAACTTCAGTCGTGTATTGAGACTCGTGACGGAAATAATGCAACAAATCTTCATGGCACTGTTGACTCAATTGCGAACGATGCCGATGGAAAACTTGTTCTTACTGTTACCGGAACAAACTGCAATGATGTGCAGGTGTTAAATATTCCGGCACATGATGGTGAGATTACTATTAATAACCGCACTTATGCGTATGATAATTTTGAAGTAAAAGTGGATGCAGCAGGTAATTTTACGTATGACTTTACGTTGAAAGGTACAACAAAAGCTGCTGATGCGAAAGCGCTTCAGATTGCTGTGGCGAATGGTTATACCGCGCAGGTTGGCGATTCGATTGACAACCGCGGTGTTCCGTATTATATGGCACAGTTAAATGAATTTGTTCGTACATTTGCACAGGAATTTAACCGTGTTCAGAATGGCGGTTATGATTTGAATGATAATCCGGGTGTTGACTTCTTTAATGCAACGGTCAAAGCAACCGGCGACAACTATATTTTCCAGGAGTCGGTAGACGGAAAAGACGCTTCCTTTACTTCGGAGGCGAAGAAAAATGCAGACGGCACCTACACCGGTTCTTACTATTACATGACTGCATTGAACTTTTCGATTACAAAGGAAGTTGCGGATGACCCGGGATTACTTGCATGCAAGGCAAAAGCAAATCCGGATGATAATGTAGGAAATGATAACGGTGATAATTTGCAGAAACTGACAGAAATCAAGGACAACTCGAAAATGTTTGTCCACGGTGCACCGGATTCCTTTATTCAGTCACTGACTGCACTGCTTGGTGTTGATGCGAAAAAAGCGGATACGATGGAAAAGAGCCAGAGCAATCTTTTGTATGCCATTGATACCAACCGTAAATCGGTATCCGGCGTAGATGAAGATGAAGAGGGTTCGGATATGATTGTGTTCCAGAATATGCTGTTTAACCAGTACAAGATGTTAAATGTGTTAAATGAAGTACTGGATAAATTGATTAATGAAACCGGCGTGTGATGCCGATAAATAAAGTATAAAAAGATGAATTTGAGATTCGGAAACGGAGGGCTGACATGAGAGTAACAAATACGATGATGCGTAACAATTCCATGTTGAATATGCAGAAAAATAAGGTGGCATATAATAAATATCTGACACAGTATAATACGCAAAAAAAAATACAGAGACCATCGGATGATCCGACGATTGCGGCACGTGCCCTCAAATATCGTACAACTTTGGCAGAAATTGATCAGTATCTGACAAATATCAAGGATGCAACATCCTGGATGGGTGCGACAGAAACTTGTTTGAAAACTGTTAATACAAAACTTACGGATATGATTGATTACTGTACACAGGCGGCTACCGGTACTTATAATGAAAAAGACCGTGCGGATATTGTGACACAGTTAAAACAGTTTTCAAAATATATCTACGAGCAGAATGCCGATGCGGATTATGCCGGACGTTATCTGTTTACAGGATTTCGTACCGATGTGCCGATGCTTTTTGATAAAGAGGAGACGGGGACTACTTATACGATTACAGAGAATATAGATATTAATACCATTAATAAATATCAGTATGTATATGGAGAGGCGTCTTACAATGCGGGAAGCAGTGCGGCGGATTATGCCAATCAGGCATCCGAGTTTGCAACGACGCACCGTGCACTTTTATCTTATGATAAATTAGATGATAACCAAACAGTAAAACTTACTTATACGGACTCGACCGGAACACAGCAGACAGTTACTGCAATTACGAAGAGTGTAGCAGCGGATACAAAGTATAATGAGCATCTGCACCCGGGAGCTGATGAGGTGTATTTTGTTCCGGAAACCGGTGAGCTTGTATTTGGTGACGATGTTTATGACAGTATTCGTGCCGGAAAAGATTTGAGCGTTGATTACAAGAAAACAGAATTTGCTGCAAAAGATGTGCGTCCGGAACATTATTTTAACTGTACGGCAGTGGATAATACAACCGGAGAGGTATCGAATTACCGCACAGCAGGTACTCAGAATATGATGTACCAGATTAATTTTAGTCAGACTTTGGTTGTTAATACAGAAGGCTGTGATTCCATTAATTTGGCAGTTGGCAGAACGATTTCTGATATTACAAATATCTGTAATGACTTGGATGTGATGGAAGCCAATCTGAAGTCTGTGGAGAAGCGGATTAATGACTGTGATGAAAATGATAAAACAACATTGGCCAATCTCAATGAGTTAAAGAGCCAGATTGAGACAGAGATTCAGCTTCAGAAGACGGTGCTTGGAAAAACGCTGGGCTCTGCGATTACGACCTGCCAGTCAGCAAAAGATGAATTGAATGTGGCACTTGCTGACCATGGTTCCCGTTATAACCGTATGAGTATGACAAAATCGAAACTGGAACAGCAGCAGAATGATACAAAAGAAGCAAAATCCGATAATGAAGATGCAGATTTGGGAGAGGCTTATGTAAACTTCTCGGAGGCGGACCTTTTGTATCAGGCGACTTTGAATGCGACATCGAAGATACTCGGTCAGTCACTGCTTAACTTTATTTAATTAAGGAGGAATTGGGATGTTAGTAAAAACAAAATTTTTTGGGGAAGTCGATTTACCGGAGGAAAAAATCATTACTTTTGAACGCGGTTTGATTGGGCTTGCTGATTATAAAAAATTTACGATTTTATATGACTGTGAAAAAGAGAACAGCAACATTTCCTGGTTACAGAGTGTTGAGGAACCAACTTTAGCACTTCCGGTTGTAAAACCATGGATTATAAAGGAAGATTATAATCCGGTTGTTGAAGACGAGCTGCTTTCTCATATTGGAGAACTGACGGAAGAGAATCTTGTGATTTTAGTCACAATGACAGTTCCAGAACAGATTGAACAGATGTCAGTGAATTTAAAAGCACCGATTATTGTGAATGCTGACACAAGAAAGGGTGCCCAGATTATCTGTGACAATAACGATTATGAGGTGAAATACAAAATATATGACATCCTCAATGCAAAAAAGGGGGATTGTTGATATGTTAGCATTAGCAAGAAAAGTAAATGAATCCATTATTTTAAATGATAATATCGAAGTCACTGTTTTGGAAGTAAAAGGGGATCAGGTGAAAATTGGTATTAACGCACCAAAAGATGTTCCGATTTACCGCAAAGAACTTTTTGTACAGATACAGGAGGCAAATGCAGCGGCGGCCAATACGGTAAATCCGGCAGCACTTGGTGAGCTGTTAAAAGACAAATAAATAGGACAAAAGAAGAAGCGTTTTACGAATTTTAGTAAAGGGGTTAATTTTTTTAAAAAGATAGCCGATATTTACTTTAAGTTAGGGAAAACGTTTCTTTTTTATTACACATGGAGGTGTTATTATGGATATGGAAAGTATTAGTAGTGTTAATTCAAATTATAGCTCGACAGAGAGTGTTAAGGTTAAGCGTGCACCGGTTGAAAGTGCACATACAGCAGCGCAGTCTGTTTCCGAGGCTTCTTCTGCAGCTGTGAGGACGGTATCTGAATCCGGAGAAGCGACGAATCAGAACTGTGGAAACAAAGAGCATAACCCAAGCGAAGCAACGATTGACGATGCGGTAAAAAGCGCAAACCGTCGTATGGAGCATACGCGTTGTGAGTATTCGTATCACAAAGAGACAAATCGTGTTTCGATTAAAGTGATTAATGAGGATACCGATGAAGTCATCCGTGAAATTCCACCGGAAAAATCTTTGGATATGCTCCAAAAGATGTGGGAGATGGCTGGTATCTTAGTAGATGAGAAAAGATAGGAGGTATCACTATGGGAATCAGAATGAGTGGATTATCATCCGGTATGGATACAGAGGCAATTGTAAAAGAATTGATGTCCGCCCAGAGTATGAAGAAAAATAAAGTGGTGAAGGCAAAAACAAAACTGGAGTGGACACAGACTAAATGGTCAGAGTTGAATACCAAGCTGACAGGTCTTTATAATAATTTTGTGTCTAAAATGCAGTTATCTACTGCTTATAAGACAAAGAAAACAACAGTTTCGGATGCGACAAAAGCAAGTGTTGCAGCAAAGACAAGTGCTGCGAACGGAAATTATTCGATGGAAATTAAAAATGTAGCAACTTCTCAGTATTTGACCGGCGCTAAAATTAATGCAGCTGCATCGGACAAATTGACAGATATTGATTCTTCGCTTTTGAATAAAGAAATCAGTATTACAGTTGGTGCCAAGACAACAAAGTTTGCTGTTACTGCAGATACTACATTAAAAGACTTCACGAGTGCTTTGCAGAGTGCGGGTCTAAATGCAAGTTTTGACGATGCACAGAAACGTCTGTTTATCAGCAGCAAAGAAAGTGGTCTTGAAAATGCTTTTTCTATCACGACATCAGGTATTACGGATGCGGAGGTGAATGGCAGAAAGGCACTTCGCGATGCGGCCGGTTACAGCAGTATGACAAGCAGCAATAAGAAACTGTTTGATTCTGCAATGGAGAAATTGCAGACGTCGGGCGTAGGAACCGATGATTATAACAGTGCGTTAAATACGATTGCAAAGCTTTCCTATGAGACGAAGAAAACGTCAGCGGAAAATGCTGCGACGACTTACGTAAAAGCAAAAATTTACAGTGAGAAGTACAGTGAGTATGAAGAAAAGGCAAAAGAGAAGTTAAAAGACACCTATTTTGAAGAAGATGGCAGTCTGAAACCAGGTAAGACACAAGAGGCTTATGATGCAGCAGTGGCAAAACAGGCTGATGCTGATACAACTTCGTATGTAGGAACGCAGTTAAAGGAAAGCGATGTGAAGTTGCAAATTGATGAAGCAGCTTTTTCCGGCAAGACGGAAGCGGATATGGCTGATTTCAGTGAAGAGGCAGTAAAGAAATATTATGGTGAAACGGTAACCGCCTTTACTGGTATGGATGGCGTAGATGAGGAGAGCGAAAAAAACCGCCTTACTTCCTATGTACAGGATTATGCTTCTATTTCTGACCGTGATGAGGTTTTGGCAGGTTCCGCCTTATCCGGACTTGGTATGGCTGATATCGCAGTCGATGCAGATGGAAATGTTACGGTTAATGGTGGAGCAAATGACAGCAGTAATTCCACGATTCCAAAGGGTATGGCGTTGATTGAAGCTTCTGACAGCAAGATTATTTTGAACGGGGCAGAGCTTACATCCTCTTCCGCCGTTGTTTCAGCGAATGGATTGGATATCACACTGACCGGATTGACAAAAACAGATGAGCCAATTACTTTCTCTGTAACAAATGATACGGAGAGTGTTTATAATTCCATTAAGAGTTTCCTGAAAGAATATAATTCTGTAATGAAGGAAATGAACACACTTTACAATGCGGATTCTGCCAAAGGTTATGAGCCATTGACCAGTGAGGAAAAAGAGGCAATGTCAGATGACGATGTGAAACTTTGGGAGGATAAGATTAAAAAGTCCCTGCTTCGCAGTGATTCAACATTGAGCAGCATTATGAGTTCAATGCGTTCGGCTATGATGTCAACAGTTGAGTATGATGGCAAAACATATGCGCTTTCCAGTTTTGGTATTATGACATCAACGGATTATACAGAAGGTGGTCTGCTCCATATTTATGGAGATGCGGATGATTCTGTATATTCGGCAAAAGATGATAAACTCAAAAAAGCACTTGATGAAGATCCGGATGCTGTAATTGCAACATTGACCGGTGTCTTTGGCAAACTTCGTGAGACTATGAGCCAGAAGATGTCGGCAACGAAATACAGCAGTTCCTTGACTTTCTACAATGATATCAAGATGAAGAGTGATGTGAAATCGTATGAAGATGAGATTGAGGACTGGGAAGACAGACTGGCTGAGATGGAAGACAGTTACTACAGTAAATTTACTGCGATGGAGACTGCGCTTGCAAAACTGCAGTCACAGCAGAGTTCCATGTCAAGTCTTTTTAGTAGTTGATGAGTAAATAAGGGAGAAGTTTGAGTATGAATCAAAATACGATTAATGCATACCAGAGAAATGCTATTCTGACGGCATCGCCGGCAGAACTTACGTTGATGCTTTACGATGGGGCGATTAAATTCTGCAACATCGCAATTATGGCGATTGAAAAAAAGGATATGGAAAAGGCGCATGTGAATCTGAAAAAGGCACAGGCGATTATTTCTGAACTCCGCGTGACACTCGATCATAAGTACCCGGTGTGGGAAGATTTTGACCGGGTGTATGATTACATTTACAGACGTCTTGTAGAAGGAAACATGAGCAAAGAGATTGATGTAATTGAAGATGCTCTAAAGTATATTCGTGAGATGCGTGACACTTGGAAGGAAGTAATGAAGAAAGCTGCCGGTGCGAAGTAACCGGCAGGACAGATGTGAGGGGATGCCAATGAATTCAAACAATAGTGTCTATGTGAGAATGATGGTGGATGTGCTGAAAAGAAAAGAAAAAATTTTGCAACAGATTCTGGAACAGACAAAAGAACAGGAAGTAATTCTAAAACAGGAGGACGTCGATTACGACCGTTTTCAAGAACTTTTAGATGAAAAAGGAAGACAAATCGATGAACTGAATCAGATTGATGAAGGTTTTGATGCTCTGTTTAAGAAGGTTGAAAAAGAAATCACGGTTCACAAAAAAAACTATTTGACAGAGATTGTTGCGATGCAGAAATTGATTTCTGCGGTATCGGATTTGGGCCTGCGGATTCAGGCACTGGAAGCGCAGAATAGTGAGCGTTTCAAAATCTATCTTGCGTCAAAGCGCAAGCAGATACATGATTATCATGTGAACAGTCAGACGGCATCACGTTATTATCAGAATATGGCAAATTCACATCGACCGGAGCAGTCGTATTATTTCAATGAAAAGCAATAAGTCATTAGACAGACTAGGACAGGTCTTATTCACCTGTCCTAGATTCTTTTATGAAGGGAGAAAATAGATGGATATAAAGGGAATCATTCTGCGGGCAAAAGATGGCCATCCGGTTCCGGTTTTAGAAAGAGATGGACTTAAAAGACATCTTGGAAGTATGTATGATGGAGCGGTTGCGGCGTCATGCTGGTGCGAAAAAGTGGTGTCAAAACGGACGGAAAATATCATTTTGTTTGGCATGGGGGACTGCCGGATTGTGTTGGAACTTATCGAAAAGGTGCCGGGGCAGATATTAGTTTATGAGCCGGAAAACTTAGTGTTTTCACAGATGAGAACAAGTAATCTGTATAAAAAAGCGGTGAAATGCCGCCGTGTGAAAATTTTTCAGGCATCGGAGCGTGCTAAATTTTCTTGTACTGCAAAAGATTTACTGGATGATGACTGGGTGGAGGAGACAATGCTTGCTGCACATCCGGGTTATGTGGACTGGTATGAGGAAGAATTTTTGGAAGTGCAGGAAATCTGCCAGAAAATATGTGATGATATTACGTTTATGAGAGCACCGTTAAAGCGTTTTACGGTGGCGATGATACGAAACCAAATTGCGAATTTCCCGAACATGACAAAAGGAGTTCCATTAAGGCGTCTTTACCGAAAGGGAAATGCAGATATTCCGGTTATATTAGTGTCTGCGGGACCATCGTTAGAGAAGAATGTGGAAGATTTAAAAGAGGCGAAAGGACATGCACTGATTTGGTGTGCGGATGCTGCATTGCCGACGCTGCTTTCTCATCAGGTGATACCGGACTTAGTTGCTAGTGTGGATGCGGGAAAAGGTTTATTTTGTTTTGAAGATGAGAGGAGTAATATGATTCCCGTATTAGGGTCTTCCAATACAAGAACTGAATTTTTAAATCGGAATACCGCAAAGAAAATCTGGGGATTTGACCATGAGCAGATTTTGATGATGCAGAAACGTGCAGGAATTGAAATATCACAGGTTCCATATTATCTTGGTGTGTCGACGGCAATGTTTTCTTCAGCAATTGAATTTGGAACAGAAAACATTGTTTTTGTCGGCCAGGATTTGGCGTATTCATCAGATGGTTTATCACATGTAAATGGAAAAAAAGAATGTTATGGGAATCCGGATCGGATTGAAACAGATGGTTATTATGGGGATAAGGTGTATTCGCGTATGGACTGGCTGGAATTTAAAGGCTGGTTTGAGAAGATGATTACTCTTTACCCATCGATTTCCGTGACAAATGCAACTGAAGGCGGTGTACGGCTTGAGGGAACAATTCAGAAACCGCTAAAAGAGGTCTGTCAAGAACTCGGGCAGAAGGCGGTTTGCTTTGAAGATTTTCTGGAGGCTGAGGACAATCAGATTACAGAAAAAGAGGCTGCTCTTATGAAAGAGCAAATGGCACAGTGTGTCCGCGATTTAGAAGCAGTCCGCTTGTGGGGGTACGATGTGACATTCTTTGAAAAAGATTATCATCAGTTCCCGGTGATGAGCATGATTCTTTCGTATATGAAAATACTGGAAGGAGACCGAAGGGAGCGTTTTGAGACGTCGTTATCTTTTGTGTCGGATGAACTGGAAAAAGGAGGATGGGGCAGATGACGATTTGGAAACAGATTGCGGTTTGCTTTTATCAGAATGAAATTGCAGACGGCATGGACTTGTTTATGGCAAATGCAGCAAAACTTGGTACAAACAAAAGCGCAGCTCCATTGATCAATCCAATTTTTGATGCAATTGAGTGGGCAGATTATACATATGCAGCGGATCTTTTGTACCATGAAATACATGGTGAATAAAAAAATAAAAAGAAAAATCAAAAAAATTTAATTTAGGGGTTAAGTATTTTGATGCCTATCCGATATATATAGTGTCAGGAAGATAATACACTTCCAAACAGACGATAGTAACGAGCGGAGCGGGCGAGAATCATGGCAGGGCCCGCTGTGATGGAAGCCACTCCTCTCGATATTATAACAAAAAATTAAAAACAACCCGCAAAAGGAATTGCGGTGTATTACAAGGAGGTAATCATTATGATCGTACAACACAACATTACATCAATGAACGCTAACAGACAGTTAGGAATCGTAGGAAGCAACTTGGCTAAATCTACTGAGAAACTTTCCAGTGGATACAGAATCAACCGTGCAGCTGATGATGCAGCAGGTCTTGCTATTTCTGAGAAAATGAGAGCTCAGGTTCGTGGCTTGAACCGTGCATCTGACAACGCACAGGATGGTATTTCTTTGATTCAGACCGCTGAGGGTGCTATGGATCAGCAGCATGCTATCTTGCAGAGAGCTCGTGAACTGGTAGTTCAGGGAAGTAATACTGGTGTATTGGAGACAACAGCAGGAACAGACCAGCAGAAGATTCAGGACGAGTTGAATGAACTTGCTAAAGAGTTCGAGCGTATCAACACTGATACTGAGTTCAACAAGAAGAAATTGTTGGATGATTCTTATAAGAGTCAGTACTTCCAGGTTGGTGCAAATGAGAATCAGGGTATCTCCGTTAGCATCGACAAGGTAACTTGGACTGCTCCTACATTGGGAGAAAATGGTAAAGATACTTCAGCGTTCTTGAAGAACAACATTGATACAGCTATTACAGCTGTAACAACACAGCGTTCTAAATTGGGTGCTGTTCAGAACCGTCTTGAGTACACTGTTAAAGTTGATGACAACACTGCAGAGAACTTGCAGTCTGCTGAGTCCCGTATCCGTGATACTGATATGGCAGATGAAATGACAAGATTCTCTAAGGAGAGCATCTTGCAGCAGGCAGCTACTTCTATGCTGGCTCAGGCAAATCAGGCAAATCAGGGAGTACTTTCTCTGTTACAGTAATCTCGATTGGTTTGATAGCTGCGTAAAGCAGTATCATAATGAATTGTACGGAAAGGGAGAGACCGTTTGGTCTCTCCCTTTTGTTTAACAGTTAGGTCTTTGTATTATTTATACCATCAGTAGCTATTCTTTTATAATGTAAGATGGTTTAGTGTGGGAAAAAGTGAATTTTTTCAATATATAATTGCTATCATGGAAAAATTCATCAATTGCTTTTGTTTCTCCTTCGATTGTTGCATAATCATCAAAAACAATGACGCCACCTTTTACTACTTTGTCAAATAGCTTTTCTAGTGCATATTTGGCTGGTTCATATACATCAGTATCAATATGCAGAAGAGAAATTTTAGTATGTGGATTTCGATTCAGATAATCATCAAGAGTATCTAAAATATTTCCCTGTACTAATTCATAATTGCTATAACCCTTGTTGCTTAGTGCCTTTTCAATATCTTCTTTTTCCAAAAATTCGTTTGCAAAAGCGGCATTCCAATTATTTACAAAACCAATATCACTTTTGAGCTTTTTAGTTTCAGGAAATGTTCCGAACATATCAAAACCAATAATTTTTCTTGATTTTTCATTTTCTAAAAGTTCTCTGAAAGTGCAGAATTGAATAAAAGAAGAACCCTTAAATACACCTAATTCAATTACATCACCAGGTAAATTAATGATTTTTTTATACAATTCATAATGTGCAAGAATATTTCCCATTCTATACGGTTCGGATGTAAGATAAAATCCGTTTTCATAGTCAAATTGTTTGTCTGTATCGTAATATCCAATATTCATAGTAAGCTTCCTTTTTTATAGTTTATTTATTTAGTGTCTTACTAAATATTCTAGTAGAATATATTTTTTTTGTCAAGAAATTATAGTTATTATATGCTCCAACAAACACTTGATACAAACGGAAGTTTTTATATAGAAATCTGCCTAATATTGTGATAAAATAAGACCATAGATTGTGAACTGCTACAAAGAAAAAGGTGTGTGAAAATTAGGATGAATCAGAGGAAAAAAATACTGTTTATTACCGGTACCAGAGCCGACTATGGAAAAATCAAACCGATTATGCAGAAGATGGAAAAAAAGCAGGAGGAATATGAGGTATTTGTCTACGTTTCCGGAATGCATCTTTTGCAGAAATACGGAAGTACTTACCGGGAAGTGCAGAAAGATGGCTATAAAAATACATACGTTGCCTTTGAACAGGTAATGACGGATAACATGAGCTATAACTTAGGTGTTGTGCTTATGAATCTGGCACGTTATGCGGATCAGATAAAACCGGATATGATTGTTGTGCACGGAGACCGGATTGACGCCCTGGCGGGTGCGGTTACCGGGGCACTGAATAATATTTTGGTGGCACACATCGAGGGCGGAGAGATTTCCGGCACTATTGATGATTCGATCCGGCATGCGATTTCTAAGTTTGCCCATCTGCATTTTGTGTGCAATGAGGAAGCAAAAAAAAGACTGCTTCAGATGGGTGAGCAGAAAGAGCGTATTTTTGTGATTGGTTCTCCGGATATTGATATTATGTTAAGTGATACCCTTCCGTCTTTGCAGCAAGCATATGAAAAGTATGAAGTGGAGTTTGATTCTTATTCCATTTTTATGTATCATCCGGTGACGACTGAAGTCAGAGAATTACCGGAGCACATCAAAGAAGTAGTTGATGCCTTACTTGCATCGGAGAAAAACTATATTGTGGTATATCCGAACAATGACAATGGAACGGAAATCATTTTAAATGAAATCGGGCGGCTGTACGGGAATAAGAGATTTCGTGTTTTTCCGTCCATTCGTTTTGAATATTTTCTGACTTTTTTGAAAAATGCCGATGCGATTATTGGAAACTCCAGTGCGGGAATACGGGAAAGCGGTATTTATGGAATTCCTGCTATTGATATCGGCAGCAGACAAAAGGGCAGATACGATGAAAAGATGTTAAAAAATATCCAGCATGTAAGAGAAGAAAAAGCGGATATTTTAGATAAACTACAAAATATTTCATCCCACCGGATTCTATCGAGTGGATTTGGCGTGGGAAATAGTACCGAGTTGTTTTTAAAAGTATTAAAATGTGAGGATATCTGGAATTTGGATATCCAGAAAATTTTTGTGGACATACGGGGGCTGAAACGATGAAAAAAGCATTTTGTATTGGAGATATTTGTGTTGGAGATGACAAGCGTGCACTTGTGATTCCGGAGATTGGAATTAATCATGAGGGCAGTCTTTTGGTGGCGAAAGAAATGGTGTCGGCAGCATACCGTGCCGGCGCACGGCTGATTAAACACCAGACCCATGTGGTAGAAGATGAGATGTGTCAGGTGGCAAAGCAGGTCATTCCGGGAAACTCTTCGGATTCGATTTATGACATTATGGCGCGTTGTGCGCTGAGTGAAGAAGACGAAAAAGAGTTAAAGGAATATACCGAGAGTCTTGGCATGGAATTTCTTAGTACACCATTTTCCAGAGCAGCGGCGGAGCGGTTAGAGAGAATGGGTGTAAAAGCTTATAAGATTGGTTCCGGTGAGTTAAATAATTATCCACTTGTGGAGCATATTGCCGAGTATGGAAAGCCGATGATTGTTTCAACCGGAATGAATGATATTAAAAGTGTGGCAAAAGCGGTGAACATTATGGAGAAGTATGGTGTTCCGTATGCGCTGATGCACACGACAAATCTGTATCCGACCAAACCGGAGTGGGTTCGTCTCGGAGCAATGCAGGAGATGATGAGGGAGTTCCCGGATGTGCCGATTGGACTCTCTGACCACACGTTAAATAACAACGCATGTATTGCGGCACTTGCACTTGGCGCGGATTTGGTAGAGCGCCACTTTACGGATGAAATGGCAAGAAGTGGTCCGGATATAATATGCTCGATGGATGAGGCTGCTTGTGAGGAACTGATTCAGGCAGCAATCGAAGTTCCTATGATGCGCGGCGGAACAAAAGGGGCACTGCCGGAGGAGCAGGTCACGATTGATTTTGCTTTTGCTACGGTGGTTACGATTGCACCGGTCAAAAAAGGTGAAGTTTTCACAAAAGAAAATATTTGGGTAAAACGTCCGGGAACGGGTGAGATTTTAGCAAAAGATTTTAAAAAAATACTTGGGAAAAAAGCGGTGGAGGATATTGCCGCGGATACGCAGTTGAAAAATGATATGGTAGAGTAAAGGAGAAGGAATTATGATTTTGGCAGTAATTCCGGCAAGAGGTGGAAGTAAAGGAATTCCGGGAAAAAATATAAAAGACTTGTATGGACAGCCGCTGATTTCTTATACAATACAAGCAGCACTTGACTGTAAAAAAATTGACCGTGTGGTAGTGTCAACAGACAGTGAGGAAATTGCCGGCGTGGCGAAAAAGTATGGGGTGGATGTTCCATTTTTACGTCCGGCAGCACTGGCAATGGACACCTCGAAAACGATTGATGCGGTTATAGATGTATTGGAGCGGCTACAGGAAACGTATGAATATGTGGTTTTATTGCAGCCGACAAGCCCGCTTCGTACCGCGGAGGATATTGAAAAGGCAATTGATAAGGCGGTTACATCCGGCAAAGATGTGGCATCTGTTTCTCTAGTAAAAGAGCATCCGGTTTTGATGCGGGAGATTGGTACGGATGGCGTATTAGTGCCGTTACTGTCAGGAGGAAGTACCATCCGCAGACAGGATATGAAAGAAATTTACCGGGTAAATGGTGCGGTATATGTAAATCGTGTAGCAGACTTGACAAAGGATACCAGTTTTAATGACAATCCGGTTGGCTATGTGATGCCTGTGGAGCGCAGCATCGATATTGATGAGGAGAGCGATTTTTTGCTGGCAGAACATTTTATGCCGATACCGACGATGTTTGAATTGTAAGGAGATATAGGAGGAGACTTTATGAGCGAACTGCAGATTGGAAAAAAGAAGATAGGAAACGGCTACCCGGTTTATATTATTGCCGAGGGCTGTGATAATCATATGGGTGATGTGGAAGTGGCAAAGGAAATGTGCCGCCAGGCGAAACTTGCCGGAGCAGACTGCATTAAGTTTCAGCATCATCTGCCGGATGAAGAAATGCTTTCGGATGCCGTAATTGCGGGAAAAAATAATATTCCGCTGTATGAATTTTTGAAGCGGCATGCACTTACACTGAAGCAGCACAGAGAGCTGATGGAATACTGCAAAAAGATTGGGATTCAATATCTTTGTACGCCATTTAGCTTGAAAGCAGCGTATGAGCTGGATGCGATGGGAGTCGATGCTTTTAAGATTGGATCCGGCGAGATGACAGATATTCCAACTCTGGTACGGATTGCAAGACTGGGAAAGCCAATGATTGTATCTACCGGTATGAGTACAATTGAAGAAATTCGGCGAACTTACGATGTATTGAAGCAGGCGGGCGTTCCCCTTGCATTTACGAACTGTATTTCCGAATATCCGCCAAAGTATGAGGATATTAACCTTAAATTTATTCTTCAGATGGAAAAGCATTTTCCGGATGCAATTATCGGGCATTCGGATCACACACCGGATTTGTATACGAGTTTTGGTGCTGTGACTTTGGGAGCACGTATTATTGAGAAACATGTGATTTTGGATAAACGGACACCGGGGCCGGACCAATCGGTATCGATTGATTTTCAGGAGCTTCATCAATTAGTAGACGGTATCCGCAAATTGGAAGATGCTCTTGGTTCTGTCAAAAAAGTGCACCCGGGAGAGGAAGAAACGCGTTCGTGGGCTTTTCGCAGTCTGGTTACGAAGCGTCCGATTAAAAAGGGCCAGCGGATTGAAGAAGATATGATTTGGTCGAAACGTCCGGGTACCGGAATCCCGGCATACCGCATGAAGGAAATTATTGGTAAATATGCGGCGGCGGATATTGATGAAAATGTATTATTAAAGGAAGATGATTTTTGTTCCGGTAAGGTATGAATAAGACTAAAGATTATGTTGAAAGTATCCGATATATATTAATACGATTAGTAAATTCGCAAGGAGGCGAAAGGTATGATTACGATAAGAAGAGCTGTCTGCGAAGATATCCCTAATATTATGAAATTCATGGATGAACATTGGAAACCGGGAAATATATTAGCCAAAAACCGTGATTTTTTTGAATGGCAGTTTGTGGAAGATGATGATAGCGTGAATATGTGGATTGGGATAGATGAAGAAGATGGGAAAATATATGGAATGGTGGGAGCGATTATTTACAACCATAAGAAAAATCCGGATATTTCTGGATGTGCGTGGAAGACAATAAAAAGTGAGAGAACAATGCTGGGGATGGAATTGTCAGATTATATGTGCGAACAGTTACATCCACGTTATGTGTGCACCGCAGGTTTAAGTGATAAAGCAGTAAAAATTAATGAGTTGTTGGGGGGGATACCTACTTCAATGGATCATTATTATCGTTTGGCAGATAAAGAAACATATCAGATTGCGTCGATAACAAAGAAAATTATCCCACAAGCAAAAAATACAGGGTATTCCATTGCAAAGATTTCCTCTGTGGAAGAAATGAAAAAAGTTATTCAGGAAGAGGAACTTGATGATGCAATATTTAGCAAGGACTATATTTATATTGACAGACGTTATTTTAAGCATCCGGTTTATCAATATGATGTTTGGAAAATTTTGGATAATAAAAAAGAATCACATTCTGTTTTTGTTACAAGAGAAGAAAAACAGGGAATGGATAAAATTTGCAAGATTATTGATTTTTATGGGTGTATGGAAGACCTTATAGAGATAACCGCTGCTTTGGACGAACTGATGAAACAGCGAGGGTATGAATTTATTGATGTATATTCTTATGGGGTGCCGACGTATATCTATGAAAAAGCAGGGTTTGTATGCTGCGGTGAAGAGGATGAAAATATTATTCCCAATTATTTTCATCCATTTGTAAGAAAGAATATATCATTACGAATGATGGATCCTTTACTGCCGGGATTGCGGATGTTCCGCGGAGACGGAGATCAGGACAGGCCTTGTTGAGTCAGGGGGATTGGAAAAAAACTAAAGAAAAGATTAAATGTGGTCGATATATATAATGGTTGCAAGGATAGCAAGTTTCAGTGCATGGATGCAGAAATAATTTGTTTAGAATGTAGAAAAGCTATATCTAAGCTATATCTTGGATGATATAGCTTTTTTTGGAGGTAAAATGGATAAAAATTATTTAATTACCGGCGGTTCTTCCGGAATTGGGATGGCATGTGCCAAACAACTTGTATCAGTGGGAGAAAATGTTGTTTTGGTTTCGGGAAATGAGGAAAAACTGCAAAAAGTATGTGAGGAGTTAGGAAAACGTGCCTCATACATTGTGTGTGATCTGAGTGATTTAAATAATGCGTCGGATGTTTTTACAGAAACTCAAAAAAGGGGAATCATATTTGATGGAATGATTTACTCTGCCGGTGTGGCGAATCCAATGCCAATCATATGTGAGGAAGTAGAAAATGTTCAAAACATGATGAATGTGAATTGCTTATCTTTTCTCATGCTTGGCAAGGAATTTTTTAATCGAAAAAATTCTAAAAAAGGTTCGGCGATTGTTGCGATTTCTTCTTTGGCGGTTGAATATCCGGCAAAGGGTCAAAGTGTTTATGCTGCGTCGAAAGCGGCATTAAATATGATTGTCAAAATCATGGCTAAAGAATTTGTACGAAGGAAGATTCGTATTAATTCTATTATGCCATCGTATGTCGACACGCCAATGATACACGATGATACAAAGGCATTTATGGATAATGGTGTGGAAAATCTGCCACTGGGTGTGATTGACCCGGTGCAAATAGCAGCATTGGCAGAATTTTTGTTATCCGACAACGCTCAATATATGACGGGAGCATCAATTCCGGTTTCGGCAGGAATTTAAAAATAAATTAACGAAAAGGAGATTATTGGAATGACAGAAAAAGAAAAATTGGAATTAGCGGAAGAAATTATGGATGTAGAGGAAGATACTTTAAGCCTGGATATGCTGCTTGATGACATAGATGAATGGGACTCTTTGAGCGCACTGACATTGATTGTTGAATCAAAGAAAAGATGGGGCAAAGTAATAACAACTGAGATTATTGATGAATTAAAAACGGTTTCGGATTTATGCGAGTTGTTTGAGGCATAATTCCATAGACGGCTATTAGTGTTAGAAAGGTACATAGATATGGAAAGTAGTATTAAAAATATTGAAATTGTTGGTATAGAGGCTGCTGTACCTTGTAATGAAGTGGATAACGCATTGTATATTTCTCAGATTGCCAACCGGCGAATAAAAAAACAAATTGAATTAACCGGTGTAAAAAAACGCAGGGTAACTGTTGGAGAGCAAAAGGCATCCGATCTTGCAGCAGAAGCAGCAAAAAAATTAATGCATCAGCTAGAGTGGGATGGAGATATGGTCGACGTTTTGATATTCGTTACGCAGTCAGCTGATTTAGAAAGACCTTCTACTGCATTTTTGATTCAAAACAGGTTGAAATTATCCCCCAAATGTATGGTTTATGATATTAATTTTGGGTGCGACGGGACAATCGTTGGATTGATTACCATTGGAAATATATTGCAAAATATAAAAGGAAAAGGATTGCTTCTTGTAGGAGAAAGCAATGCCGTTGCAGGAAAGGACGTAAACCGTAATGCTTTGCTGGAGGGTGATGCAGCTGCGGCAATTGCATTACAATATTCAGAAGAGCAAAAAGAAATAAAATATGCACAGTTCAGTGATGGAAGCCGGGCAAATCTCTTATATAAACCATTTGGGAAACCTGGAGTCATGGATGGAAATGCAGTATTGCTTTTTGGAATAAGTGATGTCGCAGAGAGTGTTAAAACATTTATACAAGAAAAATTGACAAGCATGGATGATGTGGATTATTTTGTGTTTCATCAGGCACAGAAACTGATTGTTGATGGAATTGTGCAGGAAGCGGGCATACCGGCAGAAAAAGTATTATATTCCTGTGAAAATTATGGAAATACTTCATCAGCATCGGTTCCATTGACATTATGCAGTGAGCTGGGTGAGAGTCAGGATGATGAAAAAATCAAAGTGTTATTGTGTGGTTATGGAATCGGTCTTTCCTGGGGGATTTTGTATACAGAGATTGAGAAGAAATGTATTCTTCCAGTGATTGAAACGGATTATGTTTATAATGACAGAGATCAATTTAATATATAATAAAGGAGATAGAGTTATGACTAGAGAAGAAAAATTAGAAGTAATCGCAGATATTTTAGAGGTTGAAGAAGTAGAAGAGGATAACGTATTGGAAGATTTTGAAACGTGGGATTCCATAGCAGTATTATCCGTTATTTCTGTAATAACAGAAGAGACAGGATTATTTCCTCATGCAAATGAAATAAAAAAATTCAAGACAGTTTCGGATATTATGAAAGCAATAGGAGATTGATGTGAAAAATTATATCGTTATAGGTGCAACTTCAGGAATTGGGGAGGTTTGTGCCAAAAAACTTTCAGGAAAAGATAATACTTTAGTTGTTGTCGGACGGAACGAAGAGAAGCTTGATTGGTTGAAAAATACTCTGAGCGGGAATATTATTCCGGTACAATATGATTTGTCAGATCTTTATAATATAAAAGAAATATATAACGTTTGTAAAACACAGTCAATTAAACTGGATGGCATGGTATATTCAGCTGGTGTTGATGGAACATGGCCGATAAAAGTAAATTCGATTGATAAAATGAGAAAAATGATGGATATCAATTGTTTTGCTTTTGTTGAACTTGCGAGAATGTTTTATAGTGGTCGCATTTCCAATGAGGGGGCATCCATTGTTGCTATTTCGTCAATCGCAAGTTTGACAATGGAACCGGGAATGGTGTCCTACAGTGCCTCAAAAGCAGCTTTGAATGCAGTGGTAAAGACAATGGCAAAAGAATTTATTCGAAGAAAGATACGGGTAAATGCTGTTCTTCCGGCAGGAGTATCGACTCCTATGGCTGAAATGAAAGGTGAATTATTATCTGAACTTCAAAAAGCACAGGAAGGGCAGGAAAAAAGTGATGTGCAGGGCCTGGGAATGATACCGCCTGAGCAGGTGGCAGAACAAGTTGAATTTCTTTTGTCAGATAAATCGGCTTTTAAAACAGGAGAATTTGAAGTTTTGAGTGCAGGTACATGGTATTGATAATAAAGTAATAAAGAAGGAAAAATTATGGTATTAAAAGAAATTAATGAAAAAATCAAGGAAATCAGAAGGCAGAATAGAACATGTCTATCAAATATTGTTTACAGTAAACTGAATAAAGAGGAAGATTATTCCGTGACCTGTTTAGAAAATGCGATAGCTGTTTTGGTTAAAGAGAGAAATAGAATCAGTGTCTTTTATGCAGCAAGTGATAAAGAAAATTTAAAAAAGTTATTGTTGGCGCTTCCCGAAGAGACATATATTGAGCGTTTCCATGAAGAAATAGAAGATGAATTGTGTGAAGTGTTTGAAGAAGGACAGTATAAAAAATATGCTGAGTATGTCAGAGTCACTACTACATATCTGAAAAATCCATATGAGGTTACCGAAAAAGGAAGGCGTGCTATTTTGCAGGAGATGTATGATCCGACACAGGGAGAGTTCCCACAGGAGAAAGATGCAGAAGAAATTTATCAGTTATGTCTTGAAAATTTTGATCCGGTAATAGATGATGTTTTTTCAATAGAAGAATGGCGGAAAGCAATAGTCAATAAGGAGTGTCTTGTTGTAAAGGAAAATGGTAAAATAATTACTATATACAAATGGTGCATGGAAGGAAAAAAGTTATATAGTAATTTGGTTATCAATTTAGGAACGGCAAATTTATTATATAATCTGGAACGCAGTATTTTTGAAAAATACTGGGAAGAAGGCATGCGTACAGCCTATGCTTGGATTAATATATTGAATAAGAAGGCTTTGAAACGAGGACCTAAATATGAACATGATATTATAAAATCTAAAAAATTGTTATATGATACAATTTATAAAAAACAGTAAAGGAGAACAAATATTATGGAAGAAAAAATTTATGCAATTTTAACAGATATCAGACCGGAATTTGATTTTAAGGAAAGTGATAATTTTGTAGAGGATGGCTTTTTAGATTCATTTGATGTCGTGACGCTGGTTTCTGAGATTGAAGAAAAGTTTGACGTTATTGTGGATGGTATGGATGTGATGCCGGAGAATTTTGAAACAGTTGCAGCAATATGTGAATTGATTGAAAGAAGTGATAAAAAAGCATGAAAACGACATTTACCGGAAAAAGAATTACAGGTGTTTTGACTATTTTGCCGGAACAGGAATACATTTATGAGGATGAAATAGCAAAGGAACCAGAGGAAAACCGAAGATTAAAGCGTTTAAAGAGAATCATGGGGTATGGAAAAAGAAGAAGAGCCAAAGAGACAACGACGGTTTCTGATATGATTCTTTATGGAGCAAAAAAACTAATTCAGGAAGGAAAAATCAAAAAAGAAGAGATTGGGGCAGTTGTTGTAGTCACACTCTCTCCGGATTATTTTTGTCCTACCGTCAGCGCGATTGTCCAGGGAGAACTGGGACTAACGGATGATGTTTTGTGTGTTGATATTCCACAGGCATGTGCCGGATATGTTGTTGGTCTGATGCAGAGTTTTATGCTGTTAGAGCATATGGAAGGGAAAAAAGTTCTTTTATGTACGGGAGAGACTTTTTGCCGTGGAAACAAAGAAAAACAGGAACCACCATATTACAGAGCACCTTTTGGAGGGGATGCAGCCAATATTACAATTGTGGAAAATGGCGGGCAAGATAAAATATGTTATGAATTTCATCAGGATGGTACGCAAAGAGAATGTTTGGTTATACCAGACGGTGCTTTTCGGAATCCAATGACAATAGAAAAGATTCAGAATCAGATTGTCAGAATGCCGCTAACAGGCGTTGTTATGGATGGCTCTACGGTATTTAATTTTGCGCAAAAAGAGGTTCCGATTCTAGTTGACAGTTTGACAGAGATGGCAGAAACGACCAAAGAAGATATTGACTGGTTTTTATTCCATCAGCCCAATAAATTTATGCTTCAAAAACTGGCAGAACGTATTGGGGTTCCTTTTGAAAAGATGCCGATGGATATTGTGGGGAAATTTGGAAATTCAAATTCTGCTACGATTCCCACAGCGATCACGGCAGACTTAAAAGAAGAAATGCTTAATAAAGAATCGTTGTGCTGTCTGGCAGGATTTGGAGCAGGTGTTGCCTGGGCAGGGATTATTATGAAAATGGGAAACATGGATTTTTGCGATACGATTATTTCGGACTTGTAAAAATCATAACAAGATGAAAATGTTGGAGGTGTAGAAATGAAAAATTCAGTACTTTGTTACCTGGAAGAAACGGCAGAGAGACTGCCGGATAAAGTGGCTTTTTTTGATGCAGAGGGAGAAATAACCTTTGAGCAGCTTCGAAAAAGCGCTGTGGATATAGCCTTTGCCATTCAGGAAAAGGTAGGGGGAAGAAGAAACCCTATTTTAACGTATATACCGAAGTCAGTAAAAAATATTACTGCTTTCATGGGGATTTTGTACAGTGGGAATTTTTACACACCGACAGAAGTGCGTTTTCCTGAAGAAAAGGTGAGAAGTGTTGTAGAGACACTGCATCCGGCGGCTATTCTTGTTGATACAAAATCCAAAGAAAAGCTGTGTGGGTATGAATGGACGAAGGACATATGTCTGATCAATGTGGATGAAGTTGCGAAAAGCGGCCGTTACGAGGAAAGCCGTGAATTGGCAGATAAGATCCTTGACGTTGATCCGGTATATACATTTTTTACATCAGGATCTACCGGCACACCCAAAGGCGTCATCATCAATAATCATAATGTAATTGATTATACCGACTGGGCTGTGAAAACATTTCCGATTAATGAAAATACAATTATGGGAAATCAGTCCCCGTTTTATTTTGATATTTCTACACAGGATATTTATACGACATTAAAGACAGGGGCAACACTGGGAATCATTCCACCGATGTATTTTGCATTTCCGGCGAAAGCACTTCAGTTTATCAATGAAAGGAAGATCAATTTCCTGTACTGGGTTCCGTCGGCGTTTGTATCGATTGCAAATTATGATCTGTTAAAATCAATTCCGCTCAATAATGTGGAACTGATCATGTTTGGTGGAGAAGTAATGCCGGTAAAACAATTGAATTATTGGAAAAAGTATCTTCCAAATCTGAAAACTATTGCAAATGTATATGGACCGACCGAGGCGACCGTAAATTGCACGTATTATATCGTTGATCGGGAATTTTCAGATTCAGAGGTGCTGCCGTTGGGAAAAGCCTGTGAAAATACAGGGTTACTGGTTTTGGATGAGGATAATAATATCATTGATTCATCCAAGGTAAATGAACTTGGTGAATTATGTGTATACGGAAGTTCTTTGTCTGCCGGATATTGGGATGATGAAGAAAAAACAAAAGAAAAATATATTGATAATCCGACCAATCCGTATTATAAGGAAAAAATGTATCTGACAGGTGATCTTGTGTATTATAACGAGCGCGGTGAATTGGTATTTGCTGGTCGTAAAGACTTTCAGATCAAGCATTCCGGATACCGTATTGAATTAGGAGAAATCGAGTCGGCAGCGATGGGTGAACAGAGCGTTTCTGTCGTATGTGCATCGTATGATAAAAAAGAAAAACAAATTGTGTTATTTTATCAGGGAGATATTGAGGAGGAAGCATTAAAAGAATATTTGCTGACAATTATTCCGAAATACATGGTTCCGACCGTATATATTCAACTTAAAAATTTTCCATACAATGACAATGGGAAAATAGACCGCAAGAAATTAGAAAAGGATTATTTAAATTAACAGATGGCTATTAGATATATGGAGGAGTGAGAAATATTTTTTTTACTGAAATACTTTTGGTTGGATCCGGTACAATTGCATGCGAGTGTCTAAATGAGATTGTTAAGTATGTAAATGGATCCCATATTCATGTTATGGAAATGTTGGGATCGAACTTTTCATTTGTAAAAAAACTATGTAAAAAGAATAATGTGGAATATATTTCCTGTTTGAGACAAAATATCCTTGAGCATCTTATGCGATATACAAACAAGGGAGAGGTTCTTATTATAAGTGCGAATAATGAATATATTTTTCCCGCAGAGCTTGTAAAATTGGAAAATGTTACCATAATTAATTTCCATTATTCCCTATTACCGCTTTACCGGGGAGTAAATATACCAACTTGGGTAATTTACAATGAGGAAAAATATACCGGAGTAACATGGCATTATGTAACGGATCAAATTGATCATGGAAAGATTATTGCACAAAAAGAAATAGAGATTACGGAGAGTACGACAGCGTTTGATATTGTCAGAAAGGGTATGAAAATTGGGATTGCCTTGTTTTCAGACTTTATTGAAGAACTTTTAAAAGGGGAAAAAATGGGATACGATGTGGAATATTCTGCCGTCAGCAAACTATTTCGTAAAAGTATACTTCCACAAAGTGGAAAACTGGATCTGGACGATACTGCCCACAATATACAGAAATTATTGCGAGCATATGATTATCATGGCAGCAACGTGATTCCCCCGTTAAAAGTAGATTATGAACACGAATTATGGAACGTTAAAAAATATGAAATACGAGAATATTCAAACGATGAACTGCCTGAATTTGAATTGACAGAAAAAAATTTGATTGTTAATAAGGAGGGTGGGAAAATACATATTATACTTTGTAAAGCATAGTGTGCAGGAAAAAGGAGAGTGTATATGGAGATACAAACTTATAGTTTTTATCCCATTGATGCCAGAATGTATGTTATCGTGGAGAATGGGAAAGCAGTTATTATAGACCCTTGTGTATCGGAGAATGCTAAGAAATATCTGCAATCGGAACGAATAAAGGATATTATTGTATTATTAACCCATGAGCATTATGATCATATATCTGGAGTAAACTGGCTGCGGGAAAATTTCCCTGAAACCAAGGTGATGTGTTCGGAAGCCTGTTCGAAAGGCATCACGAGTCCGCATAATAATTTATCTGCTTATTATGAGATTTTATTTATGGGGAAGGATCCGGAAGTGCAGGAATATGTAAAAAACATGGAGGTTCCACCATATTCCTGTGAGGCGGATGTAATATTTAATGGCAAAAAGGAATGGAGTTGGGAAGGACATCAGATTTCTATGGTGGAGACTCCGGGTCATTCAAAGGGCAGCTGCTGTATTCTTTTTGATAAAGAGTGTATGTTTTCCGGAGATACATTAGTAACTGGGCACGAAACCATACTCCGTCTGCCGGGAGGCAGTAAAAAGGATTTTGCAGAGATAACGATACCATTTCTTGATTCTCTGGATCGGGAATGGATGGTTTATCCAGGGCATGGAGAACCACAAAAGCTGTACAAGTATTTTGAATAGTCAACGAATAAATAAGGTAAATGCAGGAGAATGGTTATGGAAAATGCAATTATTATGGCAGCGGGAATGGAAACCAGAATGCGTCCCGTTACCGAAACGATACCCAAACCGCTTGTCAAAGTTCATGGTGTCCCTATGGTCGAAACTGTTATTAAAGGACTTGAGAGACGGAAAATTAGGGAGATTTATCTGGGTACCGGTTACCTTGGTGATCAGTTTTCTTATTTGACAGAAAAATACAGTAATATACATATCATCAAGAATACCGATTATGAAACCATAAATAATATTTCTTCTATTTATGCGGTAAAAGAGGTGCTTGATAATGGCGCAGATTATCTTATCTGTGAAGCAGATCTGTATGTTGGGGATGGAAAGATTTTTGATAAGAAATTGGAGCATTCCTGTTATTTTGGGAAAATGGTGTCTGGTTTTTCGGACGACTGGGTTTTTGAACAGAATTCTGATGGCAGGATTACCCGCGTAGGAAAGGGCGGTACAAACTGCTATAATATGGTTGGTATTTCTTATTTTGACTCCCGTGATGCGAAAATTTTAAAAGAACAGATTGAAAAAGCATATGGAGTATCGGGATTTGAAACATTATTTTGGGATGATGTTGTTAATCGTAATCTGGATAAACTGGATCTGATCGTTGAACCGGTAGAAGAAGGGCAGAGCCATAAGTATGATTTTCTCACGGTAGGCTCTATGGGACATACTTCTTCCATTGCGCTTGGAGTGGCGTTGCAAAAACCAAATAAGAAGATATGGTGCATTGACGGAGATGGAGCAATGCTTATGCATATGGGGGCAATGGCGGTAATTGGTGCTAACTGTCCGTCGAATCTGATTCATATTGTGATTAATAATGGTGCACACGAGACAGTCGGAGGACTGCCTACGGTGGCGGCAGAACTTGATCTGGTAAAAATGGCAGAAGCCTGTGGGTATCCGTATGCGGTTCGTGTGAAAGACTTCGAGCAGTTAAATAAGGAATTGCAGGTAGCAAAACAGAGAAATGTTCTAACCTTGATAGAAGCAGAATGTGCTATTGGTGCGCGCGAAAATCTTGGGCGCCTGACTACAGCAGCATTGGAAAATAAAGAGAATTTTATGAAATATTTGAAAAATGGTATATAAATAGTACAATGTATAATTGACTGCTGATACTATCAATGATATATAACTGGCCCTGTGGTAATAACTAGATACTTTCCTAATAATTTTACCCAAAAAGCGAAAGAGACTCATTATATTTTTTGTGTTGCAATCTATATTTAGTTGTGTTAAGATATGCACAAGCAGAAAGTCCAAACATTATCAGAAAAAGTCAAATAGTATAGAATCGAGAAAAAACTTCACTGCGAAATCACAAAAAAC
>ERZ779656.343-NODE-343-length-36954-cov-2.293531_pt1 | contig 36954 bp, 36 predicted proteins | sample MGYA00511102_ERZ779656 | MGnify/ENA primary metagenome ERZ779656 (study PRJEB29588, sample SAMEA2143980) | human gut metagenome | biome: human gut; feature: human-associated habitat; material: faeces | place: Denmark | collected 2008/2010 ... | reverse complement strand
AAGAAACCAATAATTGATAGAAGTAGAAAGATAGGAAAAAAAGAAAAATTTAGTTTAGGAACAATGATAAAATATAATAAAGATTTTTTACTAATGTCATTTACAAGATTTAATGCTAATAATTGTGCAGAGTTAAGTATGCAAGAATATATAACATGTTTGATTGAAATGTGGAACGAACTAGATATTTTATATTCACAGGATACTATAGTTATTCCTCTGTTAGGAAATGGAACTACTAGATTTAAAGATTATAAAATTAGTGAACAAGAATTATTAGAATTAATACTGTGGACATTTAAGATAAGTAAAATTAAATTTACTTATCCATCCAAATTAATTATTGTTCTTCATCTATCAGTAATGGATAAAATAAATTTATATAAGATAAAGGAGGAATATAAATATGTCATATAGAAATGGTACATATGTTGCTTTTGATGGCAATGATACAACAGACCCAACTAAAAGTGATATGAAATATTATGGATTATTACAATCATGGAATAGTAATAAGAATATAGAATTTTCATTTAGTGATAGTCATAAGAAAACTTATCAGGTTAGTGATAATAGCCAAATTGAAACATTAAAATCTAGATTACAAGAAAGAATGAGAAATTCAAAAAATATGCTTATAATAATATCAGAAGATACTAATTGGAATAGGGGGATGCTTAATTTTGAAATTGAAAAAGCCGTAGATTATTATGATATTCCTTTAATAATTGCATATGCAAAATATAATAAGATAAGAGATGTAGACTCATTATCAGAAAAGTGGCCTAAAGCTTTAAAAGAAAGAATAGATAATGGAAAAGCAAAATGTATACATATTCCTTTTAAAAAGGAACCTATATTAGATGCGATATCTCAATTTTCATCTAATAGCAAATATCCGAGTTCTTCAAAAAATGTATATTCAGAAAGTGCATACAAAGAGTGGGGGATAAACTAATAATAAAAGTGTGAAAAATGACATTTTAGTACAAAAGTCAAATTTCACACTTTTCCGATTGTGCCACTTTTTTATAAATTTGTGGCACAATCGGAAATTTACATCTGTGCATAAAATTATCGATTATGTAGCACAATTGTAAAATATCTATTCCTCACTACATCCCATAATCATCTGCACACCATCCACAAATCCATTCCTATAATACTTCTCATTCCAATAATCAATATAATCCATAAAATTCTCATCAAGAAAACTAAGTTGCTTTTTAACATATTTTTTATCATTTTTGGAAACACGCTTTAAAATTCTTTCAGAAATTTCATCAAAATAAATATGATGTTTTCTATCTTTATCACAAGTCAAAGAACATAAATCTTCCTCTCTAAAATCTAACCAATCTTTTAAAATATCATCTTTAACTTCTCTTAAATTATTCATTGTTAAAACCTCCATTTTTACAAATTTTAAAATTTAACACATCAAAACACAAAAAAACTTGAAAATACAAATTCAAAAATCCATTGAAATTTCATGCATTTGATGTATCAAAAATTGGGGACAAATTGGGGACAATTGTTGCAAAAAAGTACAAAATCCAACCTAAAAAATAATCACACCAATTTGCCATAACCCTATTAAAACCAATAAAAACTCAAGTTAACAAAATTTCTCAAAAATACTAATTAAATTCTCATAACCCGAAGGTCATACCAAGAATTGAAAAACCAAGTATTTTACGCTATTGTCATAGACAAAATATAAAGAAAAGCGTTAATATGTATTAAAATAATTAACACAAAGTGATATAATCAAAATGGAATAAAAATATATCTTGAATATTAAAATGTGTAGATAGATAAATTATAAATAATATTAAGACAACGAGGTAAATTATGAAAGTTTTAACTATAAAGCAACCATGGGCAACTTTAATTATGCAAGGAAACAAGCGATTTGAATTTAGAAGTTGGCAAACTAAATATAGGGGAGAGTTGCTTATACATGCTGGTAAAGGAATTGATAAAGAAGCGGTAAAAAGATTAGCAAATTATCTGCCACAAGAATTGCCACAAGGTAAAATTTTAGGAAAAGTAACATTAGTCGATTGTATAAAGATAACACATGAATTTAAAGAAGAACTATTAAAGGAAAATAGTGATATTTATACAAAAAGTTCTTTTCAAGAAAATTATGGCTGGCAATTAGAAGATGTGTATGTCTTTGCTGAACCAATAGAAGCAAAAGGCCATTTGAGCTTATGGGAGTACGACCTTGAAAACGAGAAATAATTCCCAGAGCATAAAGAAAGTTTAAAATCGAGCAGTCTCAAACAATTATTTAAATAAAAGAGGAGCATAATTATGGAGGATAAAATACAGCAATTTAAACAATTAGTAAACAAATGTGATAATATTGTATTCTTTGGTGGTGCAGGTGTGTCAACTGAAAGCGGAATTCCTGATTTTAGGAGTAAGGACGGTTTGTATAACCAGCAATATAAATATCCGCCTGAGACAATACTAAGTCATACGTTTTTTATGAATAAAACGGAGGAATTTTTTAAGTTTTATAGATCAAAGATGAACTCGTTAAAATACCAGCCTAATATTACGCATATAAAACTTGCAGAACTTGAAACCAAAGGTAAGTTAAAGGCGGTAATAACGCAAAATATAGATGGTTTGCATCAAAAGGCTGGCTCTAAGGTTGTATATGAATTGCATGGTAGTGTACTACGAAATTATTGCATGAATTGCCATAAATTTTATGATGCTGAATATGTGTTTAACAGCAATGGCATTCCGAGATGTAGTTGTGGAGGAATAATAAAGCCAGATGTGGTTTTGTATGAAGAGGGATTGGATGAGAAAACAATCGAAAATTCGATATATGCTATTCAAAAGGCTGATTTGTTAATTGTTGCTGGCACGTCACTTACTGTTCAACCTGCAAGTGGTTTAATAAACTTTTTTAGAGGCAGAAATCTGGTATTGATAAACAGGAATTCAACTCCTTATGATAATAAGGCAAATCTTGTTATAAATGATAGTTTAGGTAAAGTTTTCTCGAATTTATAAAGAATAAATTAAGAAACAACATAGGATAAATTACTTTAAACGTATAAAATGAATCAAAGTAGCAAATTATGAAGACTTTAGATGAATTGATAGCAGATAAAATATTAGATTTAGTGCATTATGTATTATTAAAATTTATAAAACCAGATATGACTTTGAGCAAAGTAAATGAATTAGATATACAAGCAATCGAAAAATTAAAACAGCAATATGGAATTGAAGCAATAATTCTAGACGTAGATGATACATTGCGTAAAGAGATGAAGGATATTCCAAAGGTTAATAAGGAATGGATTGAAGACTTAAAAGACAAGATAAAAATTATGATTGTAAGCAATGGAGTAGACAAAGATATAGAAAAATATTTCAATAAAAATGGAATAGATTACATAGGATTTGCGTGCAAACCGTTAAAGAAGAACTTTGTAAAGGCATGTGAAAAGATGAATGTAAATCCGGAGAGTGTACTAATGGTTGGCAATAGCTTGTTTGATGATATATATGGCGGAAAAAGAAATAAGATGAAGACTGCACTTGTAAAAGAAGTAGAAGATAATGAGAGATAACTCAATAAAAACAAATAATACGCTGAATTGAGCTGTTATCAATAAGCCTAGAAGAAATATGAATTTTATGTGAAAATTGGCACTCAATACTTGACTCTGCCAAAACTAGATGTATAATATATCTGTAAATGGTAAAGAATATTTATCATAAACATGTGCCACTCTCATCAAGTGTCAACACATAATATATTTTAAGGAGTTGATTTTTATGATGATGATACCTAGAAAACATGATTTTGATTTATTTGATGATGTATTTGGAGATTCATTCTTTAATGAGGGAGCAAGTAGACTAATGAAAACAGATATTAAAGAGAAGAAAAATGAATACATTATTGACATTGACTTACCAGGATATGACAAAGAAGGAATAAAACTTGAGATTCAAGATGGATATTTAACAGTACATGCTAGTGTTAATAAAGAAGAAAATGACGAAGAAAAAGGCAGATTTGTACGTAAAGAAAGATATTCTGGAGCTTGCTCTAGAAGCTTCTATGTTGGAGAAAACATTACAGAAGATGAAATTAAAGCTAAATTTAAGAATGGTACATTAACTATTGTTGTTCCAAAGAAGGAAGACAAGAAAGAATTACCAAGCAAAAAATATATTGAAATTGAATAATGAAAAGTCCTACAGAAATGTGGGACTTTTTTAGTTTCAATTTGAACTAAAATTTTATTTGATTTCTATAATATTTTAATGACCAATATTATTGATTGGTCAAATGTGACAAGGAGATTGAATAAATACCCTTTTTATGATAGTATGTAAATGTAAAGGTTTGTTTTTTTAAGATTAACGGTTTTAAAAAATGTGAATATTAGGAGGTATTATGTGTACAGCTACAACTTATAAAACTAAAGATTTTTATTTTGGACGTACGTTAGACTATGAGTTTTCATATGGAGACGAAGTTACGATTACTCCACGAAATTTTAAGTTTAACTTTAGAAAAATGGGAGCGATGAATTCGCATTATGCTATTATTGGAATGGCTTATGTGATAGAAGATTACCCATTGTATTATGATGCAATAAATGAGAAAGGGCTTGGAATTGCAGGACTTAACTTTGTTGGAAACGCAGTCTATCATGATGAAAAAGAAGGGAAAAATAATGTAACTCAGTTTGAGTTTATTCCATGGATTCTTGGGCAGTGCTCAAGTGTTGATGAAGCGAAAAAGCTTATTCAAAATATGAATTTTTTGAATGAGCCATTTAATGATAATTTGCCACTTGCACAATTGCATTGGATTATTGCTGATAGTGACAAGGCAATTACTGTGGAGTCTGTGGCGGATGGAATAAAAATATATGATAATCCAGTTGGAGTACTAACTAATAATCCGCCATTTGATAAGCAAATGTTTAATTTAAATAATTATATGCATTTGTCAAATAAATCACCAGAAAACACGTTTTCTTCTAAACTTGATTTAAAGAATTATAGCCGTGGAATGGGAGCGATTGGACTTCCAGGAGATTTATCTTCGCAATCTAGGTTTGTTAGAACAGCATTTGTTAAAATGAATTCTGTTTCTGGAGATGGAGAATTAGAGAGTGTTAGCCAGTTTTTCCATATTCTTAATTCTGTTGACCAACAGAGAGGTTGCTGTGATTTAGGGGATAATAAATATGAAATAACTATTTATACGTCATGTTGTAATGCGACAAAAGGGATTTATTATTATACAACTTATGATAATCACCAAATTACTGCCGTAAATATGAATAAGGAAAATTTGGAAGGGGACAAACTTATAAGGTATCCAATTATAAAAGAAGAACAAATTAAATTACAAAATTAGAACTTTTATAGAGAAGCATAGAGGTAGGATTGAAAATTTTTAGATTTGTTCTTAAGAATATACGGTATATATTTCGCTATAGCGAAAACTACAACAAAATATGATAAATAAAACAAAAGAAAAAGAAGGCAAGTGCTAGTCGGCATTTGCTTTTTGCATATAAGAATAATGGTATATAGTGCTAATATAAATGCTGATTAATTTTATGATAAATGTATTGCAAATTTTCCATATAACTGGTAATATATTTAATGTAATTATTGATTTATAAGGTAGGTTTTTCTATGACAATACTAGGTTATGATGTTAGAATATATTTTTTGCTGTTTATGATATATGCTGTAGCAGGTTGGATAATGGAGGTTACATGTAAACTTATTCAGTATAAAAGGTTTATAAATAGAGGATTTTTAATTGGACCTTATTGTCCGATTTATGGCTATGGAGCCCTTCTAATAACCTTTTTATTGGGAAGATATAAATATGATGCACTTGTGCTATTTGTTATGGCGATAGTCGTATGCGGAACTTTGGAATACTTGACCAGTTTAGTAATGGAAAAAATGTTTAAGGCAAGATGGTGGGATTATAGCCAAAGAAAGTTTAATTTAAATGGACGAGTTTGTTTAGGTACAATAATTCCTTTTGGAATTTTGGGACTAATGGTAACATATATAACAAATCCATTCTTGCTAGGAAAACTAGAATTAATACCAGAGATGTGGTTAAATATTGTGTCTGGAATATTATTTGCAATTTATGTGGTTGATAATATTGTTTCTGGAGTTGTTATTAAAGCAATTAAAAAGGCTGATATTACTGCAAGTAAGGAAACTGATAATACAGAAGAGATTACTAAGAAGGTAAGGGAAATTTTACAAAGCAAGTCTGCATTACATAGAAGATTGGTGGATGCTTTCCCTAAATTACAAGCTGTTAAGATAAAAATTAAAGACCAAACAGAGAAGATAAAGAAAGAAGCAATTAGACAAAAAGAAGAGATTGAAACAAAGGTTGAAGATACAACAAAAGCAATTGCAGAAAAGGTAAGCAATGTTAGTATAACTGGAAAAAAGAAAAAGCAAATTAAAGAAGAAAATGAAAAATAGATAATAAAGGTGCTGAATAAAATCGGCATCTTTTTTGTGCCTATAAGTTTGCATTGCGAATAATTAAAATTGCATAAATTTTTCAATCTTGGAAAAAATATGTAATAAATGTTTTAGACGGAGTGGGAGGAAAAATTATGCAATCTTTTTGGGAAGAGGAGAAAAAAAATTATAAAGAATATGAGAGTATAAGAAATGATATGAGGTCCTCTGTTTGTGTTATTGGCGGAGGACTTACTGGTCTTACAACAGCGTATTATTTAAGCAAATATACTAATGTTGTTTTATTAGAAAGAGATAGAATTTGTAGTCACACGAGTGGCAGAAACACTGGAAAAGTTACTAGTCAGCATGAAGTTTTTTACAGATATTTAATAGATTCACAGGGAAAAGAATTTGCAAAAAAATATTTAGAGGCAAATCAGAAGGCAATAGAAAATATTAGTGAAATAGTGCAGAATGAAAAAATAGATTGTGACTTTAAGAGAGAAAAGGCATATGTTTTTACTGCAAAAGAAACAGAAGTAGACAAATTGAAAAAAGAGCAGAGAGCAGTAGATAAACTAGAAAAAGATTTGTGCCAATATGTTAATAAAATAGAGCTACCAATGGAAATTGCGGGTGCAATAGAATTTAAAAATCAGGCTAAAGTTCATCCTGTGAAATATGGATATGGACTGGCCAAATGTATTACTAAGAATAATAGTAGAATATTTGAGAATTCTCAGGTTACAGATATAAAGAAGTCGAATGGAAAGTACGAAATATATGTGAATAAAAATAAAGTTACGGCAGATTATGTAGTAATGGCAACGAGATATCCGTTTATAAAGATTCCTGGATATTATTTTTTGAAGATGTATCAGTCAACATCGTATGCAATAGTTGCTGATGTAAAAAGAGAGCTATTTGATGGAATGTATATAAATTGCGAAGTTCCTAATATGTCTTTTAGAGTGATTAATAAAGATGGAAAGAAATTATTGCTAGCTGTTGGTTTTGATTATAAAACGGGCACCGAGGAGCTAAAGAATGGCTATACAAGGTTAGAAACTGCCATTATAAAAATGTATCCAGATGCTGAAGTGCTATATAAATGGTCAGCAGAAGACTGCATAAGTCTCGACAAAATCCCGTATATAGGAGATTTTTCTGTTACGATGCCTAATGTGTATGTGGCAACAGGGTTTAATAAATGGGGAATTACATCATCAAATGTTGCGGCAAACATAATAGCAGATAAAATATTAGGAAAAGAAAATGAGTATGAAGATTTGTTTAAAGCAAGAAGAGTAGAACCAATAAAGAATAGAGTCGAAGTAGGAAATATGTTAAAAGAAGCCAATAAATCAATACTTATGAGTAGGTTTAAAATACCAAAAGATGAAATAGATGATATAAAAATAGGAGAGGGCAAGATAATTGAAATAGATAATAAAAAGGTTGGAGTGTATAAAGCAAATACTGGAGAAATTTTTAAAGTAAAACCTATTTGCACACATCTGGGGTGTGAGCTGTACTTTAATAATATAGATAAAACTTGGGAATGCCCATGCCATGGCTCGAAATTTAGCTATGATGGAAAATCGATAGAAGTGCCAAGTAATAAGAATTTGGAATGATTAATTAGGTAAATAATGGGGAAAATCTTTAAGATAGCAAAATTTTATTGACGAGACTATTATTAAAATGTATAATGTTATTACTAACATATGAAGGGGATTTTTAGAATGCAATCAAGAAGTGAGAATAGAAAGAAAAAACAAGAAAAGCAAAGAATTATATTAGGAATTATAATTTTAATATTAGCTATTTTAATAACGATAATAACTGCAAGTATAATTAGTAATAATACTGCGAAAGAAGTTGCCACAAAGGAACCAGAAAGTTTAGCGGATGAATTCGTAAATAGCGTAAATACACAAAATTTTGAAGAAGATGTAAATGAAGAGATTATAGAAAATAGTGTAGAAGAAAATGAAGTAGTTGAAAATACAGTAATTGAAGAAAAGCCTAAAAATACGAGTGGTACCAAATACAGATTAGAAGTGAATTGTGAACAAAATGTGGTTAATGTATATGAAAAAGATGAAAACGGAGAATACAAAAACTGCGTAAAGGTAATGCTTTGTTCGGTTGGCTATGCAACCCCAAGGAGCGGAACTTATTCACTAAAAAAATATGGTGGATGGGAATGGAAAGGGCTTCAAGGTGATGTGTATGGTCAATATGCAACACAAATAACTGGAAATATATTGTTCCATTCTGTACCATATACTGAGAAATATAATAATGCAAGTTTGGAATATTGGGAGTATGATAAATTGGGTACTTCAGCTTCTTTGGGGTGCATAAGGCTTACTGTAAAAAATGCAAAATGGATATATGATAATTGTGCGGCTGGAACAAAAGTATATTTTTACAAAGATTCTAACCCTGGACCATTGGGTAAGCCATCAGAAAGAAAAATTTCTGGAGACAGTGAGGTAAATAGTTGGGACCCAACTGATCCAGCTTCGGACAACCCTTGGAAGGAGTATGATATTGCCAAAAGGAATGATAAAGAAAACACAAAAAGCGATAAAAATAACGATATTGAAAATAAAATAGAAAACACAGAGCAAAATACAGAAGTGCCAGGCAATACGGAAAATGCTGAAACCAATACGGAAATAACAAATAATACAGAGAGCAATAAAAATAATGAGATTTTTCAAGAAAAAAACAATATTACAAATACAGAGAACAGAAATACAGAAAACGAAAATTATGAAGTTGGGAGTAATATAGAAAGTGATAATGACTAAATATTGTTGAGAAATAATTACAATTTTGACTACGTCAAAGCCCATTTAAAACGCAGTTACATACAAAAAGTATGCGCCATTGCCTTTTAAATGGGCCTTTTTCTTGACAAAATTTAATTCTTTTCCAACTGAAGCTTTAGCTAAAAGCAAAAATTAAAAATATAAATTTTTTAATATAAAAGTTTGATTTTATTACCATCACGGCTTATAAATCCCTCATCTACCAAGCATTTTAGCTCACGCATCATTGCACTTCTATCTACGCTTAGGTAATCGGCGAGGCTAGTCATTGAAATTGGAAGTGTAATATTTTTAGAGAAGTTTTTACTAGAAAGAATAGAAAAATAAGTAAGTAATTTATCTCTGATAGACCTCTTTGAAAGTATTTCTATTCTAGTATTTTGATGTACTGCTTGTTTTAATATAAGCTCTAGTAAGCTAGATACGAGTGTTGTGTGAAATTTACAATTGCTTCTACATTTTTCGTGTATGTCATCATACAAAAATAGAAGAGCCTCACACTTATCCATTGCTAAAACAAAAAGTTCGTGGTTGGTATGAACAGGGTAGAAGGCTTCACCAAAAATATCTGTCTCAACAAAACTTTCTATTATATCCTTGTTTCCGTTTAAATCATATCTAATTAAATCTGCTTTTCCAGAAAGCAGTATGCAAATTTGTTTTCTTTTTTCTATGTAAGTTGTAATAATACTGCCTTTTTCAAAGGTCTTACGTTGAACCTTAATACAATTACAAGAAATGTTTTCAATTATATCTGATATTTCCATTAACATTGTCCTTAAATTTGTAAATAAAATTTACTCAATTATACTTCAAAAACGTTGCATTTGCAACAGAAAAAATAAATTGTTAAGGTATAATAGTTATGAGATAATGTTTTTTAGGTAAGTTATGTCGATGTGGGCAGAAAAATGTTTTGCAAACAATACTGCTTAGTTATATAAAAAAATATTATTTATAATGAAACTAAAGAGGCAGTAATTTAGGTAAATCTAAGGAGGAATTTATGAAGGTTATTAAGAGAGATGGACGTGTAGTAGATTTTAATAGAGAGAAGATTGCAATTGCTATTGAGAAGGCAAACCAAGAGGTTACAGAAAAGGAAAGAGCAGACAAGCAAGATATTAAGGATATAATAAAATATATTGAGTCACTTGATAAAAAGAGAATTTTAGTTGAAGATGTGCAAGATATAATAGAAGAGCAACTTATGGATAAGAAAAAGTTTAAGCTTGCAAAGAAATACATGATTTATAGATATAATAGAGCGTTGGTTAGAAAGAAGAACACCACAGACGAATCTATTCTTGGACTCATAAAAAATCAAAATATGGAGATGTTGGAAGACGGAACACGTAAGAATGCTGTGCTTGCGTCTTCACAAAGGGATTACATAGCTGGAGAGGTTTCTAAGGATTTAACGAAGAGACTACTGTTACCTGAAAAAATAGTAAAGGCTCATGAAGAAGGAGTACTATATTTTCATGATATGGACTATTTTTTACAACCAATTTTTAATTCTAGTGTGATTAATATTGGAGATATGCTTGACAATGGAACAGTGATAAATGGAAAATTGATAGATAGTCCAAAAAGTTTTAGAGTTGCTTGCACGGTTCTTGCACAAATTCTTGCAACAGTTGCGTCAACACAATACGGTGGACAATCTGTAGATATCAGTCATTTGGGAAAGTATGTTAGAAAGAGTTATGAAAAATTTAAGGAAGAGTTTGGAGGCGTGCCTTCAAAAGAAATATTAGATAAAAAGATAAAAGAAGAAGTAACGAGTGGGGTACAAACACTTCAATACCAGATAAATACACTAATGACTACAAACGGGCGTAGTCCATTGGTTTCATTCTTTATGTATTTAAGAGAAGGCGATGAATACATAAAAGAAAATGCACTTATAATAGAAGAAATCTTGAAGCAAAGAATTGAGGGAATGAAGGATGAAGAAGGAAAATATATTAATCCGGAATTTCCAAAGTTGATCTATGTAATTGATGAAAATAACTGCTTAAATGGTGAAAAATATGATTATTTAACACAGCTTGCGTTAGAATGTGCTAATAAGACACAAGAACCAAGCTTTATATCGGCTAAAAAAATGCGTGAAAATTATAGCGGAAATGTCTTTTCGCCAATGGGCTTTAGAAGTTTTCTAACTCCATGGAAAGATGAGAATGGAACATATAAATTTGAAGGAAGATTTAATCAAGGTATTGTTAGCATAAATTTACCACAAATTGCAATCGTGGCAGATGGTGATGAAGATAAATTCTTTAGCTTGCTAGATGAAAGACTGGAATTGTGCCATGAGGCTTTATTGTGCAGACACTATGCTTTGCTTGGTACAGTAAGTGATACGAGCCCAATACATTGGATATATGGTGCGATAGCGCATTTAAAATCAGGAGAAAAAATAGACAAATATTTGAAAGATGGTTATTCTACAATTTCGTTAGGATATGTAGGAGTATATGAAGCAACAATGATGGTGAAAGAAGTTTCTAACACTGAACCAGAAGGAAAAGAATTTGCTATAAAGATAGTAAAGCATTTAAAAGAAACTGTTGAAAAGTGGAAGAAAGCCTCTGGCTTAGGTTTTTGCTTATATGGAGAAACAAGTCAAAAGGTATGCAAAACATTTGAAAGAATAGACAAAGAAAGATTTGGAGTAATAAAAAATGTAACAGACAAAGAAAAATATACAAGTTCGTACCATGCGAGTGAAGATGAAAAAATAGACTATAAAGAAAAACTAGCATTCGAAAGTGTATTTCAAAAATTATCATTGGGAGGAGTTGTATCACAAATTCCGAGCGAATATATTGGAGAATTAAGTGATAAAGAAGAATTCATAAAATTTGTGTATGATAATGTACAATATTTGGAGTTTACAAAAGAACTCAAAAAATAGCTAAAATTAATATGTTGAAATAATAAACAGAATGTAAAAAAGTTCTACAAAAAAATGAGTGAAGAAATTCGCTCATTTTTATTTCAATAGATTTTTCATGTTGTCCTTGAGTCATACATTCTTAAAATTAGGGTTATCTAAAAATAACATCTACTGAGCCTTTTTATCATGCTTGTTCTTATAGTATGTATTTTTAATAATATCTAATTCTAGTATACGAATTTCGATTGAGTCTATCAATATTAAATCTGGGTGACTTATATGAAAAAAATTTTCTTTAATGAATGAAATAGAAATTTACAAATGTCATTTATTTGTCACTTTGATGATGTATTATAATTCCAGTAAAAGAAAATTTGAAAAGAAAGGAAAGGAAAATATAATGGAAATTTTAAGAGTTGAAGATTTGGTTAAGACATATGGAAAAGGTGAAAATCAGGTTAATGCAGTTGATCATATTTCTTTTTCGATAGAGAAAGGAGAATTTGTTGCGATTGTTGGAGCTAGTGGAAGCGGAAAATCTACATTGCTACATTTGTTAGGAGGAGTGGATAGACCAACTTCAGGCAAAGTGTTCATAGATGGAAAAGACATTTATTCTTTAAATGATGATAATCTGGCTATATTTAGAAGGAGACAAATTGGTTTAATCTATCAATTTTACAATTTAATACCAATATTGAACGTAAGAGAAAATATAACATTGCCATGTGATTTGGACGGACAAAAAGTTGATGAGAAAAGATTAGACGAACTAATAAAAACATTAGGGTTAGAAAAAAGAGAGAAGCATCTGCCAAACCAATTATCTGGAGGACAACAACAACGTGTATCAATAGGAAGAGCAATGATAAATAATCCAGCATTAATGCTAGCAGATGAGCCGACAGGAAACTTAGATTCAAAGGCGAGTGATGAAATAATATCATTATTAAAATTGTCAAACAAAAAGTTTAACCAGACTGTTGTAATAATTACTCATGACTTAGAAATAGCAAAAGAAGCAGAAAGAGTTATAACAATAGAAGATGGAAAGATAATAAAGGATGAGAAAAATTTCGCCCAATAGGGACGCACTTTCTTGGGCGAAGAAGAAAAAAATAATATAAATTTTGTCCAGTAAAGGAAGTTGTTGGGAAACGAAAAGTTAATTTCGCCCCCAAAAGGGCGTCCCTATTGGGCGAAAAGATGGAGAATATATAATGAATGTTTTAAATAAGTTGACTAAGAAAAATTTATTGCTTAATAAGAAACGTACGGTTGTTACTATTATTGGAATTATGCTTTCTACTGCACTGGTTTGTGCGGTTGCGGGGCTGGTTACAAGTGCACAGCAGACATTTGTAAATCTTATTAAGAATAGTGATGGTGATTATCATATTTCGTTTTCTAATGTGCCACAGGAACAGCAAAAATATATTACGCAGAACAATGCGGTTGATAGTTACTATACTACAAAAGAGCTGGGATACAGTGAATTCGATAGTATTCAAAATGAGGATAAACCATATATTTATGTGGTTTCTATGAATGAAAAAGCTTTCGAAAAAGGTGCATATAAATTGATAGAAGGTCGAATGGCTCAAAATGAGAATGAGATTGTTATTCCACAACATTTAATTGATAATGGTAGAGTTAAGATTAATGTTGGAGATAAGATTACTTTAAATGTTGGAACAAGAGAACTAATGGACGGCAGTAAGCTTAATCAAAAAAATCCATATCTAGCAAGTTCGTCAAAAGAATATATATATCAAGAGACTGGAAAAGCTGAAGACAACGAAGATTATGAGGAGCAAATTGTTGATGGACAGAAAAGAGAATATACTGTTGTTGGAATAATGAAAAGACCTAACACAGGACTTGAGCCTTATTCTGCACCAGGCTATACGGCAGTTACATATTCAAATGATGAGAAAAATGCAGATGGCACAGACAAAATAACATCAATAGGCACAAAATTAAATACAAATGCTTCAAATGAAATATTATCAGCAGAAGAAAATGAAAAATCAGTGACAGCTGATGCTACAATAAAAAAATTACAAACAGCCAACTTCTATGTAACTCTAAAAAATCCAAAAGAATATGAAAATGTAATGAATCAAATTAAAAATACTATAGAAGCTGAAACTGATAGTGAAATTGAAGTAGATATTAATAAGGACTTATTAAGATTTGAAGGAGTTCTGAGTGAGAGTATATTAGGTGTTTTGTATAGAATTGCTGGTGTTATTATAGTAATAATAGTTGTAAGTAGCGTGTTTGTAATAAGAAACAGCTTCAGTATTTCTGTATCTGAAAAAACAAAACAATATGGAATGCTAGCATCTGTTGGAGCAACTAAAAAACAAATAAAAAGAAGTGTTTTACTAGAAGGATTATATATTGGTATAATTGCAATTCCACTTGGAATCTTATTAGGAATTGTTGCAATAATAATTTTACTATGGATTGTAAATTTGTTATTAGTAGACATGATGGAAGGCACATCATTTGTATATGATGTACCAGGAATGGCAATTTTAATTTCAGTAGTAATTTCTGGCATTACAATATTTTTATCATGCTTAATTCCTGCAATAAAAGCATCTAAAATTCCACCAATTGAGGCAATACGTGGAACAGATGATATAAAGATAAAGACGAGAAAAATAAAAACATCAAAATTAACGAAAAAATTATTTGGAATAGGCGGAGTAATTGCAAGAAAAAACTTAAAAAGAAATAGAAAAAAATACAGAACAACAGTAGTGTCGCTAGTTGTAAGTATATCAATATTCATAGCACTTTCATCATTTTTAACTTATGGACAGATGATGACAGGTTCATATTATACAGATTTGAGCTATAACATAGCTGTAAATGGTGGAAATGAAACTTTGTATGAGAAAGTTGCAACTTGGAGTGGAATAAAGAGTTACAGTTATTCATATCAGACTAGTGCTGAGATAGACGTAAACAAATATGGAACAGACTTTGCTAAAGAAGAATTAGAAAATAAAAAACAGATATATGAAGAAGACTTCCCAGAAAATGTTGGAAAATATGAATATAATACTCTAGGTTTGACAATTGTTATGGTTAACAATGACTACTTCAAGTCATATGTAAAAAGCCTTGGAATGAACGAGAAAGATTATTCAAATATAGCAATACTTGGAGACGACATGATGCATTATCTAGGTCAAGGAAAATCAAAGGTTGAGCATTATTTTAATGTTAAAGCTGGAGAATCAATGGAAGTTACTATGGATGATGAGCAAAAGCAAATAAAAATTTCTAAAATTACAACAGAAAGACCAATGGGATATGAAAGCTGTTATACAGAGGGAGGCTACTTATTTGTATCTGAGGACTATCCAGTAGTTACTAAAGATAAGAGTGAATTAAATAGTGGAAACCTATGCATAGATGCACAAAAACCATCAGAAATAGAAAACAAGCTAACAGACCTTAAAAAAGAAGGCGAAGACTTTGAAGATATAATGATAACAAATTTAGCTGAGTATGCAGATCAACAAAAAAGGATAATAATACTCGTATCAATATTCTTGTATGGATTCATAGCAGTAATCACACTAATTGGTGTAACTAATATATTCAATACAATAACAACAAACATGATACTACGTTCAAAAGAATTTGCAAACCTAAAATCAATAGGAATGACAACCAAAGAATTTAACAAAATGATAAAATTAGAGAGCATAATGTATGGAGCAAAATCATTGCTAATAGGAATTCCAATAGGGCTTTTAGGCTCATATGCAATATTCAAATCATTTACAAATTCGATAGACTTTGGATTTATAGTACCATGGCAAGCAATAATAATTTCTGTAATATTTGTATTTATAATAGTAGGACTAACAATGAAATATTCACTAAATAAAATAAACAAGCAGAACATTATAGAAACAATAAGACAGGATAATATATAAAATTATAAATATTAATAAGTTGTAACTAGCAAAAGACTGGATTGTAATTAATCTGGTCTTTTGGTTTTCGAAAAATTTTATATAACTGATGCTATTCGTAGTTTTGTATGATATAATGTAATGGAAAATAGAGATTGGGAGAAAATAGCAATGAAAAATAAGAAGATTATAATTATTGTAATAAGCATTATTCTAATATTAGCGATATTTGTGGGAATAGGAATAACGATATATTTTAACAATAAACCTAAAAATAAACCGGAAGACGTATTGCAGACTTTTGCTTCATATATTAATGATAAGAAGTATGAAGATATGTATTCTTTGTTGTCATCAAAAAGCAAAGCTAATATTTCGGAAGAAGATTTTATTAAGAGAAATAAAAATATTTATGAAGGCATAGAGGCTGAAAATTTTAGTGTTGACATACAGAGTATAGAAAATGAAAATAAATTAGCAAAAGTTACATATAAAAATAGTATGGATACAATGTCTGGACATGTTGACTTTACAAATACTGTAACTCTTGAATTGAACGAGGAAAAAGAATATAAAATAGATTGGACGTCTAACTTGATTTTTCCAAAGTTGAATACCGAAGATAAGGTAAGGATAAAGACCATAGAAGCAAAGAGAGGTAGTATTTTAGATAGAAATGGAGAATACTTGGCAACAAACGGAGTTGCTTCAAAAATAGGTCTTGTTCCTGGAAAGATGAGTGATAATAGGGAAGAAGATATTGCAAAAATTGCTGAACTTTTAAATATGACTTCAGATGGTATAAATAGCGAGCTTTCGGCATCATATGTCAAGGCTGATACTTTTGTTCCGTTAAAGACTGTGGGAAAGAATGAAATGGAATTAAAGAATAAATTACTAGAGATAAAGGGAATAAAAATAATTGATGCAGATGAGAGAATATATCCACAGGGAGTGTCAACCTCTCAATTAGTGGGCTACATCCAACCAATAAATGCGGAAGAGCTGAAAGAAAAGGCAAAAGATGGGTATACTTCGAGTAGTAAAATTGGAAAATATGGATTAGAACGTGCTTACGAGAGTACTTTAAGAGCAGTAAACGGTTCAGAAATTTACATAGAAGATGCAAATGGAAATAAGAAAACATCTATTGCAAAACAAGAACAAAAAGACGGTCAAGATGTGAAATTGACAATAGATAGTAAATTACAACAGACTGTATATGAACAGTTTAAAGATGACAAGAGTGCTGTTGTTGTTATGAACCCGAAGACGGGAGAAGTGCTTGCACTTGCAAGTTGCCCATCATTTGATTCTAATGATTTTAGCTTAGGAATGACAACGGCAGATTATAAGAATTTAACGGAAAACCCAGATAATTTATTATATAATAGATATTTGGCAACATATGCTCCTGGGTCATCGTTTAAACCGATAATTGGCGCAATAGGGTTAACTACTGGTGCTTTTTCAGCAGATGATGACTTTGGAAGAAGCGGAACAAAGTGGCAGAACGATAGTTCTTGGGGAGATTTCTATATAACAACACTTTCTACGTATAATGGACCTGCAAATCTGAAAAATGCATTAATACATTCAGATAACATATATTTTGCTAAGGCTGCTTTAAAAATAGGAGGCAAAAATCTAATAAATTCACTAAAAAATATAGGGTTTGGACAACAAATAGAGTTTCCACAAACAATAAGCAAGTCTTCATACTCAAACAGTGAAAGCTTTACAAACGAAACACAACTTGCAAATTCCGGATATGGTCAAGGAGAAGTCTTAGTAAACCCAATACATATGGCAATGATGTACTCAGCATTTGTAAATGAAGGCAACATGATAATGCCATACTTGGAGTATAAAGAGAATGCAAGTTCACAAACGGCTAAATACTACAAGGAAAATGCATTTTCAAAAGAAGCTGCAAACGAAGTAAGAGACGGCTTAATACAAGTTGTAGAAAATCCGAGTGGAACAGCACATTCAGCAAAAATTGAAGGAAAAACAATAGCAGGAAAAACAGGAACAGCAGAAATAAAACAATCAAAGGACGATACCGAAGGCACAGAAATAGGCTGGTTTAATGCATTCAACGTAGGAGAAAGTGATGAGAGCTTATTACTAGTAGTAAGCATGGTAGAAAACGTAAAAGGAAAAGGTGGCAGTCATTATTTATTACCAAAAGTAAGAGCAATTTTCGCCCAATAGGGACGCCCTTTTTTGGGCGAAAGTCACTTAAAAGTCACAAATGAATGATAAATTTAATATAGAAAATGAGGATAACATGGAAAAAGAGAAGAAAAGCAAAATAAAAAAAATATTAGTTAATCTGACAATATTTATATTACTTATAATTTTAACATTTTCATTAGTGTTGAAAGACCAAGATGTTTCACAAATATTTAGTGTTGCTGCTAAGGTAAAAAAACAATATATTCTATTTGCTGTACTTGCAATGAGCATTTACATTTTAGGAGAAGCTGTAAATATTACGAGAATTTTGAAAGAACTTGGTGAAAAATCAAAGCTTATAAGTAATATCAGATACACACTAATCGGATTTTTCTTTAGTGCAATAACTCCTGCTGCAAGTGGAGGACAGCCAATGGAAATATATTACATGCATAAAGATGATATTTCTGTTGCGAATTCTACTTTGGCACTATTAATGCAACTTTGCAGTCTGCAAATAGTTACAATAACAGTAGGAATTATAAGTGCTGTAATACATTTTGAGGTACTAAAAAGTGGATTAATTTATTTATTAATACTTGGAATTATATTGAATTCAAGTGCTTTAATGTTATTGATAATTGCAATTTTTTCAAAAAGACTTTCGGAAGGATTAATAAAATTTGTAGTGAAATTACTAAAATTCTTTAGAATTCCAAATGTAGAAAAAAAGCAAGAAAAACTAGAAAAAGAATTAGAATCATATCAAACAAGTGCAAAATACATAAAAGAGCATAAAATATTAATGTTAAAAACTGTGATAACAACTGTTGTACAAATGATAGCATATTATAGTGTGCCATATTGGATTTACTTAGCATTTGGATTAACAGAATACAACATATTTGAAATATTAACATTGCAAGCAGTGCTATATGCTACAGTGTCCGGAATTCCATCGCCTGGGGCTGTTGGAGTAAGCGAGGGTGGATTTTTAGGAATATTTAAAAACGTATTTCCAGAGACAATAATTAGCAGCGCAATGCTTCTAACAAGAGGCGCAAATTTCTATTTATTTATTATAATAAGTGCGATAATTGTTATGATAAGCACATTTAGAGAGAAAAGAATTGAAAAAAAGCAAATGCAAGAAACGGAAGTTTTAACAGAGAAAAGCGAAAAGTAATGAACATAAGCTTTACATTCACATATAATATAAAAGAGGTGTAAAACTTATGGCGTATTCGGAAAGAGAATTAATTGCAAGAATGATACAATGTGAAGCTGGCGGTGAAGGAGACAATGGAATGAAGGCCGTGGCAAGTGTTATAATGAATAGAGTAAATGTCCCAAACGGCGAATATGCAAGAATTTCGCAGGGGGGAAATATTAGAAACATATTATTTCAACAAGGACAATTTGACTGTGCAAGAGAAACTATACGTGGAAGCTATAACAGTCAAAACATATACAACATGACTCCGACAGATGTGCATTATAACATTGCAGATTGGGCATTATCAGGTAACAGGCTAAATGAGATAGATAACTGTTTGTGGTACTTAAATCCATTTAGACCAACGTGTGGAAGCACTTTCCCAGCAAATGGTTCAGGAAGTTTGCATACAAGGCTAGGCAAACATTGCTTTTACAAGCCAACACCTCTATATAATAACACTTAAAAAGAGGTATTGTTGAAAGATTATGTGGATTCAATCTTTTTCAACTGACAAAAGTACCTTGATGGAGGAATGGTAAATGGAAAATAAAGAAATAGAAAATAGACAGTTGCTAAATCCAAACCAGCAAGATAATTGGCCAGAAACCTTGAAAAATCCAATATATACACCGGCATTTTTACGTGAACAAATAGGAAAATTGATGCGTGTTGAATTTTTAATTGGAACAAATAATTTAGTTGATAGAATTGGTGTACTAGAAGATGTTGGAGCAAGCTATATTTTGCTTCGTTCATTTGAAAATGATAGTTTAGTTTATTGTGATATATATGCAATAAAATTTATCACAATATCAACAACAGGAATATATGCAAATTATCTGCAAATGAGCAAATATAATAGAAATACGTATTATTAATAGTAGAGAAATAATTTATATTTTAATATAAGTTATTTCTTAAAATTTATAAAAGGGGAAATGAATGAAAAAAATTTTATTGGTAGAAGACAATGAGGCTATTCAGAAAGGGCTAAAATATTCATTAGAGCAAGAAAAATTTGTAGTAGAACTTGCAAGTGATGTAAAGACTGCTAAGGACAAGCTTGTCAAAAGTGAGTTTAACCTAATAATATTAGATGTAATGCTTCCAGATGGAAGTGGTTTTGAGTTGTGCAGAGATATTAAGAAAAATATGACGACTCCGATATTATTTTTAACAGCAAAAGACGAAGAACAAGATGTTGTAAATGGGTTTGATTTAGGAGCAGACGATTATGTCGTAAAACCTTTTAGACCACGAGAGTTAATATCAAGAATAAATAATATTTTAAGAAGATATGGAAAAGAAGAAAGCAATAAACTACAGGCAGGAAATGTAATAATAGATTTAGATGCATCCAGAGTATATGTAGGACAGGAAGAAATTGTGTTTACAGCGCTCGAATACAAAATTTTAGTACTGTTGTTCTCTAATATGGGAAAGACTGTAACAAGAGAGAATATTTTAGATAAAATCTGGGATGTGGCAGGAAACTTTGTAAACGATAATACGCTTACTGTTTATGTAAAAAGAATAAGAGCAAAACTCGGAGAAAATGATGTAATTAAAACTATTAAAGGAATTGGGTACAGAGTTGAAAAGTAAGCAGGGAGTGAGAATAAATGGAAAAAGTTAAAATTGCAATATGCGGAGCATGTTTAGTAATTGTTGCAATATTGGGATATTGTTATATTTCAGAAAAGCAGAATGAAAAATATGAATATATAGTAAATTCAGCAATATCGAATATAGTTGATACAGTAATAGAAAAATATCCAGATGTAAGAGAAGAAGAAATATTGAATATATTAAGAAACACTAAAAATAACAAAAATATATTAAAAAAATATGGTTATTTAGATAATGAAAATTATATAAAAAAATTAGAAGATGAAAAAAATGTAGACAGAAAAATAAACATATTATATATTTCGATATTTGGAATTGTAATTATATTAATTGTAATATATTACAATAATAAAAAAGAAATCAGAATAAGAGAAGTAAATCGATATTTAAATGAAGTAAACAGAGGCAACTACAAGCTAAAAATAGAAGAAAACGGAGAAGATGAAATATCAAGGTTAAGAAATGAATTGTATAAAACTACAATATTATTAAGAGAAACAGCCGAAAATAGTGAAAAAGAAAAAGTGAGCCTAAGTAATTCTTTGGCAAATATATCACACCAAATAAAAACGCCAATTACATCAATGAGAATAATGCTAGATAATATAGAAGACAATCCAAACATGGATAGTAAAACTAGAGTAGAGTTCATAAAAGAAATAAGTAAACAGGTTGACTGGATTTCTTCTTTGGTAGTCTCATTACTGAAACTTGCAAAATTTGATGCAGGAGCTATTGTAATGAAAAATGAAGAAATAAATGTAAGGAACTTAATAGATAAAGCCGTATCAAATTTAGCAATAATATTAGATGTAAAAAATATAAAAATAATTTCTAATATAGACGAAGCGGCTACAATAAATGCTGACTACAATTGGCAATTAGAAGCAATTACAAACATAATAAAAAATGCTGTGGAACATAGTAGTGATAATTCTAACATTTATATAAATGTGGAAAATACGAGTGTGTTTGTAAAAATACAGATTAAAGATGAAGGAGAAGGAATAAGTAAGAAAGACATAAATCATATATTTGAAAGATTTTATAAATCAAAAAATAGTTCTGAAAATAGTATTGGTATTGGACTTTCGCTCGCAAAAACAATAATAGAAAAAGCAAACGGATATATCAAAGTTGAGTCGGAAGATGGAAAAGGAACAATGTTTGAAATAAAATATTTGAAATAATATTTATAAGTTTATATCAGAAAACTAATTTTAATAAAGCCTATAAATTTGAAATAATGTTAATTCAAATTTATAGGCTAATTATTAATCTATATGTTTAAGAAACAAGGCTAAATTTTCAAGCGTTGCACAACCAAGTTTTATTTCTTCATCAGAATAACCTGAAAGTTTTTTAGAAAGGTTTAGAGTAGAATTAAAATCTTTACCAAATAGAATATAATCAGCAGATAAACCAGTCATATCACAAAGTATCTTCAATTTATCAACAGACAGGGTGCCTTCACCACGTTCAATCATGCCAAGATATTGTCCAGAAATACCGAGCAAATCTGCCATTTTCTGCTTCGTCATATTCATATTTAAACGTATATTTTTTATTCTTAATCCTATTTCTTTTCTTAACATAATAAAACATCCTTTCTTTCTCTATTTTAATAGATTTTAGTTTGAAAAAATTAAAAATAGATGACAAAAAGCAGATAGAAGATGTGGTAAAACATGACAATATATGATAGAATATGTCGAAAATAAGAAGTAGAAGGTGATGTAGAAATGAAATTGATATTAATTGAAGATGAAAAGAAGGAACAAGATAAATTTAAAAAATTAGCCGAGAAAATGAATGATGTAACATTTGTGAAGATAACAAACTCAACAGAAGAAGGCATTAAATGTCTAAAGGAAAATGATATTGATGGAGTAATCTTAGACTTAGAGCTAAATTCAGGTACTGGAAATGGATTTGAGTTTTTAGAAAAGCTTAAAATTACGAAGCTAAGTAAAATTCCAAAAATTGTTGTAACAACAAATGTATATTCAGATTCAGTATATGATTATTTACATCAAAATAAAGTTGACTTCATTTTCTATAAGAAGCAAGAAAACTATAATGTGGAAAATGTAATAAACACGTTACTATTACTTAACAATTATACAAATACAGCATCTACAGATATAAAAGAAATAGAAGAAGAAAAGGCAAAACAAGAAAAACTAATAGCGGAAAAGGTAAATTACGAATTAGATTTAATAGGTATAGCATCACACTTGCAGGGCAGAAAATATTTATTTGATGCAATAACATATTTGTTATCTGAGGAAGGAGAGAATAGTCAGGTTTCTATAAATCAATACTTGTTATCAAAACATAAAAGACCTACAAGTACTATAAATAGAGCTATGCAAAATGCGATAGTGCGTGCATGGAGAGTAACTGCTATTGAAGATTTAGAGAAAATTTATACAGCACACATAAATTATAATACTGGTGTACCAACACCTGTAGAATTCATTTACTATTATGTAGATAAAATAAAGAAAGAGATCTAAAAAAAAGAGTGAGTTTTTATATAATGTACAAAGTGGAGTTGACACTGAAAAAAGTGTGTGTTCCAATAAGGAATTTATATAAAAATTACACTCTTTTTTAGATTAAGTTTTATCTATTGGTAAAAAAATCCATAGAATTTAAGAAAAAAGTGAAAATTTTGTGCGAATGAAATTGTATAAAATGTTATAGAATTTCAAAATTTACACATGATGTTCGCCCCTAAAAACCACTCGTATCAAGGCACTCGAGTGGTATCTTTTTATTGTAATAAATAAAAAGATAGGTGGTGAACGCAAGATGACTTGGGAAGAAATAATGGAATGGATTAGACATATGATGAATTTGGGATAAAATTAATAAAGATGTGATCAGTAAAAAGTATTGATTACATCTTATTTTTTAGGTATAATGTTATAAAAATAAAATTATAAGGATGAAGAAAAATGAATACAGATTACATAGACGGGATAATAAAAATTTTTATAACTAATATATTTATCTATACAGTGTTTTTTAGAATAAACAATGAAGAAAAAAGTAAAATAAAGATTATTATAGAAAGCTTTTTAGCTTCTGTACTGTATATATGTACAAAACAATATTTAAATGATAATATTTTCCTAAGGGTGCTACTATCATATATTGGACAAACTATAATTCAGAAGTGTTTTCAAAGAGATAAGAAAAAATCGATTATTGTGAGTAATTTACTTGCTAATGCACTTGTGTACACATTGTATTGCATTTCACTTTTTATAGAACTTCTTCCAAAAATTTTATTAAATACTAAATATCAAACAATAGATTTAATTATTACATTATTAATTGAAACCGTTATGTTAACAGTGATTTTCAGAACAAGAAGGGTCAGGTACGGAGTAGAGTTTTTAAAGAACAAAATGGATAATGATTATTTTGAAATAATAGTGCTTAATATAAGTGCTCTTGTTATATTTGCGTATTGTATTTATGGAAGTGCACCGCAATATATAATTACAAATTCATTTGTTGTTTTAATATTATCAGTAATTATAATGATAATCATGATTCAAAAAACTCTTACGTTATATTATAAACAAAAGCTTTTAGCTAAGAACATTGAAGATTATAAATCTGAAATTGCTTTGAAGGATGCTCAAATAAAATCTCTATCTGATGAAAAGTATAAGATTAGCAAGTTAAATCATGAATTTTACAACAGACAGAGGGCTTTGATACATAAAGTTGAAGAAATAACGAGTATGAATACCGAAATAGCAGATGAGTTAGATCTCTCTAAACAAATAAACGATTTAACAAAAGAGTACACAGATAAAGCTCAGGAGATTAAAACTTTAGATAAATTACCAACTACAGGAATAGTTGAAATTGATGATATGTTTAAGTATATGCAGTCAGAGTGCGATAGCAAGAAAATTCAATTTAATCTAAAAATTAATGGAAATATTTATCATATGATAAATAACAAAATTCCACAAAGTAGATTAGTTACTTTGATTGGTGACCATTTAAGAGATGCGATTATTGCAATTGATTTTAGCAATAATACTTTCAAGAGTATATTAGCGGTGCTGGGAGAGAACAACGGAGTTTATGAGTTTTGTGTATTTGATACAGGTATAGAGTTCAAAATTGATACATTACTAAATTTAAGTTTGAAACCTGCAACTACACACAAAGATTCTGGAGGTACTGGCATCGGATTTATGACTACATTCGAGACTATGAAAGAAACTAAAGCGAGTCTTATAATAGATGAAATGCGTGAGATGAGCAATACCGATTATACAAAATCTGTAACAATTAGATTTGATGGAAAAAATGAATATCGTATAAAATCATATAGAAGTGATGAAATAAAAAAGAAAATGAAAGACAATAGAATTATAATTGAAAATAAAAAAGGAAGTTCCACACAGTGGAACTAAAAAAAGAAGTTGCCTTTCGCTATAGCGAAAGGTGGCTGAAAAAAATGTTGAAAAACAGGCAAATGTGTAATAATTTGTTGCACGATTTTGCTTGTTTTTCTATGTTTTGAGATATATAATTAATGAACTTACAATAGATAAGCATCTATTTAAGGATTAACGTTAATATATTAGAATTCTAAAAAATTTTATCAAATTATTATTAAATCTAAGAATTTAATTTCTGCTTTCACTATAGCGAAAGGCAAAAATCCAAATTAAAACAACCAGAATCCAAAGAAAAATATTGCATGGGGAACTTCCAGAAAAAATATGAGAGAGAATACAATGAAATTTTACTTATCGGTTGAAAATTAATGAATAGAATGGTAAAATGGAAAGAAATGTAATATAGAATTACCAAAATTTAAACAAAAAAATCCAGACTGCAATACAAAGCTAGAACAATGGCTATGGTTGATAGATGGAAGTAAGGAGGAGAAAGTAGAAATGTCGGCAAAAGAAAATGAAGAAATAAATAAAACAGTAAAAGAGCTAAATAAATTAAGCAAAGATCCAGATGAAGTCGCAAAGTATGAGGAACGTGAATGGAGCATAATGAGATACAATGTCGAAATGAAGACTAATAGGGAGCTTGGAGAAAAAGAAGGCGAAGCACGTGGCTTGAAAATAGGTGAAGAAAATGAAAAAAAGAAAGTAATAAAAAATTTGCATGATTTGAATATTCCAATAGAGCAAATAGCCAAAGCAGTTGAATTAACAGAAAAAGAAGTGGAAGAAATACTAAAAATACTTAATTAGTAAATAAACATAATGTAATTAGTAAGTCTTTCTACAAATTTGTTTTGGAAGTAATAGAAGTAACAAAATAGAATTAAAATGAAATTAGTTAGATAAAGTTTAACTGATTTCATTTTTTGTTTCAATTTTTCTAAAAAATATTCTGTATTAGGCTTAAGTTTTATACTTAAGGATAAAATTTACTTCTTAAGAATAACACTAATAAGTTATTATATCAAGCGTTTAAGGAATAAAATGTAAAATGATAATGTTTTGAAATATATTTGCAACCTTTTTGCAATAATCCGCCAATAGCATTATTAGTAACAACTGTTTTAAGCATATATTTTCCTTAAGTATAAAACTTAAGGAAAAGAAAGGTGGAAATATATGAAAACAAAAGAAATGAAAGGCATTACACTTGTGGCATTAGTCGTAACAATCGTAGTTTTGTTAATCCTTGCGGGAGTAAGTATTAACTCAGTTCTTGGAGAGAATGGAATAATAATAAAGGCGAAGGAGGCGGCAGAAAAAACAGCTGCAGCACAAGAAAGAGAAATGATAGAAAGAAATTTACTTGAACAAGAACTAGAAAATTCGTTAGCAACTCCAACTCCAAAGCCTCAGCCAACTGATGGAGTAAAAATACCAGCCGGTTTTTATTATGTTGGAGGCACAAAGACTAGTGGAATAGTAATTTCAGACAATGTAAATGATAAAGACAAATACAAGAATAAGGCAGTTGTAGGAACAGATTTATTAGGAAACCAATATGTATGGATACCATGTACCACAGATAGTACAAGCTCAAAACTTCAATACGCAAGAACCGAATGGGGAGTTGAAGAAGATGGAGATGATAATTCAAGAGCTATAAAAGATGAACTTACTTTAACAGATGCAAGTGTTACATATTCTGATGCAGATACTGCAAATGGTATAAATGCAGATGCTTCAAAAGAGATAGTTGCACAGATAAAGGCAGAAAAGACAAGTGTAGCAAAATATGGTGGATATTATATTGGAAGATATGAAGTTGGGAAAAATGGTGATACAGCAGTTGTAAAATATAATCAAACTCCATATGCTAGCATAACATGGAGCACAGCTTATGGATTAGCAAAAAAAATAATTACAAATTCAGAGGCAACTTCATATTTATGTTCGAGCTATGCGTGGGATACAGCGGTTAACTTTATACAAAATAACAGTACAGCTAAAAATTATGCTACAAGCATAGAAGGATTTAACGGAAACTGGAATCCACAGGCAGTAAAAGATCCGAGTGGAAATGTAATTAAACCAGCGGGTACTAGTCAACAATTAAATACGGGGCTTACAACACAGTTCTGTAATATATTTGATATGGGAGGTAACGAAGCAGAATTTACTACTGAGTTAAACCCAGGTACTTCCGCGACGGTTGTGCTTCGTGGTGGTAGTTACTACTACAACTTTCCAGCAGGCTACCGTTGGGACGATTTTTCAGGCTATGCCGACCTTAGCTACGGGTTCCGTGCCACTTTATTCTTAAAGTAGCTCTGACCACTGTTAAGATTACAGAAAATATGCGAAAAATGAACTGAAAAGTAAAAATAAGAACATAAGGAAAGAAAAACATGGTAAATGATCCGTTAGAAAGATACAAATCATCGGGAACATTGATACTAATTCCTAAAATAGAAGACTATATAAAGTATACATATCAAGTACTTGTAAAAATACCAAGGGTAGAAAAATTTAATATTGGTTCGGAAATAAAAACTTCTTCATTAAGAATGTTAGAATATGCGCATTATTTAAATAAGGATAGGCAAAATGCCTATTCTTACTTGAATAAAATTGATGCATTGATCAGCTATAATAGGTCTATGGTAAGAATTTTAAATGATGAAAAATCAATAACAAAGAAGAACTATGAGACGTGTATTTCAAAACTTGCTGAAATAGGAAGAATGGTTGGAGGACTGATAAAAGCAAATCCAGGCATTAGAAAGTTGCCAAATGAATAGAATAATAATATCAGGTTGTATAAAAAATATAGATTATAGATTAGTTGATAAAGGAAAAGTATATGCGATTTTATTTATTGAGCTACAAAACGAAAAGTCAGAAGCCAATATTCAGGTAATAGCAAAAAATGGTATGGCAGATTTAATTTATCGAAAATTCGAAATTGAAAGTAATATTTCGATTGAAGGATATATACAGAAAACTCGAAAAAATCTTATAGTGGTTATAAGAAATGCGGAAGAATTAGAAAATGGCGAAATGGATAAGAAATAAATATGATGAGATATTATCATATGAAAGTTTAATGAGAGCACATAAGTTATCTTGCAAAGGCAAAAAGCTAAGAAGAGAAGTTATACTTTTTTCGTTAAAGGAAGAAGAATATATAAAATATTTGTATGAAAAATTAAAGAGTGGAACATATGTACATGGAAAATATAGTGCTTTTAAAGTATATGAACCCAAAGAAAGATTTATAGAAAAAGCACCATATATAGATAGAATTGTACACAGGTGGATAGTAGACAATTTTTTGGCTCCATATTATGTGCCAAGTTTTATAAAGACAACATATGCTTGTATAAAAGATAGACGGAATGCACAATGCAACATTAGATTTGCAATTAGGAATGCGAAAAATGAAAAGAGCATATAGAGATTATTATATATTGAAAATGGATATAAGAAAATATTTTAATAGTATTGATAAAAAAATACTATATAAAATATTAACAAGAAGAATAAAGGATCCTAAGGTTTTATGGCTAATAAAGAAGATTTTAACTGCTCAAAATAGAAGAACTGGACTTGAAATAGGAAATTATACATCACAGACTTTTGCTAATATTTATTTAAACGAGTTGGACCAATATGCAACTAGAAAGCTAAAAGTTCCATTTTATTATAGATATATGGATGATATTGTTATTCTTTTTAAAACTAAAAAAGATGCAAAAGAGGCATTGGATAAAATAAAAAAATTTTTAAAAGAACATTTAGAGCTTGAACTAAATGATAAAACTAACATATTTAGAGGAAAACAAGGTGTTAATTTCTGTGGATATAAAATAAATGAAAACAGAATGAAAGTTAGAGATAAGGGAAAGAAAAAATTTAAGAAAAAAGTAAAAAAGTTACTCAGAGAGATAAAAAATGAAAACTTATCTTCAAAAGATGCAAGAATTTATTTGACAGGGCATTTGGGATATTTTAATATTGCAAATACATATACATTAAAAAAGAAAAATATATTATTACAAGATGAATTACTACGAGAAAAAATTATATATTCGGGATAAACTGTAAGCTAATTACTCAACTTCCGAGACGGTTGTGCTTCGTGGTGGTAATTACAACAACAACAATCCAGCAGGCAACCGTTGGGACAATAATTCAGGCAATGCCAACATTAACAACGGGTTCCGTGCCACTCTAATATCATTTTCGATGTATAGGTTTAAGGACCTATGCCAATAAAGTATTAGATATTAAAGAAGTTTATTCCTTCCTATTAAATGGTAAAAATGAATAGAATTTTAGTGCGACTCTGGTAGGAAACGAACGAAACACTAAAATGTTAAATTAAAAATATAGAGAATAGTTGAAAAGAAATGTTATGGAAAAGGAATACTTTCAATAAAGAGATTTGTTGAAAGTATTCCTTTTCTAAGTTTGCTTTTATAATTCATAAAATGTCATAAAAAATATATCCATATTATCCCTTTTTTTAATGTAAGATTTAATAAACTCATAACATGAGTGGAAAATACAATAAATTTATTTAATAGCTTTGCGATATTCCATTAGCTCCGTGCTTTCTCTTGCTAATTTTTGCAATGTGTTAAAAGCTTCACTAACAGAAAGAGTATCTGGATCTATTTTTGCTATATTTTCTATTAAGCTGTCACATTTTTTATAGTACACATATGTATAGTCTGACAATACTGGACTTTGGGTGGATTCTATAATTTTTACTGAAATATTAGAACCACGAAAGTATGCTAAATATTTATTTAATTGTGAAGCAGGAAAACCACATTTTACAACAGAAGCATTCAGATTTGTTAACTTAAAATTAAACAATTTTGATATATCTTTTGCATCATCATCTAGAAATATATAGAAAATTCCGTATTTAAATAAATAATAAACATCGCAATTTTCTTGCTTTAGCTGTAAGTATCTATTGTATAAAGTACTCATATACACCTCCATAAAACATAAAAATTATATATTAAAAATTGGAAAAAGTATAGAACTATGGGTGGTTGCAAAATTACATTAAATTTATTTAAAAAATAACTAATAGGTAAAATGGAAGGAGAAAAAAATGGCGTATTCGGATAAAATTTATAAAAAGGAAAAATTAATAAGTAGAACATTTTATATTGATGAAAAATTATATTTAGAATTAGAAAGATTATCTAAAGAGGTATATGAAGCTTCAATAAGTAAGTTAATAAACGTGGCGATAGAAGAGTTGATTGAAAAAGAAAAAATAGAAGTATACGAGAATAAAAATAGAACTTGCGTTACAAGGTCTATTCTAATAAGAGAAAGCTTGTTAAAAGGTTTGAGTGAATTGAAGATAAAATATGGTTTATCGATTAGTATGTTAGTTAACATTGCGGTAAAAAATGAAATTATGGAAGAACAAAAATAGAATATTACATTTTTGTTACATTTACTTAAATTGTTGAATAAAACTTTTTGTATTGATATAATTTAACCATACTTATAGACAAAATAGAAGAATATACTAAGGAGAAGGTTGAAATAGTTATAATTTTTTAATCTTCTGGTGGAAAGGAACGAGAAAAATGTTAAAATCAAATGTTAGTTATAGCACAGATAAAGATAGCTTTACTGCTGGTAAAGCATGTGCTGAAAAAGCAGTTGTAGACTTAATAGAAACTAAAGTTGCTTTTGTATTCAGTTCTGTGAAATATAATCAAAATAAGTTGCTAGAAGGTGCAAAATCAGTCCTGGGAACGGCTCCAATAATTGGTTGTACATCATCTGGAGCAATAATTGTACCAGATGGAGTAGTATCATCAGAAAGTGGATTTGCAGGAATGCTTGCAATAGGAGATGATGAAACTGCTGTTGGAGTTGCAGGCTCAGAACGTGGAAAGAATCCAAGAGAAACAGGAAGAAAAGTTGCTAAAGAGGCAATGGCTAAAGTTGGAACAGATAAGGCTCCTGCATATGTATATATGATAGCTTCTCCAGGAGAGGAAGAAGAGTACGTAAAGGGAATTGAAGATGTAGTAGGCTGTGTTCCTGTTTTTGGAGGTAGTGCAGCAGATGATTCTATATCTGGAGATTGGAAAATATTTACGAATGATAAATGCTTTTCTAATGGAGTTGCTGTTGCATTTTTCTACACAAATAAATCAATAAGAAATAAATACACTGGAGCTTATCACGAGACTGTAAACTCTGGAATTGTAACAAAATTGAATGGAAGAAGACAGTTAGTCGAAATAGACGGAAAGCCAGCACTAAATGTGTATGCAAAATGGACTGGCAAAAAGGTGAAGGATTTAGCTGGAATGAATTTGTTATCTGCTTCTGTAACAGAGCCTTTAGGAGTAAAAGATAGATTGGGCTCACTAATTGCAATACGTCACCCAATGATTGGAAATGAAGATTTATCAATGAATGTTGGAAATAACTTAGCAATTAATACAGCAGTAATTCAAATGCAAGCAAGTGTTGATGAATTAATAGAAGCAACTGGAAAAACATTAAAGAATGTAAGAACAAACCTTCCATGCGAAGCTGGAGCATATCTTTTAATACATAGTGGAGAAAGAAAGCTTGGAATAAATGAAAGAATTGAAGAAGTTGCAGAAAGACTAAAGAAAGAAGCAAAAGGTGTTCCATTCTTAACAGTATTTACATTTGGCGAATATGGAACAGAAGACCATGGAGAAAATACTTGTGGAAGATTAATGCTTTCATTTACTGGATTTGGCAAGAATAAATAACAACAGAATGCTAATAATAAAATTGGAAAAGGAGGAAAATCGATTATAGGCTAAAGGTCTATAAAATTGATTATAAAAAATTATGGCTAATACTAGATTTATATTAAATGAGACTTCATATTTTGGATTTGGAGCTAGAGAAGTTCTACTAGATGAATTAAAAGATAGAGGATATAAAAGAGTATTTTTAGTATCTGATAAATCTCTTGTTGATGCTGGGGTTACAGATAAAGTTATGAATATTCTTGAAGAGGGAAAAGTTAGATATGAATTATATGATGATGTAAAACCAAACCCTTCAATTGATAATGTATTACACGGATATAAAAAGAGCAGATGGTTTAGACCAGACGTTATTCTTGCAGTTGGTGGTGGTTCTAGCATGGATACTGCAAAGGCAATATCTATACTTATGACAAACCCAGATAGAGACGATGTAGTTTCACTAAATGGGCCATCAAATACAAAGAAAAAAGGACTTCCAATGATTGCAATGCCAACAACCGCAGGAACTGCAGCAGAAGTTACAATTAACTATGTAATAACAGATGAAGAAAGAGAAGTTAAAATGGTTTGTGTCGATCCACATGACATACCAGTTTTAGCAATAGTTGATACAGAACTTATGGCTTCTATGCCTAAGAAACTAGCTGCTGCAACTGGAATGGATGCATTAACACATGCAATCGAAGGATATATAACAAAGGCACACAACACAATGTCTCAAATGTTTTCTATGAAAGCAATAGAGCTAATTTATAAAAACTTAGCTAAAGCTGTAAATGACAAAGACCAAAAAGCAATAGATGATGTTGGATTAGGCCAATATATAGCTGGAATGGGATTCTCAAATGTTGGACTTGGAATAGTTCATTCAATGGCACACCAATTAGGAGCTGTTTATGATACTCCACACGGCTTAGCAAATGCAATATTACTTCCAACTGTATTAGAATTTAACGGAGCTGTTTGTGCAGATTTATATAAAGAAATTTTAACACAGGGAATGGGTGTAAATGCAATGAAATTTACAGATGAAGAAGCTGTAAAAACACTATGCGAAAAAGTAAGAGATTTATCTGAAGCTGTTGGAATTACTCAAACAGTAAAAGATGTAGGAGCAAAGAAAAAAGACTTTGCAATGCTTGCAGATAAAGCAATGGAAGACCCTTGCAAACCAGGAAATCCAAGAGAAGTAACAAAACAAGACTTTATAGATTTATACGAAAAGGCTTGGTAATCATTTATAACAATTGAAGAAAAATCGCCCAAGAGGGACGCCCCTTTTTGGGCGATTTTTAGAATAAAAGGAGATAAGAGGGTAAAAGACAGTTGAAATTTTGGTTATATCGAATATTATTTTAAATGCAGTTACATAAATATGAATTACTTACCATTAAGAATTCAACTCTTTTCTAACCCGATTTATGCCTATAAGGAAGGAAAATAGAAAAATGGAAAAAGTGAAAAAATATGGAAAAAAAGGTGGCGCTGTGTTATAGTGTAGCTGGTTATGAAATTGTCAAATGATTTATAATGATAGGTAATATAAATGTTAAAATTTGTTTTTGACACTGATGTTAAAAAATACAGAATGGAGAATAAAAATGAAACTGGATATGCATTGCCATACAAAAGAGGGGTCAATTGATGCAAAGGTGCCGATTCAGGAATATATCACGAAGCTGGTAAAAGAAGGCTTTGACGGAATGCTGGTAACAGACCACAATTCCTATGACGGCTACCGCAAATTTGAAAAGATTGCAAAGAATCTGCATCTGGAAAAGCCGTTTACGGTATTAAAGGGCATTGAGTATGATACAAGGGATGGCGGTCATGTGATTGCGGTACTGCCGGACTGTATAAATGATGCTTTTATGGAAATCCGTGGAATGACACTGGCACAGTTAGAAAAAATTGTGCATGAAAGAGGTGGGATTTTAGGACTTGCACATCCGTACGGACCGGGATTTTTTGCATTTACCAATACGCGATTTGGTAAAAAACACAATGAATTTCTGGAAAAATTTGATTTCGTGGAAACATTTAATGCCTGCACCAGACCGTGGGCAAATGCCTGTGCTGATAATCTGGCAGGCTGTTTGCATAAGCCGAAAGTGGCAGGGTCGGATGCACATAAGATGCGCGTAGTCGGGGCAGCATATACAGAATTCACACAAAAAATTGCAAACAACAATGATTTAATCCGGGCAATTAAAGAAGGATGGGTGCAGGCACAGGGCGGCAGTGTTTTAAAAGAAATGGAAGAGGAAACAAATTTTTTGCTGCAAAAGGCGGCAAATGCAGGCTACTGGGTTTACAATAAACTGGGAGCGTTGTGGAACTGGAAGAAATTGCGCTGGATTCGGAAAAAGATTTTGTAATATATGCAAAAAATAAGCAAAAATAAGTATTCTTTTTTGTTATTATGTGATAAAATACGACTAAGATAACAGCAAATCAGAGAGGTAATAGATATGTTTGGAAAAAAGACAGCAAATGGTTATTCAGAAGAAAAGGACTTGCAGTTGCTTATGCAGGCAATGGATGGCGTGATTGGCGGTAATTATGAGGATATTGATACAAGCGCATTCCAGAATCCGGCATATGGAGAAAAGTTTAATGAACTGATACACGCATATAAGCGTTCCAATAACAATTTTGTAATGCGTCTGAATCAGGCAATGGGTTCAATCGGTGATAACTCTTATGTAAAAAAGACATTAGATCAGGTTCAGTCCCAGACAGAATCCATCCGGGATATGGAAAATGCAAGCCGTGACATGGAAACATCTATTAACAATATTTCGGAAGCAATGTCACATATCCGTGAGAATACACATGATGTCATTGCAACCGCTGACAGTAGTACGGAAAATATGAACAACAGCATACAGGTTGTCAATGAGTCTTCTGAAAAGATTCAGGCAATCAATGAACAGGTACAGGAATTTCAGGGCAAGATTGATAAAATCGGTGAAATTGTCGATGTGGTAAAGAAGGTTGCAAGCCAGAGTAATCTGCTGGCGTTAAATGCATCGATTGAAGCTGCAAGAGCAGGAGAAGCAGGAAAGGGCTTTGCAGTCGTTGCTGATCAGGTAAGACAGTTATCCGGTAATACTGCGGAATCTGCAGAAGACATTGTTAAATATGTGGCAGAATTGCGTACGGATATCGGGGAACTGGCACTTTCCATGAATGAAACAACCTCCAAGCTTGCAGAGGGCAATGAAAAGGTGGAACAGTCATTGGAATCAATCCGACAGATGAATCAGCAGATGAACCAGATTAAGGATCGTGTTGACAATGCTTTTGAGGATATTGATACACAGACAGACGTAACAAAAGACTTTACAAGGCAGATTGAAAGCATTTCCAAGAGTTATAAAGAACTTTCTGATGACTGTACGGAAATGGGAACGCATGTCTATAAAATAGGACGTTACATTGATACAACAAGAAGTGATATGGTACGTGGATTTGCTGAGATTACACAGCAGGACTGGCTGGATGTATTTATTAATGACCACTTTATCCTGATGTGGAGAGTTTATAACAATGCCGTTGATTTTGAGCGGTTAAGAAAAGAACAGCTGAATAATCCGAAGACCTGTAAAATCGGTAAATGGATTGCGGCACAGACCAATCCGCAGATTACAGGCAGTGCAGAATTTAAAGAAGTTATTGAAACGCATAATAATATCCATAAATATGCAACACTTTCATGGGAAGCAAGAGACCGCGAGGATATTCAGGGTGCGATGGATTACTTCCAGCAGACATATGATGCATTTTATGTTTATAAGAGAGCGGTTGAGAATCTTCAAAAACTGCTGGCACGTCTGGGAGAAACAGATAAGACCAAGATTGTTGTTTTCACAAATTAGTGCAGCGTGCTTACAGACAGATTAAACAGACAAAATAAAGGCAAAACGGTTGAAAACCATAAAGAACTGTTATAGTATGTATGTTAGGTAGAAACGGTACAGCTATAACAGTTTTTTAAGTGGAGAGGTGGATATGGAAGGAAAGGAAACAGTTTATGTGATTGGACATAAAAATCCGGATACAGATTCTGTATGCTCAGCAATTTGTTATGCAAGACTAAAAGAAAAAATAACAGGACAGCATTATGTGGCTAAACGTGCAGGACATTTGAATGAAGAAACACAGTATGTGATGGATAAACTGGGGATACAGCCGCCGGAATATATGAAGGATGTCAGACCACAGGTACGGGATATCCAGATTCGAAAAACACCGGGTGTTTCTAAAGAGATTTCAGTAAAAACGGCGTGGACCCTGATGAAAGAGCAGAATGTCGTGACACTTCCGGTAACAAAAGAAAATGTGCTGGAAGGGTTGATTACGATTGGAGATATAGCAAAATCGTATTTTCAGGTTTATGACAGCACCATTCTTGCAACAGCCCAGACACGGTATCAGAATATTGTGGATACACTGGACGGAACTATGCTGTGTGGCAATGAGCA
>ERZ779656.322-NODE-322-length-38525-cov-5.433351_pt1 | contig 38525 bp, 26 predicted proteins | sample MGYA00511102_ERZ779656 | MGnify/ENA primary metagenome ERZ779656 (study PRJEB29588, sample SAMEA2143980) | human gut metagenome | biome: human gut; feature: human-associated habitat; material: faeces | place: Denmark | collected 2008/2010 ... | reverse complement strand
TTTAAGGGTGGTTGCAGTCTTTTTTTATTGCGCGTTTTTTTACAGCGCCTTTTTTGTGTCATAAAAACCATGTCGGCATAAAATGAGATAACGGAGCGTCTGCAGTGATCGTATGACAGTGGGTGACGCAGCCGAAGATCTGCGTCCGCAGGGCAGCCCGTTGTCATTTACTGCAGGACGTTTCGTTTATATAGAAAAAAGCCGCTGTGCCTGTGGGCATAACGGCTTTCTTCTTGTCAGATAAATAAATTATTTTCGCTAGTATGTTCAGCGGTGGCTGATAATGCCTTTTCCGCTGGATATTTGCTGTTTATGTATTCGGCGGCAACGAAAATAAATTCGCTGTTCGTGGGGTAGTGGTCAGGTCTTATGGCGAAATTACCGAATATCTCGGCTTTGTCTTTGTCATGAGCCTTTTCCCAACCGATCCTTATGGCGGTGCGCATGTTTCTTTCAACGCTTACTGTGGTTACTCCATGTGCCGCCGCTATCTCTGGATAAATGACCTTTGTAACACGTCTGTTGGCTTTGTCTGTCGTAAGAGCCATTTTTATTGCCTCTTTAATGTAGCCATAGCCGTTATAATTCGGAGTTATGCACAACCGCTTCATCACGGTGGATATAGCAGATTGTATGTCGCCATTGGTGTACCCCTCATCAGAGCTTCGTGTTATTGTGATGTTCAGATCTGCATAATCGTCAGGACACTGAAGCGCTCTGAGTGCGTTTTTGATATCCGCACAGCTTAGAGGACTTTTTATTATCATGTCTGCGTATTTTGCAAGTCCATTGTTGGTTTTTCTGTCGGAAAGCATGATTATTTTCAGCTTAGGACAAGCCCCTTTGAGATTTTTGCACAGCTCGTAGGGAAACTCAGTTATTTCTGAAATTATCAGAAAATCAGGTTTGCTTTTAAGCACCTCAAGCTGTATCTCCAGTGGATTGTAGTCTGACTGCGCAACATTGTACCCCTGTTTTTTCAGATAGTCTGCCACCTTCATGCCGGCCTGATTGAGGCTTCCGACAAGGATTTTGATCACGTCTTTTTTACACATTTTAAATCTTCCTCCGGTTTTTTTATTTTTTTAACTTTATACTACACTTGCAGTATAACATTTTTACGATATAATTTCAAGTTTTTTACTTAATTTTCTTGCTTTTTGTACTATGTTTTAAGAAACACGCAACAATCTATACATAGTAAATAAACAAATGTCGGTTATGACCAAATTTTAAATGAGATAATTGTGCAAATATTGTAATTTACACAGAGAAAATATGCTTTTGTGTCGTTTAAATCAATATATTATATGAATAAATTGACGATTTGCTATATTTTACATCAACTTTACATTGTTATGAAAGCTCATTTTATGTAGAAAAAAGTCGAAAACGCCAGCAAAGATTGCTATATGATTAATAAAATGTTAATATAAATGTGTGATTTTACATTTATTAATATTTGCGAAATGATATAGAAATATATAAATGAGCGGTATTTTTACATAGCTTTTACAAAAGATAATTTCTTGACAAAAGCTTTATTGCGTGGTAAAATATACGGGAGGATCGTTGCAAAAACATGGTCAGCAACTTTTTTGTGCCACCAGTTTGCAATGATGTCTTTGTAAAAAATTATAGATAATGTTGAGGGAGGCGACGTCGTTTTATGAAAAAAGACGTTATCAATTACATTTGGACAGATAAGAAAAGAACGATTTTTGGTCTGCCTATATCATTTACAAGATATTTTCTCACAGAAGATAAGTTTATAACACGCAAGGGTTTTCTCAGCATAGAGGAAGACGAGCTTGACCTTTATAGGGTCATCGACAAAAAGCTTGTCCTGCCGTTCGGACAAAGAATGTTCGGCTGTGGCACAATAGTAATGAATGTCAAAGACGTTGATACGCCTATTAAGGAAGTCAAGTCCATAAAAGCACCAAGAGATGTGCTTGCACAGCTTGATAAGTATATCAATATAAATCGTGATAGATACCGTGTAAGGGGCAGAGATATGGTCGGCGGTGACGGCGGTCATTGCCATGATCATGATGATTTTGATATCAATGACGATATCATATAAAGTTCTATAAGAATAAGGGGCTTTCGCAGATCTTTCTGTGAGAGCCTTTTTTGGAGAGGAAAGTGTGAATGTTTTCAAAAGAATATTTTCAGTCCCTTGAAAGCTCGTGGGACAGGCTCAAGACCTGCGAAAAGCCGATATTCATATACGGCATGGGCGATGGAGCGGAAAAGCTTCTTGATGAATTTGATAGACTTGGCATAAAATGCACAGGTGTTTTTGCAAGCGACGATTTTGTCCGTGGACAAAGCTTCAGAGGGTTTAAGGTGCAGACTTTCTCTCAGGTGCAAGCGCAGTTTGGGAATATCACAGTTGTGCTTGGCTTTGGCACGAGCCTGCCTGAGATAATGGAGCGTATCGACAATATTGAAAAAAGCTGCGAGGTCATAGTGCCGGAAATGTGCGTTGCAGGCGATGAAAATTTCAGCAAGGAAAAGCTTCTCTCAATGTATTCTCAGGCTGAAAAAGCTTACCGCCTTTTTGATGACGATATTTCAAAGCTTACCTTTGAAAAGCTGACAGCGTTCAAGATAACAGGCAAGCTTTCTTATCTTCGTGAGATATTTACGGATAAGGACAAGATAACCGAGATACTTCCCCTTGGAGAAAACGAGATATACTGCGACTTGGGAGCATACACAGGCGACACTGCCGAAGAGCTTATCTCACGCACAGGGGGAAAGTATGAGAGAATATATGCCCTCGAACCTGAGAGAAAAAACTTTCAGAAATGCCTGAAAAATCTAAAAGCCAATGACAATATAAGTCTTTACAATGCCGCCGCATGGAGCATTGATACCGAGCTTTATTTCGCTGGTGGCGCAGGCAGACAGGGCAGAGTAGATGCCGCAGGAAAAAAAGTTCGTGCAAGAAGTCTGGACAGCGTTCTTGCAGGCAAAAAATGCACCTATATAAAATATGACGTTGAGGGAGCAGACCTAGAAGCTATCAAAGGCAGTGAATATACCATTTCACGCTATGCCCCCAAAATATGCAGTGCATTGTATCACAGACCATATGATTACATCACCCTGCCTCTGTATATAAACAGTCTTTGCAAGGGATACAAATTCTATATCCGTCAGGAAAGATATTACCCCGCATGGGAAACAAACCTTTTCTGCGTTCATGATAAATAAGGAGAAAAATAATGAGTACAACAGTAAGCCTTAACGATAACTGGAAAATGAAAAAAGCAGGCTCGCAGGAGAGCTTTGATTGCAAAGTTCCATGCTCTGTATATAAGACCCTGCTTGACTATAAAAAGATACCCGACCCATATTATCGTGAGAACGAGTATATCTCAACACAGATATGTGATGATGATTACGATTTTGAAACTACATTCATCGCAGACAAGTCCGCAGTGGAGTGCAAACATACTGTCCTGCACTTTGACGGCATTGATACCATAGCAAACGTCTGTCTCAACGGCATTCACCTCGGCAGAGTGAATAATATGCACAGAGTGTGGGAGTTTCCTGTCCATGGTATTATCAAAGAGGGGGACAACACTCTCACAGTGAAAATAACCTCGCCAAACAGATACATAAAAGAAATGGACGAAAAACGTCACCTTTGGGGCGTTGACTCCACCATGACAGGCTATACACATATAAGAAAAGCCCATTGTATGTTCGGCTGGGATTGGGGTCCAATGCTCCCTGATATGGGAATATGGCGCAGTGTATCCCTTATCGTTCCAGATGCAGGACGTATACTTGACGTTTACTACAGCCAAAAGCACACCGATAACCAAGTGACTTTGAAAGCCCTTTTGCATATAGAAAACCACGGCTGTAAAAAAGCTATGGTGGAAATATCCGACCCGCAGTGCAATATCGCCGCAAAAGCCGACATAAGCCTGGAGGAAAGTGCAGAATATTATGAAACTGAACTTGTGATAAACGACCCTCAGCTTTGGTGGGTGAACGGCTACGGCGAACAGCCACTTTATAGCTGTGCAGTGACTTTGTATGATGAAAACGGCTCGTGCGCTGATAAAAATACACAGCGCATAGGTCTTAGAACTTTAACTGTCAGCCGTGAAAAAGATCAGTGGGGCGAGGAGTTCTGCTTTATAAACAACGGCGTGAAGTTATTTGCCATGGGCGCAAACTATATCCCAGAAGACCAGATAGTCACACGCTGTAACGAGGAGAAAACAAGAAAGCTCCTTGCAGATTGCAAGACCGCAAACTATAACTTTATAAGAGTGTGGGGAGGCGGTTATTATCCTGACGAGTATTTCTATGACTACTGCGACGAGAATGGTATCATAGTATGGCAGGACTTTATGTTCGCCTGCTCTGCATATCTGCTCACAGAGGAGTTTGAAGAAACTGTCCGTGGGGAAGTTCGTGACAACGTTATCCGCCTGAGAAACCACCCCTCTCTTGGTCTGTGGTGTGGCAACAACGAGATAGAATCCGCATGGGAATATTGGGGTCTTCCTAAGGACGAGGAAGCAAAGCGTGATTATCTTATCATTTTTGAGGATATTATCCCACAGGTGCTTAAAGCCTATGACCCATGCGAAAACACCTTCTATTGGCCGTCATCACCTTCATCAGGGGGAGGCTTCAAGGACGCTTCCTCAAACCATGCAGGGGATATGCACTATTGGGACGTTTGGCACAACTTCAAGCCTATCGAAGCGTTCAGAGAATTTTATTACCGCTTCTGCTCAGAATACGGCTTTGAAAGCCTGCCTGATATAAAGACCTGCCGTGCCTTTGCCGACGAAACAAAGGGCGACTTTGACCTTTGCTCATCGGTTATGGCGGCACATCAGAAGTGCGTCCAGGGCAACGAGAAAATAATGTACTATCTCGCTCAAATGGTAAGATATCCTTATGATTTCAAAAAGCTCATCTATTCCTCTCAGCTCGTTCAGGCGGATTGCATACGCTCGAATGTTGAGCATATGAGAAGAGCAAGAGGCAGATGTATGGGCTCTGCCTATTGGCAGGTGAACGATTCAAACCCTGTTATCTCATGGTCAAGTATCGACTATTTCGGCAGGTGGAAAGGTCTGCATTATTATGCAAAGCGTTTTTACGCTCCATGCCTTATCTCCTGCGACGATACCAATAGAAAAAAGCCTGTTCTTAACATATCCAACGAGCGAATGACAGCCTTTGAGGGCATAGTAAAATGGACGCTTAGAAACAACAAAGCTGAAATTCTGCAAAGCGGCGAAAAATCCGTGAGCGTTCCGGCTCTTACCGCACAAAACGTCCTCACTATCGACCTTTCAGACGAGCTTAAAAACCGTACCGACCCTCGTGAAAAATATCTTGAGTATTCCATTATGGAAAACGGCAAGGTGTTGAGCTTTGGCACAACGCTCTTTGTGCGCCCGAAAGAATTTACATTTCTAGAGCCTGCCATAACCTACGGCATATCAGAAAGCGAGGATAAATTCGCCCTGACATTCTGTGCCGAGAATTACGCCAAAAGCGTCTGCCTCAGCCTGAAAACCGCAGATTGCGTTTTCTCTGACAACTGGTTCGATATCCACGGAAAAGAGCCTGTTACCATAATGATAGACAAAGCCTCCCTCAGCAGAAAAATGACCGCTCAGGAACTTTCTGAGGAACTTGAGATAATGCACAATTAGGGCTGTGATTTCAAAGGCTCTGCCTTGTCACCAGCAGTGAAAAGTCGATGCGATCATTAGCAAAACAAAAGCAATGCGGGCGAACGCTGTTCGCCACTACATAAAAAATGTTATATCATATATTTTGTAGGGGCTGGCGCCCTCGACAGCCCACTGCTCTGCATTTGCTATCTTCCGTCAATGTTCCCCTGCGTATAAGTAGCCTGAAATAAAATTTTAGGAGGAACTGCTTTGAAAGTAAAACTAAGCAAATACTTGAAGCCCTATGCACTGTTTGCGGTGCTGACACCTCTATCCATGGTGGGAGAAGTGCTGGGCGACCTGCTTCAGCCAAAGCTTATGTCAAAAATAGTTGACGATGGCGTGCTGGGTCAGGATATGGATCTTATCATAAGAACGGGACTTCTCATGCTCCTTGTTCTTATAGGTGGCGGAGCTTGCGGAATTGCGGCTTCTGCATTCGGTGGGATAGCTTCCCAAAGCTTTTCAAGAGATCTGCGTGTGGACGTTTTTAAGCGTGTCATGGGTCTTTCATTTGAACAGACCGACAAGTTCACCACAGGCTCGCTGGTAACACGTCTTACAGCGGATATAACCGCTATCCAGCAAATGGTAGACTTCATGCTGAGAATGTTGGTGCGTGACAGCCTGCTGTTCTTCGGCGGAATAATCATGATGCTCACTCTGAACGTCAGGTTCGGCATCATAATTCTCTGTGCACTGCCTATCGAGATAATCATGATGATAGTAATTCTCAAAAAGGCAAACCCATACTATTCTATTGTTGCAAAACGTCTTGACAGCGTAAACTCTGTGGTACAGGAGAACGTCACAGGCGCAAGAGTAGTAAAAGCCTATGTGAGAGAGGATACAGAAGAAAAGCGTTTTGACGATGCAAATATAAGCCTTATGGAATCAAACCTCCGTGTTCAGACCCTTATGGCTATCCTTCAGCCGCTTCTTATGATAATACTCAATCTGTCTGTTATTGCCGTTATAGTTATAGGCGGCTGGCAGGTGCAGGCACAGGCTATGAAGGTTGGCGAGGTCATGGCGGCTATCACATATCTTACTCAGGTCTTGCATGGCGTAATGATGATGTCTATGATGTTCCAGACCCTCGCAAAGGCTTCCGCATCTGCAAACAGATTGAGAGAAGTCCTCGAAACTGACCCAGTTATAAAAAGCGGCAGCGTTTCCCTTGCAGATAAAACAGGGGGCACAGTGAGCTTTAAAAACGTTTCATTCTCCTATCCTGAAACCAAGGGCAGACCTGTTATCTCAGACCTTACTCTTGATATAAAGTCAGGCGAGAGCGTCGCCATACTAGGTGCAACTGGTTCGGGAAAATCTTCACTTGTAAATCTTATTCCAAGATTTTATGACTGCACAGCAGGGGAAGTCCTTGTTGACGGCGTGAACGTCAAGGACTGCAAGCTTGACGAGCTTAGAAAGAAAGTTGGCATAGTTCTGCAAAAAAGCGAGCTTTTCTCAGGCACAGTTGAGGACAACATAAAGTGGGGCGACAAAAACGCTACCCATGAGGAGGTCATCTCCGCCGCACAGGCAGCTCAGGCTGACGAGTTCATTCAGAAAATACCTGCAGGCTATGAGGGTATTATTGCCGAAAAGGGTGCTTCACTGTCAGGCGGTCAGAAGCAAAGGCTTTCTATCTCAAGAGCGGTACTTAAAAAACCTGAGATCCTCATTCTTGATGATTCCACCTCCGCCCTCGACCTTGGCACAGAAGCAAAGCTCCGTGCGGAGATAGACCGCAAAATGAACGGCACTACCCTTATCATAATCGCACAGCGTATCCAGAGCGTAAAATCATGCGACAGGATAGCCGTCCTTGACCACGGCAAGCTTTGTGCCTGCGATACTCATGAAAATCTGCTAAAGACTTGCGAGGTATATCAGGATATCTACGCTTCACAGGTAAAAACGTCAGGAGGTGAAGTGTAATGCCTCCAATGCCTCCAATGGGACCCGGCGGAAGAAAACCGGGCGGACCGCACGGTGCAAGGCTTACAATGGAAAAGCCAAAGGATGCAAAGAACACCCTTAAAAAGCTCATAGGCTATATAGGCAGGAACAGATATCTGTTTTTCGCCCTTATCGGTGTAATGCTCATCATAACTCTGCTTAACCTTGCCGCACCGTCTATCCAGCAGATAGCCATAGACTGCATTACTCTCACCAAAAAGAAAACAAGCGTTGACTTCGGTGCGCTTGGCAAAACGCTCATAGGTCTTGGTGCAGTTTATCTCCTGTCCTCTGTTTTCACCTATATGCAGGGAATAGTCTCCGCAAAGCTTTCACAGTACACAGTAAAGACCATGCGTAAAGACTTGTTCTCAAGCCTTGTAAGACTTCCTATAAAATATCTCGATACCCACAGCCATGGCGATATAATGAGCCGTATGACAAACGACGTCGAGAATATCTCCACAACTATCTCCCAGTCTATAGGCTCGCTCATCTCAGGCGTGCTGACCATAGTGGGAACAGTTGTCATAATGCTTCTGTATTCACCGCTTCTTACCCTTATCTCACTGTCTACAGTGTTCCTTACCATATTCGTTTCAGGCGTTCTCACAAAGTATATGAAGAAATACTTCATCAAACAGCAGGTGCTCCTTGGCGAGATAAACGGTGAAGTGGAAGAAATGGTAGTCGGATATAGAACTGTGGTTTCCTATGGCAAAGAGCAGGACGCTGTTGACAAGTTCGAGAAAATGAGCAACAATCTGAAAAAATGCGGCATAAAAGCTCAGATATTCGGTGGTGTAATGGGCCCTTGCATGAACTTAATATCCAATTTCGGCTTTATCCTTATCGCAGCCTTCGGCGGCTGGTTCGCAATAAAAGGCTTTATAACAGTGGGAACTATTCAGGCTTTTATACTCTATTCAAAACAGTTTTCACGTCCTATCAATGAGATTGCAAATCAGTTTGCAAATATCCAGACCGCAATAGCAGGCGCAGAGCGTATATTTGAGGTCATGGACGCTGATAAGGAAACTGACGAGGGCAAGGTTGACTTTGAGGTGGAAAACGTCAAAGGCGATATCAGCTTCAAGCATATCGACTTCTCGTACGTTCCTGAAAAGCAGGTGCTAAAAGACCTTGATCTTGAAGTAAAAGCAGGTCAGAAAATAGCCATAGTCGGTGCAACAGGCTCAGGCAAGACCACCATAGTAAATCTTCTCACAAGATTTTATCCCGTTGACAGCGGTGAGATAACCATAGACGGTCAGAGCATTTACGATATCCCGAAAGACAAGCTCAGACGTTCCATAGCCATAGTTTTGCAGGATACAGTTCTTTTTAAGGACACCATAGAGGAGAATATCCGCTACGGCAGAGAAAACGCTACCCTTGATGAAATAAAGGCGGCGGCAAAGTTTGCGAACGCAGACGAGTTCATAGAAAGACTTACCGAGGGTTACGACACAGTGCTTGCCGAGGGCGGCTCAAACCTTTCACAAGGTCAGCGTCAGCTTCTCTCCATAGCAAGAGCAGTGCTTGCAGACCCGAAGATACTTATTCTTGACGAAGCCACTTCCTCGGTTGATACCAGAACTGAGATGCACATTCAGTCCGCAATGGTGGCTCTTATGAAAAACAGAACGTCCCTTATCATCGCTCACCGACTTTCCACTATCCGTGACGCAGATAAGATAGTCGTTATCGACAGCGGACGAGTAGCAGAGCAGGGTAGCCATGAGGAGCTTATCGCCGCCAAGGGTTGTTACTACAGACTTTATCAGACGCAGTTCTCGGGCGTTAAGACCTGATACAATGGTGTTTGGAAAACGTATATAGCCAATATCGTACATTCAAACTAATATGACGTCCCACTTCTCGATATTTAGTCAACCCACAAAACTTCGTGATAATTCAAACTTTTACACTCTTAAAATCGGGCTGTCGAGGGCGCCAGCCCCTACATGAAAATTGGCGGTCTTATCAAACAAATCAAGGCACAGGAAAACCTCTCCTGTGCCTTTTTTATGCGCAAAAAAAGACGGCTCTCATAAGAAAGCCGTCCTTAATGTTATCTGAAATATTACTTTGTAACAAGTGCCAGAGTATCTCTTGCAATGAGAAGCTCTTCGTTTGTTGGGATAACGTAAACCTTTGTCTTAGAATCGTCTGTGGATATCTCCTTGAGTATTCCACGGCAGAGATTCTTCTCAGCATCAATGTGGATACCGAGGATATCGAGATTTGAGCAAGCAGCCGCTCTTACCTCAGGTGCGTTCTCACCGATACCGCCTGTGAAGATGACAGCGTCAAGACCGTTCATTGCAGCAGCGTATGAGCCTATGAACTTCTTGATCTGATAAGCAAATATCTCGCTTACGATAAGCGCTCTCTCATTGCCCTCGCTTGCAGCAGCCTGAATATCCCTGTTGTCAGAGCCGATACCAGAAAGACCAAGGAAGCCTGACTTCTTGTTCATGTATTCTGTCATCTGGTCAGGTGTGAAACCCATTTTCTTCTCAACATAGTCAACAGCTGAAGGGTCAACAGAACCGCAGCGTGTGCCCATTACAAGACCGTCAAGAGGAGTGAAGCCCATTGATGTGTCAACAGACTTGCCACCGTTGATAGCTGTGATAGAAGAACCGTTTCCAAGGTGGCATGAAACTATCTTAAGCTCCTCGATAGGCTTGCCCATTACTCTTGCAAGCTCGCCTGAAACAAATCTGTGTGATGTTCCGTGGAAGCCGTATTTTCTTACATGAAGATCAGTGTAGCACTCGTATGGCAGACCGTAGAGATAAGCCTTTCTTGGCATTGTTGAGTGGAAAGCAGTGTCGAATACGACTACCTGTGGTGTGCCTGCTGGGATAACTGCCTTGCAGGCTCTCAGTGCAAGAGCGTGTGGGTGGTTATGTACAGGTGCAAGCTCAGCCAGTGAGTCGATCTGGTCGATAACTTCGTCTGTTACAAGGCAGGTCTCCTTGAATATCTCAGCACCCTGAACTATTCTGTGACCAACGGCTGATATCTCAGACATAGAGTCGATGACCTTTGTTTCGCCTGATGTGAGTACCTCAACGAGCTTTTCAAAAGCCTCAGTGTGAGTAGGAAAATTGCAGTCCTCCTCGATGTGTCTGCCGTCGCCTGTCTTTGCGCTCACATGGCCGTCGATACCGATACGGTCGCAGTTGCCCTTTGCGATAACAGACTCGTCCTTCATATCCAGAAGCTGATATTTAAGTGATGATGAACCTGCATTTACAACTAAGATTTTCATTGGAAAAAATCTCCTCCCGATTATAATATGTCAGATAACGGGCTTGACTTTAAGCCCATAATATCATATACTTATAGTATATCAATATTAATGATAAATTTCAAGAGCTTTTTTCATAAATATACATATTGCACAATTTTTTTACTAGGGCTTAACATATTAGTATCATAATTCGCAGTAAGCTTTTGAAAGACTGAATAAAATATGCATAGGGTAGAAAGAGGAGTAAAAAATGAAAATTGCGGGAATAGTTGCGGAATATAATCCGTTCCATAACGGACACAAATATCAGATACAAGCCACAAGACAGGCTGGCGCAGAGGGTATCGTCGCAGTAATGAGCGGCGATTGTGTGCAGCGTGGCTCAGCGGCTGTTTTCTCAAAATATGACAGAGCGCAGGCTGCTATAAGAAACGGTGCAGACCTTGTTATAGAACTGCCATGCCCGTTCTCATGTTCAAACAGTGAGGTCTTTGCAAGAAGTGCAGTAAGGCTTCTTGCAGGTCTTGGGGAGGACGTGGTAACGACCTTGTCTTTCGGCTGTGAAAGCGGTGATAGGAACGCCCTTGAACAGGCAGCTGAAATATCCGCAATGCTTGAAAATTCACAGCAGGTAAGAGAACTTTTATCTCAGGGAAAGTCCTACCCGCAGGCTATGTATGAAGCCTCCATAGGTCTTTATGGCAGAACCGCCGAAGAGATATTCTCCACACCAAATAACGTTCTTGCAGTGGAGTATATAAAGGCGGCAAAGCGTATAGCCCCATGGCTAGTGCCTTATGCCGTAAAGCGTGAAGCTGTTGCACATGATTCTCAGGCAGAGTCTGGTGATTTTGCTTCGGCTTCTCATATAAGAGAGCTTATAAAAGAGGGCGGTGAGTGGCAGAAATTTGTTCCATATGATTTTGAGGGCTGTAAGCCGTCCTTTACCCGGCAGGCAGGCAGAGAAATGCTTTTCAAGCTCTGCACAGCTTCAAGAGAAGATTTTCTAGCCCTACCTGACTGCGACGAACACCTTGCCAACAGATTTATGTCTGTCGTAAGCTCCTGCCCTGAAACTATGGATATCTTTGAACAGCGTATAAAGTCAAAGAATATCACCATGGCAAGAGTAAGAAGAATGGTCCTGCACCTTGTTCTCGGCATCAGAAAGGACGATATCAGACAAGTGCCATACGGCAGGATACTTGCCTTTAACCGCACAGGCACACGCATACTTGCACAGGCTGAGAACAGAACTCTGGAGTATGATACCTCGCTGAAAAAGCTTGAGGATATCTCCGACTATGCAAAGCGTGTTGCATTCCTTGAAAAGAACGCAGTAAGACTTAGAGAAACAGCGGCATACGGCAGATGTATTTCAAACGAGTATACAAGAAAGATAACCATAACCTGAGATAAACAGGAGGGCGGAAAATGAGAAGAATGAAAGGTGCGGCAGGGCTTTTGACAGCTTTGCTCTTGGCTTTTCAGCTTTCGGCGCAGACTTTTGCACTTGCCAGCGAGGATAACGGCATAAAAGTCGTTCCCGTAAACTTTACCCATAACGGCTATAGCTATGAGATAGAGGGCGTGGTCAAAAGCACAGACGGTGACTATCTGATAAAGTCCCCTGCAAGACTAGCCGCCCGAAAGCTCCCTTCCACCCATGACCCAAGAAGCTCAGGAGAGATCACAACAGTAAAAGATCAGGCTTCAACAGGTGCTTGCTGGGCGTTCTCAGCCCTTGCCTGTGCAGAACAGGATCTTATCAAAAAGGGGCTTGAAAACCCCTCCGCAGAATTTTCCGTGCCTGCCTTGGTGCTGTCCTCAAATTCAGGCACAGCCACAGGTAAAGACGATTTCTCATCAGGGGGAAACTGGCTCTTTGCGGCCTCCGCTCTTGCAAATGGTCAGGGACTATGCTATGAGGATTACGAGCCGTTTTTAGAATCCGGCACAGAGAATATGATAGTTTCCGAAAATAAGAAAAGCGTCAGCGAATACAGGCTGAATTATGTCATGGAGCTTTCAAGCACCACGCAGGTGAAGCGTAAAATAATGGAGCTTGGAGCAGTTTCCGCAAGCTATTTTGCAGGAAATGGCTATATGAATCATAACAATACTGCCTACTATGATCCCGACGCCTCAAAAAACACTATCATAAATCATTCCGTCACAGTGGTGGGCTGGGACGATAACTACAGTAAGGATAATTTCAGATATAAGCCTGCCAATAACGGTGCATGGCTTGTGAAAGGCTCGTGGGGCGCAGATCAGGATAATGACGGCTTCTATTGGGTGTCCTATGACGAAGCAGAGTTCGGACAGTTTTGCTGCTATGACTTTGAAGAAAGCTGTGATAATACATATCACTACAGCAAAATGACAGGCTATGTTGTGAATGCCAGCAATGACGGCTCTGTTTACGGTGCAAATGTTTTCACCGCTAAAGCCGATGAAAAGCTTGATAAAGCAGGCTTTATGTATGTGGGCAAAACGGGCAGTGCGGATTACACCCTAAGCGTCTATACCGACGTTTCCGACAGCGACCCTATAGGCGTCCTTGAAACGCAGATAAGCGGCTCAGTGTCCGCAAACGGCTTTTATACAGTTGACTTTCCCGAGGATATCCTCCTTGAAGAGGGCGAGAAATATTCCATTTCAGTAAAATTCAGCGGTGACAGCGGCAGGGGATATCTCCTTGCAGAAAGCGACCGAACATCAAAGGCGCAGTCAGGGCAAAGCTATGTTTCTCTTAACGGCAAATATTGGTCTGACGTTGGAGCAGATAAGACCGACTCCATAGGAAGTCTTTTTATCTATGCTTACACTGACGATACTGCAAAGCCCGATAAAAGTTCACTTGAAAGCGCCCTTGCAAAGTACGGCACCCTTGCAGGCTGTGAAAGGGAAGCAAACAACGCCCGAATGGTGCTTGAAGACGAGAACGCTTCTAAAAATGATATCTCAAACGCACAAAAGCTACTTATCTCCGCCGCAGAAGAACAGGACGAAGCCCTTGTTATAACCACAGAAGCCCAGTGGGAAAGCTTTGCAAAGCGTGTCAGCAGTGGCGAAAGCTTTGAGGGCAAGCTAGTCACCCTTGAAGGCGACCTTGATTTTGACGGAAAAACTATCTCACCCGTAGGCGATTCTGAAAACCCATTCATGGGCTATTTTGACGGCAACGGACACCTTATAAAAAACGCAGTTATCTCCTCAGGGGAGTATTCAGGGCTTTTTGCATACATAAAAAATGGTGCAGAGATAAATAACATTTCCCTGAAAAACTGTATAGTGAAAGGCGATTACGCAGGTGGAATAGTGGGTTTTTATCAAGGAACAGCCATAAAAGCCTGCACCTTTGACGGCACAGTGTCAGGAGAAGTCTATTCAGGTGGCGTCATAGGAAGACAATCCTGTGGTATCATAACAGAGTGTTCTTCAAACCTAAGGGAAAACAGCTCCGCCATTACAAATGCCTTTATAGGAGGCAGGGATATTGCCGTTTCCGTTGTGAACGCATACGGCTGTTACAGCAATGACAGCGACAGCCTGGTTTCAAGCCTTTCTGCAAAAAATGCACTTTCTCAAGGGGCATATGCAATGAACACCTACGGTGAAAAGTTCAAAGACAGCGCAAAGTGGACAATGGACGGCACTCTTGTGCGCCAGACCTCATATAGCGAGCAGGCTTCCCATAAGATAACATTCTCCGCTGTGGCACAGACCATAGAAGTCTGCACAGACTATGCAGGCAAAGCCGTGTTCCCGAATGTGAACGTTCAGCAGGGCTACACTCTCGGCTGGTATCGTAAAGGTGAACCTGTGAACAGCAACACAGTTTTCACAGAAAACACCACAGTTTCCGCAAAAGTCACCCCAAGTGACAAAGCAAAGATAGATTATATCTTGAACGGTGGCGAAAACAGCCCCCTCAACCCTGATGAGCTTGGTGAGGGCGAAACCGCACAGCTTTCCGCCCCCACAAAAGAGGGCGCACAGTTCACAGGCTGGTATGCCGACTCACAGCTTGAGAGCGAGCCTATAACGTCCGTGAGCTTTTCAGACGGCTCAAAGACGCTTTATGCAGGCTGGAAAGCCAATACCTGCAAGGTCGATTTCACCGATATAAACGGCACAGTTTTGTCATCTCAGACCGTAGAATACGGCAAAAGTGCCGATCCACCCAAAGCACCGACCATAAAAGGCAAACGCTTTACAGGCTGGGATAAAGACTTTTCAAAAGTCACAGCCCATATGACAGTGCAGGCGGTCTATACCGACAGAAAGCTTATAAAAGACTGCGAGATATCAGGCTTTAAAACATATATGACATTCACAGGCTATGAGCTTACTCAAAGCAGTATAACGCTTTCCTATGGCGATATCACTTTGACAAATAATAAAGACTATACCATTGACTATGCCGATAATATAGCCGCAGGCAAGGGCAAAATGATAATAACAGGCATTGGCGGATACAGCGGCACTATAGCCAAAGCATTTGACATTCTTCCAAAGTCCGCCCAATTGACAAGCGTCTATTATGTTGATACGCTCTCCTACACAGGCAAGCCTATAAGACCTGACGTTATGGTAACGGACGGAGGAAAATTTCTTCTTCCTGAACATGATTATACTGTTTCCTATAGTTCAAATACAAAAATAGGCGTTGGAAAAATAATAATAAGCTTCATGGGCAACTATCAGGGTACGATAACAAAAACTTTTACCATTTCTCCTGCAAAACAGGAGATACAATCTCTGCAAACAAGATATAAAGGCTTTTTTATCGACTTTGCTCAGAAAGGTTCAGCCACAGGATATGAACTCCAGTACAGTACACGCTCTGACTTCGCAGGTGCAAAAACCTTGATCATATCCTCAAACAAAACGGATAAAAAGACAGTTTCAAACCTGACGGCAGGGAAGAAATATTATGTAAGAGTGCGTTCGTATACAATAGTCAGCGGCAAGCGTTATAACGGCGCATGGTCTGATACAAAGAGCGTGACCACCGCAAAATATGATATTGCCAAAGCTAAGGTCGCAGGCATAAAAAACAAGTCTTTCACAGGCAAGAACATCACCCAAAGCATAACGGTCACATATTCGGGCAAGACCCTTAAAAACGGCACAGACTATATAGTGAAATATTCCTCCAATAAGAATATAGGCACAGCTAAGGTAGCAGTAACAGGAAAAGGCTCGTATGGCGGAGTGATAACGAAGTCTTTTGTCATCACCCCCGCAAGGCAGACCATACAAAAGCTCATGCCAGTGAAAAAAGGCTTTTATATAGACTATGCACAGAAAGGCTCTGCTACAGGCTATGAGATATCCTACGCTGAAAATATATCTTTCAGCGGTGCAAAGACAGTTAAGGTGACCTCAAATAAGACCGACAAAAAGACCGTAACAGATCTTAAAAGCCAAAAGACATATTTCGTCCGTGTGAGAAGCTATACAGCCACAGGGGCCAAGACCTATTTCGGACAGTGGTCTGATATAGCCAAAGTTTATACCAAATAATTATCCATGTTATCGGGAGGGATAGCAATGATCACAAAAACAAAGCTTGTAAAAAGAATATTCTCATCGCTCTTGACAGCCGCACTTGCAGTTCCAATGACGGCTCTCACTGCCCATGCAACAGGGGAGGCTTTCTTCTATCCGCCTAAAAACCCCGTTATGACCGATCAGCAGTTTGAAGTGTCCGTGACATTTTCTGCAGATTCAGAGATAGGAAGCGTTAAGGCAAATATCGCCTATGACGATTCCGTTATAGAATTTGTGTCAAGCGATAATGCCTCAGGCGGCGGAGGAATTCTTACAGTAAACGGATTTCCTGATACCCCCTCTTCAGAAGTGGATTTCAGCTTTACGTTCAAAGGTCTGTCAGCAGGAAATGCAAATATAAGCCTGCAAAGCTGTCAGATATATTCCCCTGATTCAGAGCTTATCGGCTCGCCTACCGCCTATTGCGTCATAACAGTTGGAGGCGATAAGGTGGAAACCAAGACCGAAACAGAAACCACGACCACCACCGAAAAGACCACTACCACCACCACTACCACTAAGACCGCACCTTCAAACGGCATACCCGATAAAGGCGTTCTTACAGCCCTGACAGTGAATAATGGCGAGCTTTCCCCTGCCTTTGCCTATAATGTCTATAACTATACAGTGAACGTTGACAATTCCGTTACCAATGTTGAGATAGAGGGAACAACAGCAAGCCCCTCTGATTATATATGGTATACAGGCTCAAGCGAGTGTCAGGTGGGCGAAAATGTACGAACCATAACCGTCACAGACGTTGACGGCAATACCGCCACCTATACTGTCACCATAATAAGAGCCGCTGGCGGAGATGAACAGCAGACCCAGACCGTCCAAAAGAAAAACAGCTCCGATACTTCATCTGCCGTGTCCAAAAACGCAAATGTTATGGACCAGTATAAAAAGATGCTCAATACCGCCCTTGCTATCGTCCTTATTGTCCTTGTTATCGCACTTGTCGTAATAATTATCTGGATAAGAGGAAAGATCAAAGGCGGAAAAAAGGATAAATAAGTTCTGTGTAAAGAGATGATAAACAGCTAAAAGTGGCGTATCAACGTGCTTTTGGCTGTTTGTGACAGCATTTGTCACTCTGCTTACACGAATACACATTTTTTTTACAAAAATCACACAAAAACAAGTATAATTTCGACACCTGCCAGAGTATAATGTGAATATGCTGATGGTGATTCAGTTTAGAGAGTGGCTCCAATAGGGGCTGCTTTTTTTTATGCTCCAAAAACTTTTTTCATGAATTCTTCTGTGGAGATGATCCCGCTGCGATTGTATCTGTAAAGACCAAAAAGGCAGTGTTCATCTTCTTTTTTTATTATATTGATTTTTTCCTCTACTCCAAGACTAGCCTCAAACCCCATGTTCTTTACGAGCCGACTTGCACTTTCGCAGGTTATGCCGAAAGGATATGTGTAAACGTTTGGCTGAAAACCACAGTGTTCATCGCAAAGCGTTTGAAGCTTCGTGGTGTCGTTAAGAAATATCTTTCGGTAATCCTCGTAGCTTTCCCCCTCTAGCTGACCGACTCCACGCCTGCCCTCAAGATTGTGCATATCGTAAGAGTGATTGCATATCTCCACATGACCGCTGTCACGAAGCACCGAAACGTCCTGCCAGTCAAGATAAGAGTAAGCAGGATCAGGCTCAGCCTCCTCGCAGGCAGCGTCAGTGTAAGCCCCCACAATAGATACAGTGGCTTTCATATCGTATTTTTCAAGAAGCGGCAGAAGATATTCTCTGTAGTTGTAAGTGCCGTCATCAAAGGACAGTATAATAGGCTTCTCAGGCAACTCGCCCCCACGCTTAACATATCTTATAACGTCATTTACAAAAACAGTAGTGTAGCCGTTCTGCTTCAGATAAAGCAGATCCTTTTCAAGCTCGATAGGCGTTATGACATACTCACCGCTGCGATCTTCGTTTTTTACGATGCTGTGATACATTAAGATCGGAAGCTTTATCCCATCTGTTTTTTCTTCTTTTGCAAAGGTCGGCATAACAGCCACCGCCGCCAGCATAGAAAGCACAGCTATAACACAAAGCATCACCCTTTTTCTTATCCTTAGACTTATGTACATATTTTATTTACCCCCTTTTTTACCTATTCTTATTCACCTCCATATCATTAATTGCATCATAAGTTCACAAAAAATATGCTTGTGGTACTTGAAATAATTGTGCAATTATGATATAATAAACACGTAATATCGCAGTGTTGTGTGCTGCGTTAAAAACAAGTTCATAAGGGGGAACTGTATATGAAAACGTTGCGTTCAAAGCTGCTTTTGGCAATGCTTTCAATCGCACTTATCATCACGGTGCTGCTCAGCTTGGTTTCCGTGTATTTTATAAACGTTTCTGCAAAGGATACGCTCAAAAGCACCGCTGAACCACTGGCTGTTCAGGCGGCTAAGAATTTTGACTCGACTATCAGCTCTTATACGAATAATATAGTTTCGACCGTAAAGTCTGATTCTTTTTTAGGGGCAAAAACTGACGCTGACAGACTAAAGGCGGTAAAAAGTGGCTTTGCAGACAACACAGGCTTCTATCTGAATTTTACGGTTTTTGACAGCAACGGCATTGTGCTTGCAACAGATAATGAAATGGTATCGTCATCAGTTGAAAAGAAGCACATCATAAGCGCTTGCGAAAGAAGCTCGGCTTATATAACCAATATATATTCCTTTGGCGGTAAGAATTATTTTTCTATACTTGCTTCAACAAAGTCTGGCAACTCAGAACAAAAAGTCGCTTGTATTACCATTCAGAGCGATATGCTTGTCAATGCTCTTAATGAATATACCTTCGGAAAATCCGGCTATGTTTATCTTGTTGGTAAAGACGGAGAGATCCTTCTTCATAAGGATACCGATCAGATAGGTAAAAATGCCCTTGAGATCGGTAAGAAAGATGAAGAATATACGGAAGTGACAAATGCCGTTGAGAAAATACTTGCAAATAATAGCGGTACAACAGAGTATAAATTTAAGGATAACAATTATATCGTGGGCTATTATGGTTCGTCATATTTTGACGGTACTGTCGTCATGGTTACAAATGTTGCCGACTTCACCACTGCAAGCTCCAGCGCACTTACTAATATCATTGTAATGGGCGTTGTGCTTATGTGCCTGACGGTGCTGTTCTCTCTGCTTTTTGCAAAGAGGATAACAAAGCCTATCATTTCTACCACAAACAGACTTCGTTCTCTCGCACAGGGCAACCTTACCGACCCTGTTGACGTTTGGTATTCAAAGGACGAGCTTGGCGTCCTTTCAAACTCTCTGGAAGAAACTATCGTCTGCCTCAGACAGTATATCAACCTTATCACAGTGGCTCTTACCCAGATATCCGAGGGCAACCTTTGCCATAGAATGGAAGGTACTTTCAAGGGCGACTTCTATAAGATAAAGAGTACGTTTAACGAGATACTCGACTCACTGTCTGATACCTTTGCTTCTATCAATATGTCAGCCGAGCAGGTGAACTCAGGAGCGGTTCAGGTGTCAAATATCGCACAGTCTGTATCACAGGGTTCTACACAGCAGGCTTCTGCGATCGAGGAGCTTTCCGCTACCCTCAGTGATGTTTCAAAGCAGATAACTCAGAACTCTGAGGACTCTAAGAACGCTTATAATATCGTACTTAAGAATACCGAAGCCGTTGACAACTGCAACAGCGATATGGGCAACATGGTAAATGCCATGAATGCTATCCATACAGCTTCCGATGAGATCTCAAAGATAATCAAGGTCATTGACGAGATCGCATTCCAAACAAATATCCTTGCCCTTAACGCCGCCGTAGAGGCCGCAAGAGAGGGTTCAAAGGGCTTTGGCGTGGTAGCAGACGAGGTAAGACGTCTGGCATCAAGATCAGCCGAAGCCGCAAAGCAGACCGCTTCACTTATCGAAAACCAGTCTGCCGCTGTTTCAAAGGGCTCTAAGATAGCCGAAGAAACTGCTGATTCACTGAACAATATCGTAAGCAATTCAAATACTATAAAGGATCTCGTAAAGAATATCTCAGACGCTTCTGAGGCACAGGCAGAAGCTATCGTTCAGGTAAATACGGGAGTAGACCAGATATCAGCCGTTGTATCAGCCAATACCTCGACTGCAGTCGGTTCAGCTTCCGCAAGTGAAGAGCTTTCAAGCCAGTCGCTTATACTAAAGAATATGATAGCACGTTTCAAACTTAGCGAGAACAGTGAAAAGGATAAGAAAGAGCATCAGACTTCAAGGTTCACATATATTGACGATGAGCCGGAAAGCGAGGCCACCCCTGAGGAAACTCAGCAGGATATCACTCCTTCCGACGAAGCCGATATAGAAGATTTCAGCACAAGCGATAAGTATTGATATCGTTGATAATGATAGAATTTCATTGAAAGGACTTGGTAAAATGAAGAAAAGAATAGGCATACTCACAAGCGGAGGAGATTGTCCGGGACTTAACGCAACTATCAGAGGCGTTGCAAAGGCTTGCTATGAAAAGTTTGGCGAAGACGTCCAGATAATCGGCATAGAGGACGGCTATTATGGGCTTATCAATAATATGTGCAAGGAAATGAAGCAGTCTGACTTTTCAGGTATCCTTACCACAGGCGGAACTATTTTCGGCACAAAGAGAACGCCTTTCAAGAAAATGCAGGTCATCGAAGAAGATAACGTGGATAAAGTAAAGGCTATGAAAGAAACCTATAAAAAGCAGAAGCTCGATTGCCTGCTCACCTTGGGCGGCAACGGCACTCATAAGACCGCTAACCTCCTTTCAACCGAGGGACTTAACGTTATCGGCCTGCCTAAAACTATCGACAACGATATCTGGGGCACAAGCGTAACGTTCGGCTTCCATACCGCTGTTGACACAGCCACAGACGTTATCGACAGACTTCATTCCACAGCCAATTCCCACGGAAGAATACTCGTTGCAGAAATAATGGGCAATAAAGCCGGCTGGCTCACCCTCTATTCAGGTATCGCAGGCGGTGCAGATATGATAGTCATTCCTGAAATACCATATGATATCGAAAAGCTTGCCGCTGCCTGCGAAAAGAGAGAATCAAAGGGATTTTCTATCCTCGCCGTAGCTGAGGGTGCTTTCGATAAGGACGAGGCTAAACTCAAGAAAAAGGAAAGAGCAAGACTTCGTGCAGAGCAGGGTCTTACAACTGCTACCCCTAGAATTGCAAAGCAGATAGAAGAGCTTACAGGCAGAGAAACAAGAGTTTGCGTTCCTGGTCATATGCTCAGAGGCGGCAGTCCGTCAGCCTATGACAGAGTGCTTGCCACGAAGTTCGGCGTCCATGCCGCAGAGCTTATCGCAGCCGATAAATACGGCTATGCAGTGGCAATGATAAATGAAGTTGTGTCAGAAAACCCACTTTCAGAAGTCGCAGGCAAAACAAAATTCGTCCCTGCCGACCACCAGCTCGTCAAGACCGCAAAGGCTCTGGGTGTCGCTTTCGGTGACTAAATATTCGTAAACAGGCGGTGCAGTGTATGCTGTGCCGCTTTTTATGTTTGTTTCCGTAGTGGCGACCTAAGGTCGCTCGCCTGATTCCCGACAAATCATATGCTTGCCACAAAACCTATAACATAAAAAAAGCTCCGCATTTTCCTGCGGAGCTTTTCTTGTATCTATCTTAGCCTATGAGCCAATCATACATTTCCTGATACTTGTTAGCAGAAGCCTGCCATGAGAAATCCTGTGCCATTGCAGATTTGATAAGTCCGTTCCATTCGTCACGTCTGTCATCAAATATGTACTTTGCGAACATAACGGTGTTGTACATCTCGTGCGCATTGTAGTTTGCAAAGCTGAAACCAGTGCCGGTCCTCTCAAACTGATTGAACGGCTGAACAGTATCTCTCAAACCGCCGGTTTCACGAACGATAGGCAACGTGCCGTAACGCAGTGACATAAGCTGTGAAAGTCCGCATGGCTCGAAAAGGGACGGCATAAGGAATGCGTCAGCTGATGCGTAAATGCGGTGGCTCATTTCCTCACTGTAGTAAATGTTAGCAGAAACCCTGTCAGGATACTTGCCTGCAAACCAGCGGAACATATCCTCATATTTCTGCTCGCCCGTGCCAAGCACAACGAACTGTATGCCCTGTTCGCACATTCTTTCCATCATGTATGCAATAAGGTCAAAGCCCTTCTGATCTGTCAAACGGCTAACAATGCCTATCATAAAGCGATTGTCGTCCTGCGCAAGACCAAGCTCAGCCTGAATTGCTCTCTTGTTGTGTATCTTCTTCTCAAGCACGTTGTCATAATTGTATCTTACAACAATGTTCTTGTCCGTGTCAGGGTTGTAATCAACATAGTCGATACCATTGACGATACCACGGAGATCGTTAGCCCTTGCCCTCATAAGTCCGTCAAGACCCTCGCCGTAGAACTGCGTCTTTATCTCCTCTGCGTATGTGTTGCTGACAGTTGTGATAGCGTCAGCATAAACAAGACCGCCCTTGAGCATATTTCCGTCAACGCCCGTTCTCAGCTTGTCGATAGTGAAGTAGTAGTCAGACAGACCGGATATCCTCTTGAACTGCTCAACGCCGTCATTTCCCTGGAATTTCAGATTGTGTATAGTCATAACGGTCTTTATGCCGCGGAAGAAATCTCCCCCTGCAAAGCTGTCATGAAGATATACAGGTATAAGACCCGTCTGCCAGTCGTGACAGTGTATAACGTCAGGACGGAAATCAAGAAGCGGCAGAGCAGAAAGCACAGCCCTGTCAAAGTACATGAACTTTTCTATATCCCAGTGATGCTCAGTGTAAGGCTTGTCACCGGTGAAATAATGTTCGTTGTCGATAAAATAGAACGTAACGCCATCATAAACGCATTCAAGCACGCCCACATATTGGCTCTGACCTGCAAAGTCCATGTAGAAATGCGTTTTGTACTGCATCATGTCTTTCCACTGCTGTTTCATGCAGGAATATTTAGGAAGAATTACTCTGACATCATAATACCTCTTGTCAAAGCACTTAGGCAGAGAGCCAACAACGTCAGCAAGACCGCCTGTCTTGATAAACGGAACACACTCCGAAGAAGCGAACAAAACTTTTTTCATATTCAAGTTATCCTTTCCAACTTAATTTCTTGAATTTTCAGGGCAATAATTATCGCTATTGCCAATGTGTACATAACAATTATAACACTTTTTGTTGAAAACGTCAAGAGCAAAACCTCGTTTGCACCATAAAAGCGCAGTGATGAAAAATTAATAATTAAAAGTAGACATAAGCCGCTTTGTGTGGTATAATAAAGTGTCAAAGTATAATTATCAGATATAGGAGAGTTAAAATGATAACAGTATCAAACGTAAGCCTTTCATTCGGTGGTCAGCTTCTTTTCAAGGACGTTGACCTTAAATTTACAAACGGCAACTGCTATGGCATAATCGGTGCAAACGGTGCAGGAAAGTCAACATTTCTGAAGATCCTCTGCGGTGAGATAGAGCCTACCACAGGCGAGGTAGTGATCTCAAAAGAGGACAGACTTTCAGTGCTTCGTCAGGATCACTTTGCATTTGACGAGTATACAGTTCTCGAAACTGTAATAATGGGCAATAAGCGACTTTATGAGATAATGAAAGAAAAGGACGAGCTTTACGCCAAGGAGGACTTCACCGAGGAGGACGGCGACAGAGCAGGACAGCTTGAAAGCGAGTTCGCAGAATTAAACGGCTGGGAAGCTGAGTCTGACGCTTCAAAGCTCATTCAGGGTCTTGGTCTTTCCGAGGATATCCTCTATTCACAGATGTCCACCCTCTCAGGTAACGAAAAAGTAAAGGTGCTTCTTGCGCAGGCACTTTTCGGCAACCCTGATATTATCATGCTGGACGAGCCTACAAACCACCTTGATATCGACGCTATCAGCTGGCTTGAGGACTTCCTTGCCGACTATTTCGGAACTGTCCTCGTCGTATCCCATGACAGACACTTCCTTAATAATGTTTGTACCCATATCGTGGATATCGACTATACAAAGATAAAAATGTATGTTGGTAACTACGAGTTCTGGTATGAGTCCTCACAGCTCATGCAGAGAATGATAAAGAACCAGAACAAGAAAGCCGAGGAAAAGATAAAGGAACTCCAGGAGTTCATCAACCGCTTCTCAGCAAATAAATCAAAGTCCAAGCAGGCTACCGCAAGAAGAAAGCTTCTTGATAAGCTCACAGTCGAAGAAATGCCTGCCTCATCAAGAAAATATCCTTTCATAGGCTTTAATATGGATAGAGAGCTTGGAAAAGACGTCCTCAAAGTCAACGGCATATCCAAAACAGTTGACGGAGTAAAGCTCCTCAATAATGTTTCCTTTACCCTTAGCCGTACCGATAAGGTCGCTTTCATCGGCGAGTCCGAGCAGGCTATCACAATGCTTTTCAAGATACTTGCAGAGGAAGAAGAGCCGGACGAGGGTAGCATTAAGTGGGGCGTTTCCACATCACGTTCATATTTCCCTATCGACAATTCAGCCTACTTCAACGATAATGACGAAAGTATAGTTGACTGGATAAGAAAATATTCCACTTCCGAGGTAACAGACACCTACCTCAGAGGTTTCCTTGGCAAAATGCTCTTCTCAGGGGACGAGATATATAAGCCTGTAAAAGTTCTCTCAGGCGGTGAAAAGGTAAGATGTATGTTCAGCCGTATGATGCTCTTCGGCTCAAACGTTATAATGCTTGACAGACCTACCAACCACCTCGATCTTGAGTCTATCACAGCCGTAAATAACGGACTTAGAGATTTCAAAGGCGTCGTAATTTTCGCATCTCATGACCACGAAATAGTTCAGACAGTTGCAAACAGAATAATCGAGATAACCCCCGACGGCTGTATCGACAGACAGGGAACATATGAGGAGTTCCTTGATTGGCGACGTGAGCGTGGCATGAAGTCATTTATAGAGTAATTTTATTATGGAGAAGTATCCAAAATGGCAAAAATGAAAAACGTGACCGTAAGAGGTTACAATATTGATGACGTTCCTGCAATGGCAGAGATATGGAACGAAGTTGTAAAAGAGGGCAATGCCTTCCCACAGAAAGAGACCCTCGACTATGATGGTGCAAAAAAGTTTTTTGCTTCACAAACATTCTGCGGTGTTGCAGAGTATGAGGGCGAAACTGTAGGAATGTATATCCTCCACCCTAATAACGTTGGCAGATGCGGACATATCGCAAACGCAAGCTATGCCGTAAAAAGCACCTGCCGTGGAAAAGGAGCAGGCAAGGTCATAGTCGAACATTGTCTTTTCATAGCAAAGCAGAAAGGCTTTAAGGTGCTCCAGTTCAATGCCGTTGTTGCATCAAACGTCAAGGCGGTAAAGCTTTACGAAAACCTCGGCTTTGTTAAGCTCGGCACTGTACCTAAGGGCTTTGAAAACAAAGAGGGCGTCTTTGAGGATATCATTCTGTTCTACCACACTCTTTGATTAGTGAGGAGTTAGGAGTGAGGAGTTAGGAATTAAGGTATCGCCTGAGGCGATGATATTTTTTGAATATTGAATTTTTATAGGTATTGAAAGGTGAAAGAAGTATGTTAAAAGTAGCAAATATTTTTTCAAACGATATGGTGCTCCAGCGTGACAAGAACATAACAGTCTGGGGACTTGGGGACGAGGAAAGAACTGTCACAGTTACCCTTAACGGCGTGTCAGTCCAGACGCAGGTCTGTGACGGCAGGTGGACAGCCGTCCTCCCTCCAATGAGTGCAGGCGGAGAGTACGAAATGACAGTTTCAGACGGCTGTACAGAGAAAAAATTCTGCCGTATCATGATAGGCGAAGTGTGGTTCTGCGGCGGTCAGTCAAATATGGAGCTTGAGCTGCAAAACGCAAAGGGCGGCAAAGAAGTCCTCGAAAACCTCACCACTGATTGCAACGTAAGATTTTATTACACTCAAAAGCGTGGCACTCTTGATGAAATGTTCTATGAGGACGAAAACAATACCGCATGGTCGCAGGCTTCAAAGGATAATTCAAGGGCATGGAGTGCAGTCGGCTTCTTCTTTGGAAGAAAGCTTGCCAAAGATCTTGGCGTAACAGTAGGACTTATCGGCTGTAATTGGGGCGGCACATCAGCCTCCGCATGGGTAGACAGACCGACCCTTGAAAACAACGCTGAAATAAGAAGCTACATAGACGAGTATGAAAAACGTATTGAGGGCAAAACTGTCGAGGAGCAGATAAAAGAATACAGAGATTATCAGAAATTTGAGCGTGTGTGGGATAAAAAATACGGCGAGCTTCTGCAAAAAGACCCAACAATGAGCTGGGAGAAAGCCAACGAGATCCTTGGCGATAAGAATTGGCCGGGTCCAATAAACTGCGTAAACCCATTCCGCCCAACAGGACTTTTTGAGACCATGGTGTCAAGAGTTTGTCCTTATACAATAAAAGGCTTCCTCTATTATCAGGGCGAGTCTGACGACCATAAGCCGGACAGCTATTACACCCTCCTCACATCTCTTATCAGGCTTTGGAGAGAGAAGTGGGGCGACGATGAGCTTCCGTTCATAATCGTCCAGCTCCCAATGTTCAAATATGCCGCCGACCCTGATTATAAGCATTGGTGTAAAATAAGAGAAGCACAGATGAGAGCATATAAAACAGTGAAAAATACAGGAATAGCTGTTATCTCAGATTGCGGCGAGTTCAACGAGATCCACCCAAAGAATAAAGTACCCGTTGGCGAAAGACTTTGTTTGCAGGCAGAAAAGCTTTTCTACGGCATGGACGTAAAAGCATTCGGACCTATCTATAAGTCGCTGGAGTATAAAAACGGTGGTATAGAGCTTAGCTTTGACCATGCCGAAAATGGCTTTGTAGTAAAGGGCGAAGCACAGGGCTTTGAGATAGCAGGCAAGGACGAAGAGTTCGTAAAAGCCGATATCACTATAAACGGCAGCAAAATTTTCATCAAGTCAGACGCCGTTGAAAAACCTCTATATGCAAGATATAACTGGTTCAACTATTGCGAGGTAACTATCTTCAACGAAACAGGCATACCACTCGCACCATTCAGAACAGAAAAATAATACAAGAACGTCCCCTAAATGGGGGCGCTTTTTGTAGGGGACGGCGCCCTCGACGTCCCGCTCATCAAACTTTTTTTTGTTTTGCAGAAATCTGACACCCCGCTTTTTTTGCACTTCAACGTTTTTGATTTTTTTACGAATTTTAGGAACGAACAATGTTCGCCCGTTTCGTTCACCGCAAACCACCTGCCTTGACCGTCGCCCCATAAAACGCATTCCCAACGTTAATAAAATATTTATAATTAAAACTCTTGGCAAAATCTCCGCTGTGTGGTATAATAGAAGATATATAAATGAATTTGGAAAGGCTGGTCTTATTAATGAGAGCTGTTGTTACGGTTATAGGTAAGGACGCTGTAGGTATCCTTGCAAAGGTAAGCACAAAGTGTGCAGAATATAATGCGAATGTTATCGAGGTCACTCAGTCAGTTTTGCAGGACCTCTTTGCTATGATAATGCTTGTTGACATCACAAAGCTCAACTCCGATTTTGCTACCATGGCAGACGGACTTACAGAGCTTGGTCAGACAATGGGTGTAAAGATCCATACCATGCACGAGGATATTTTTAACTGTATGCACCATATCTAAAGAGGAGATTTCTGTAAAATGATTAATACATATGACGTGTTGGAAACGATACGAATGATACAGGACGATTGTCTTGATATTCGTACTATCACAATGGGCATTTCTCTGCTTGATTGTATCGACAGCGATATAAACGTTGCCTGCGAGAATGTCTATAAGAAGATAACCGCAAAAGCCGCAAGGCTTGTTGAGGTGGGCGAACAGATAGAAAAGGAACTTGGGATCCCTATCATAAATAAGAGAATTTCCGTTACCCCTATCGCTATCGTGTCTGCTGCCTGCAAGTGTTCACCTGTCCCATTTGCACACGCTATGGACAGAGCCGCAAAGGACGTTGGCGTAAACCTTATCGGTGGATATACAGCCCTCGTTCCAAAGGGCTTCTCCGCAGGCGATATCGAGCTTATCAAGTCTATACCAGAGGCACTTGCTACTACAGAGAGAGTATGTTCCTCTGTAAATATCGGTTCAACAAAAACAGGTATCAATCTGGATGCCTGCAAAATGATGGGTGGCGTTGTAAGAGAGTGTGCAGAAAGAACAGTTGACTCTGCCTGCTTTGGCGCAGCAAAACTCGTTGTTTTCTGTAACGCAGTTGAGGATAACCCGTTCATGGCAGGTGCTTTCCACGGCGTTGGCGAGCCTGATTGCATGATAAACGTGGGCGTATCAGGTCCTGGCGTTGTAAGAGCAGCCCTGAGAAAATATCCTGACGCTGATATCACAAAGATATCCGACGTTATCAAGGAGATCTCATATAAGATAACAAGAGTAGGTCAGCTCGTTGGAACTATCGCTTCCAAGCGTCTTGGCGTTCCATTCGGTATCGTTGACCTTTCACTCGCACCAACTCCGGCCGTAGGCGACTCTGTTGCCCATATCCTCGAGGAAATAGGACTTGAAAAGTGCGGTACACATGGCACAACAGCAGCCCTCGCCCTGCTCAATGACGCAGTTAAAAAGGGCGGCGTAATGGCTTGCTCAAGAATAGGCGGACTTTCAGGTGCATTTATCCCTGTTTCTGAGGACGCAGGTATGATCGATGCCGCAAAGAGCGGTGCGCTCTGCATTGAAAAACTTGAAGCTATGACCGCTGTATGCTCAGTTGGTCTTGATATGATATGTATTCCGGGCGATACCCCAGCCGATACTATTTCAGCTATCATCGCAGACGAAGCTGCTATCGGTATGGTAAACAACAAGACAACCGCCGTAAGAGTTATCCCTGCTATCGGCAAGAGCGTTGGCGAAGAACTTGATTGGGGCGGACTTTTTGGCTGCGGACCTGTTATGCCGCTCAAAAAAGAGTCACCTTCCAAGTTCATCAATCGTGGCGGACAGATCCCTGCACCACTCCATTCTCTCAAAAACTAAATTTACACGGCGGCAGAGCAATTCTGCCGCTGTTTTTGGTAAGGAGGAAAACAGATTGAAACGCTGTATGTTTGCAGACTTCACCTTTAAAATACCCTTTGAGGAGCGTATAAGACTTATAAAAGAGAACGGCTTTGACGGTGTAATGCTTGGCTTTTCTGACGGACTAAAATACACACAGTATGATATTGTACGAAATTCTGGACTGGAAATAGAAAACGTCCATTCACAGTTTGACCGCATGAACGCCCTTTGGACAATATGCCCGGAGAGCGAATATATCCTCCAACGAACACTTGAATGTGTAAGAGTGTGCGGTGAAAACGGCATAAAAACCATGATATGCCACCCCACTGACGGGCTTGTTCCGCCCGAAGTATCTCGTTTCGGTATAGAGAATTTCGCCAAGATAATACAGTGCGGAGAAGAAAACGGCGTCGATATCGCTTTTGAGAATATCCAGCTCCCGCAGTTTCTTGACGTGTTATTTGACCAGTTTGGAAACCATGATAACGTGAAATTTTGCTATGACACAGGTCATGAGAATTGCTTCTCAAAGAATACCGATTGCCTGACAAAGTTCGGCAGCAAGCTTGCTTGCCTGCATATCCACGATAACGACGGCAACACCGACGGACACATGATACCATTTGACGGTAACCTGAACTTTGAGAAATTTCTCAGAAAGCTCAAAAACCTCGACCACCAGCCACCATTGTCATTAGAGCTTTATATGTCAAAGTCCACCATATACCGAAATGCTGCACCTGACAGCTTTGTAAGACGTGCGGCAGAAGCGGCAAAACAGCTTGAAAAGCTTTACAATTCTATATAAGCACAAATTTTTGTACAGATAGGAGAACCTATGAAAACTCTTATAGATATGCACACCCACACAGGCTTTTCTCCAGATGGTGAGGGAACTGTAGAACAGTCTTTAGCAAAAGCCAAAGAGCTTGGCTTGGCGGCATTTGCCATAACTGACCATTGCGATTGCAATTTCCGCTATAAAGCCGACCATTATGGTGATCCTGAAGCCCTGAAAGACGGCATGATGTACGGCTCGGGGGAGTATGCCCCCGCAAGCATAGTCGCCCAGTATGAAGCTGCCAAGCATCTGGAGGGTTTAAATTTTCTCTGCGGAATAGAGCTTGGTCAGCCTTTGCAGGATATAGAATTTGCCGAAGAGATAGCCTCAGACAAACGCCTTGATTTTATCATCGGCTCACATCATCAGAATAAAGGCAAGGACGATTTCTATTGGATAGAGTACAAAAATATGGACTTGTCGCAAATCTATGCTCTCCTTGACGACTATTTCAAAGAAATGCTTGAAATGTGCAAATGGGGCAAGTTAGACGTTTTAGGACACCTCACCTATCCTCTGCGATATATCCAAGGAGATTGCGGTATACAAATAGATCTTTCTCCATATGAAGATATTATCAGAGAAATTTTTTGTACACTTATCCAAAAAGGCAAGGGCATAGAGATAAATGTGTCGGGATTAAGGCAAAAATACGGCAAGCCCCTTCCGGACCTTGGCTATGTGAAGCTCTACAAAGCCCTCGGCGGCGAGATATTGACCATAGGCTCAGACGCCCACTGCACCGCAGATATCGGCAGAGATATTTCCGCAGGCGTAGAAATGGCGCAGGCGGCAGGCTTTAAGTATCTGACCTATTTCAAAAAGCATGAGCCGAAGTTTATCAAGATAGAAATATGATATCATATCAAAGCGCCGCAATTCTTGCTTTGCAGGGATAGGGCGTTTTGTTTTGCCGGTAACATTTAGCCCACCGATACATATAATTATATATAACTCTATCAGGCATAGTCCCACAGGAGGTATCCATATGAAAAAAACAGTTTTCCTCTGCGTCGGCGGTGACGCAAGACAAACATATACAGCTCAGACTCTCACTAAAATCGGCAGGGTCTATACTTACGGCATGGACGATAAAGGCGAGGACACTATCCCCCTCGCTCATCTCGATCAGCTCACCGAAAAGGCGGACGTTCTCGTACTTCCTCTCATGAAAGCTGACGGGCTGGATATCTCTTCTAGCCGTAATGTAAAGGTATCATGCAGTGACGTTTCAACGCATTTAAAGAAAAATGCACTCGTGGCAGGCGGTCTGCTCCGCCGTGATCAAATAGAATATTTCTCCTCTCTCGGCTTCGATGTTAAGGATTACTATAAGCGAGAGGAGCTTGTTATAAGAAATTGTATCCCCACGGCGGAGGGCGCTTTGCAAATAGCCATGCAGGAGCTTGCTGTCACCGTGAACGGTTCGACTGTTCTGGTTATTGGCTATGGCAGAGTAGCAAAAGCCTGCGCTAAGCTTTTTCGAGCTGTCGGCGCAGATGTGACTATATCCGCAAGAAAGCTTTCTGCGCTTGCAGAAGCTGAGGGCGCAGGCTATAAGGCAGAACTTATCACAGCTCTTGCGGACAATATTTCGGGGTATACTATAATAATAAACACCGTCCCTGCCATGATACTTGATGAAAAGCTTTTGGGCGTAATGGATAAAAACTCTCTTATCATAGACCTTGCCTCCCGACCTGGCGGAGTAGATTTTGAAACTGCCGCAAAGCTGAACAGGCGGGGGGTATGGGCATTGGGACTTCCAGCCAAAGCCGCACCTATGACTGCAGGAGAGATAATCGCCCGAACAGTCACGGACATTTTGAATGAAAGGGGAACAAAGAATGTCACTTGACGGCATACGAATAGGCTTTTGCATGACCGGCTCCTTCTGCACCTTTGAAAAGGCATTTGCCGCCGCAGAACGGCTTGTGCAGCAGGGCGCAAAGCTTGTGCCAATAATGTCTTTCAACGCCGCATCTATATCTACACGTTTTGGCACAGCGGAAGAAAATATTAAACGCCTTGAAACCATAGCAGGCCGCAAGGTCATACGCACCATAGAAGAAGCCGAGCCGATCGGACCGAAAAAGATGTGTGATATCATGGTAGCAGCACCCTGCACCTCAAACACGGCAGCAAAGCTTGCTCTTGGCTTGACGGACACTCCAGCCACCATGGCAATAAAAAGTCACCTGAGAAATGCTCGTCCCGTGGTCATCGCCATATCGACAAATGACGCACTGGCAGGGTGTGCTAAAAACATAGGTTATCTGCAAAATCTGAGAAACTACTATTTTGTACCATATGCGCAGGACAACTGCGAAAAGAAGCCAAACTCCATAGTGGCTGAGTTTGAACTCATACCCGAAACTATTCAGTCGGCTCTTGAAGGGATACAGCTTCAGCCTGTCATAAGGGTAAAATAACGCAAAGCTCTCCGAAACGCTCGGGGAGCTTTTTTTGCATTCACACATCTCTGATAACCGCACCCCTACAGATATTCGGGCAAGTCCTGCCGCCGCAAAATCGCTTCGCTCTTTGCGTATCTACGTTTTGCTATGGGATAGAAAAGCGGTGCAGATTTAATTCTCCGATATCACTTTTATCAGATATCTAACTTCTGTATGCTTTTTTACTTTGTTCTGCACCGCTTGGTCGGCTGTCGCCGATTGAGGCTTTGCCTCAAACTCCACAAGGGACTCTGTCCCTTGACCCTGCAAGCCCTCCAGCGCCGGGCTTGACCGTGCGCGTTATCTCTCGCTTCGCTCGGCGCTTGGGGGCAGCTTTGCTCCTTCCTCATTCCTAATTCCTCACTCCTCACTTCTTCCCCCCCTTGTGCAATCTGCTTTATAACAAGTCTAAACTTTGTTCACATTCACGAAAGAAAATTTTCTTTCCACTCTTGCTATTTATGTGAAAATAGTATATAATTATCTTATGCGGTTGATATATTTTGTGTAAATGATACATATAATTATACTGCATATCACATTAAGCCGTCCAACGGCATAGATTGGAGCGATCAACTTGAAAAAATACGACAGCACAAAAATAAAAAATATTGCTATTGCAGGTCAGGCAGGTTCTGGAAAGACCTCTCTGACTGAGGCATTGCTATATAAAAGCGGAGCTACTGACAGGCTCGGCAAGATAACTGACGGAAACACTGTTTCTGATTATACCCCTGATGAGATAAAGAGAAAATGTTCTGTTTACACATCTCTTTCTTCTTTGGAAACTGGCGAGTTCAAGGTAAATCTTCTTGATACTCCCGGTATGTTCGATTATGAGGGCGAAGCTGTTGAGGGCATTGCCGCAAGCGGTTGCGTACTCATCACTGTATCAGGTAAATCGGGCGTTCGTGTAGGTACTCACAAGGCTTATGACCTTGCAAAGAAAATGGGCAAGCCTACAATGTTCGTTGTAACAAAACTTGATGACGATAACGCAAACTTCAATAACGTTCTTACTCAGCTCAAAGCAGAGTTCGGACCTACAGTTTGCCCTGTTGTTGTGCCTGTTATCGCAGACAGAAAGATAGTTTCTTATGTAAATCTCATTGAGATGAAAGCATATAAGTATGAAGACGGCAAGGCAGTTGAAACCGATATGCCTACAGCTGATGTATCAGAGAAAATGGGTTATCGTATCGACGGACTTATCGAAGCCGTGTCCGAAGCCGTTGCAGAAACTGACGAGGCGCTTTTTGAAAAGTTCTTCTCAGGCGAAGCATTCACACAGAAAGAGCTTACCGACGGAATACATAGCGGCATGAACTCAGGCATTATAACTCCTGTTACTTGCGTTTCTTCCACAGACCTCTCAGGTGTTGATATGCTCCTTAAGGAGATAGACCTGCTGCTCCCTCCTCCGTCAGAAAAGGATGCTATGATAGGCGAAACAGCAGATGGCGAAGCTGTTGAGGTCGCTTGCGTTGAAAGCGACCCTATGAGCGCATTTGTATTCAAGACAGTTGCTGACCCATTTGTTGGCAAGATGTCATACATGAAGGTATTTTCAGGAAAGCTTACACCTAACAAAGAGGTTGTGAACGCTACCACAGGAAGCACCGAAAAGGTCGGAAAGCTTGTTACGCTTCAGGGCAAAAAGCAGATAGACGTTGCCGAAGCAGGCTGTGGAGATATCGTTGTTGCAATGAAGATGAACGTGAACACCAACGATACTATCTGTGACTCCGCAAGAGTTGTTAAGTTTGCACCTATGACATTCCCTAAGCCATGCTACAAAATGGCAGTAAGAGCTAAAAAGCAGGGCGATGAAAGCAAGATATCCGCCGCAATGACAAGACTTATGGAAGAAGATCTTACTATAGATTACAAGCTCGACCCGTCCACAAACGAAATGATACTCAGCACCTTGGGCGGACTTCACCTTGATTCTGTTGTGGGCAGACTTGCAGGAACATTCGGCGTTGAAGTAGAAACTTCTGTGCCTAAGATCTCTTATCGTGAAACTATCAGAAAGAAAGTCAAGGTGCAGGGCAGACATAAGAAGCAGTCAGGCGGTCACGGTCAGTATGGCGACGTTTGGATAGAATTTGAGCCATGCGTATCTGACGACCTTGTATTTGAAGAAAAGGTGTTTGGCGGAGCAGTTCCGAAGAACTTCTTCCCAGCCGTAGAAAAGGGCTTGCAGGAAAGCGTAAAGAAAGGCGTTCTCGCAGGTTTCCCTGTAGTAGGTCTGAAAGCTATCCTTGTGGACGGCTCATATCACCCTGTTGACAGCTCAGAAATGGCATTCAAAATGGCAGCTTCTATCGCATACAAAGAGGGTATGCGTCAGGCAGAGCCTGTTCTCCTCGAACCGATCGGCTCCTTGAGCGTTTTCGTACCTGACGATAACACTGGCGACATGATGGGCGAACTTAATAAGAGAAGAGGCAGAGTTCTGGGCATGAATCCTGCCGAAAAGAAGGGTATGACCGAGATAGTTGCGGAAGTTCCAATGGCTGAAATGGCAGACTTCACACTGCTTCTGAGACAAATGACGCAGGGTCAGGGCGTGTTCACCTTTGAAAAAGCACGTTACGAGCCGCTTCCTGCAAATCTTGTTGCAGACGTTATCGCAAAGAACGCAGTGGCAGATTGATTTTTTTGAAATAGAATTTTTAAGGGATAATTATAGAATTGTGATAAGGACAGTACGGGAATGTTTCGGGCGTTCCCGTACTTTTTTGCACAAAAAACAGACGGCATAAAAACCGTCTGCAATTATCATTGTATTTGAATACACCATAGTAGGGGCGAACAGTGTTCGCCCGTTTCCTGTCAGCTTTTATGTGACGCACATATCACCCATTCCAATATTTTCTGTCAAGGCTTCGATACTGAACAGCCATTGCGATATGCTTTTTGTCTATGACCTTTGCATCGTCCATATCCGCAACAGTTCGTGCGACTTTAAGTATGCGGTCATAGGCTCTTGCTGAAAGTCCCAGCCTGTCAAAAACGTTCTCCAAAAGCTTTGAAGCCTCATCTGTCACAGGGCAGACCTCGTGAAGAATATCAGAGGTTATTCGTGCGTTGCAGGTTATGCTAGTGCCTTTGAAACGCTCGTTTTGTATGTCACGGGCTTTTTGAACACGTTCTCTTATGGACGCTGATGACTCCTCTTTGGCAGTGGAAGAAAGATCTGCAAACTCAACAGGTGCGACCTCCAAATGAATGTCGAAACGGTCGAGAAGTGGTCCGCTGACTTTGGAAAGATAGCTTGAAACTTGTTTCGGAGAGCATATGCACTTTCTTGTAGGGTGACCAAAATATCCGCATGGACAAGGATTCATTGCAGCGATAAGCATGAACGAACATGGGTATGTTATCGACCCTGACACTCTGGATATGGTCACCTGCCTGTCCTCCAAAGGCTGACGTAAGATCTCAAGAGCAGGACGTGAAAACTCTGCAAGCTCGTCAAGAAAAAGCAAGCCGTTATGTGCAAGGGATATCTCACCGGGCTTTGGCACAGAGCCGCCGCCTGAAAGTCCTGCCGGTGAAACTGTATGATGCGGTGAACGGAAAGGTCTGGCGGTGATAAGAGGACTGTTGCTGTCCAAAAGTCCTGCCACAGAATGGATATTTGTGGTTTCTATGGACTCCTCAAAGGTCATGGCAGGAAGTATCGACGGCATACGTTTTGCAAGCATTGATTTTCCTGAGCCAGGCGAACCTATCATAAGAACGTTGTGACCGCCTGCCGCTGCGACTTCCAATGCTTTTTTTGCCGCTGATTGTCCTTTTACGTCGGCAAAATCAAGACTTCCGAAATAGCTTTCAGCGGTGGGCTTATAATGTGCCGCAGGAACTATTGCCGCCTTTTTCTCAAAGTGAAAAACAAGCTCCCGTAAAGACCTTACGCCATAGGCTTTTATACCCTCCACAACAGACGCTTCACGAACATTGTCGGCAGGAACATATATCTCAGAAAGTCCCATTTTCTGCGCCATTATGGTCATAGGCAAAACGCCCTGAACAGGTCTTACTTCTCCGCTGAGAGAAAGCTCGCCGATAAAAGCGGAGGTGGAAAGCATACTGTCATCAACAAGGTCAGCCATTCGCAAAAGTGCAACTGCCACGGCTAAGTCATAGACCGAGCCTGTTTTTCTCACATCGGCAGGTGCAAGATTTATGATTATTTTTCTCAGAGGCAATGTTATCTCGCTTGAACGCAGTGCAGAACGCACACGTTCACGGCTTTCTTTTACAGATGCGTCTGCAAGCCCCACAATATCGAAAGAGGGCAGACCCTTTGAAGCTTCTATCTCCACCTTGACCGCAAAGGCATTAAGCCCAAGCAGACCTACACTGTTTACTACAGCAAACACGTTGACTTCTCTCCCTTACAGCTTAATCTGAACACATTTCAGAGCTTATGATATCGAGCAGAAAATCTGCAATATCATTATACACTTCACGGCGGTTGGTTTCGTTCACAAGCTCGTGACGTGCATTTTCGTATATCTTCATCTCAACGTCACAGCCGTTGAGTGACAGCCTGTTGAACACGCTTAGTACGCCTTTTCCGTAGTTTCCCACAGGGTCGGCACTGCCTGCTATGAGATAGGTAGGCAAAGTTTTCGGATAGGTGGAGAACCACTTTTCATTTGAAACATACCACAAGAGCTTTGCAAGATTTTCAAAGCCGTTTAGGGTGAAAATAAAGTTGCATTTAGGGTCTTTTTCGTAGGTGGAAACTATTTCAGGGTCACGGGATATCCAATCATATTCGCTGACCTTATCGGTAATTTTTCTTGTATAAGCACCGAAAGCAAGCTTATTTACAGCGTTGCTCCTATATTTATCACCATGAAGTATTTTCAGGCTGTCAACAAGGGTGAGCAAAGCAGGGATACCCTCCATGCCGCCGCTTGTTCCACAGAAGATAGCCGCTGTGAGGTTTCTGCCATGCTTGGTGACAAAGGCTCTTGCAAGGAAGCTTCCCATGCTGTGGCCGAGAAGAAAATACGGCTTGTCAGGATAGTTGTGTTTCATCATTTTTGTAAGAGTATACATATCCTCGACGGCGTTTTCCCAGCCATGCTCAGGGGAGAAGTAGCCAAGCTCGGAGCTGTCGTTCACACTGTCGCCATGACCGAGGTGGTCGTTTCCGCATACTGCGAAGCCTAAGCCTGTGAGGAACTCAGCGAGGTCGTCATAACGTCTGAAATATTCGCACATACCGTGGGATATCTGAACGACACCTCTTACTGTGCCGATAGGGAAACGAACGTAATACGCGATCTTATGAAGTCCGTCAGAGGACGGATAGTAGCTTTTGAAATGAGTACAATTCATAGAAATTTACCTCCTTAGGGTTAGGATTTCGTGCAATTTTACTTATCAATAGTATAGCACTTTTTGGGGGAATAATCAAGGGGAAGTTTTTAATAGGAGCGGAGTTTAAGTGAGGAGTTTAAGTGAGGAGTGAGGAGTGAGAAATGAGGAATGAGCATAGCAAACCAAAGTAAATTACAAGCATAAGGTAAAAATAAAGCACCGAGCGAAGCGAGCAAAAGGTCCAGGGACACGTCCCTGGTCAGGGTCAAGGGGTGAAACCCATTGT
>ERZ779656.299-NODE-299-length-40761-cov-18.448877_pt1 | contig 40761 bp, 22 predicted proteins | sample MGYA00511102_ERZ779656 | MGnify/ENA primary metagenome ERZ779656 (study PRJEB29588, sample SAMEA2143980) | human gut metagenome | biome: human gut; feature: human-associated habitat; material: faeces | place: Denmark | collected 2008/2010 ... | reverse complement strand
TAAAAGAAATTAACGCTCTCGTTCTTTGTGTTTTGGTACTTGCTTCCTTGTACTTTCTTCAGTCTTTTCAATGAACTTTTCTGTACTTGAGTCCTTCCGGACCGCTTTTCCAGACCCCGTCAGCTCAACTCGTTCGCCTCAGTGAGGTACCCTTGTTTCGTAACAGGATTGCAAAGGTAGGGACTTTTTCTGAACCTGCAAACTTTTATCGAACTTTTTTTCATCCTTTTTTCATTTTCACCTCATATTGCATCATTTTAAGTCATTGAAGACGCACGACTTGAGGGTCGAAAAAAATATTTTTTCCGGAGGCGGAAATGTTGCCCTGAGGGCCCTGAAATGAGGGGTAAGACGTTTAATGGCATTGATTTTCAATACCTTCCACAAGCCAAAATGGCGTAAAAATCAGCAAATCCCACCTCTCCATGGTACGCACCATGAAGAAAAAAATGACATATAACAGATTATCCTACAAGAAGATGCGCACTATTTACCTCCTTTATAGTAAACTTCAGACACTTTCATGAATCCCCGGCGCATAAAAAATTCATGGGCATTGTGATTATTCTTGCCGGATTCGAGATAAACGTCTTTCAGGTCCCTCTGGCGGAACCAATCTTCGGCTGCGGCAAACAAACGGCCCCCGACTCCCCGGCCCCGCGCATCAGCATTGACAAGAATATCGCAAAGCACGCCGAAAGGCGCGCCGCCGTCGGAATCGGTTTCGAGGACGCAGAAGCCGAGCAGTTTTCCTGCGGCATCTTCCGCCTTGAATACCGCCGTCCCTTCCGTCGTCATGTGTTCTTCTATATATGTAAGCCACAGATGACGGCTGTCCGCATCGAGTTGCGGCACATATTCCTCGCCATTGAAAACAAGATGTCCGATCCCCATCTGCATCTCGCCATGGGAAATATATTCGACATTCTCCGACAAATGCGCATAAAACAAATCCGCAAGCGCATCCTTGTCTTGAATAGTTGCAGGTGCAATGACAATATTCTCCATATATATTATGCTATTATTTCCTTGATCTTGCCGACAATGGTGCGGATGGTCTTCGAAACGACCAGAAGTATACCGAAAATCGTGACGCACGCGACTACCATCACCACCACGGCTGCCAGATGACTGGACTGTATGCCGAAATATGTCAGGAACGGCATCTCCGACTGCTGGAAGAAAAGCTCGAACGTGGAAGCGACGGAAATTATCGCCAAAATGAAATTCAGCACGAAGTCCGACTTCATCGACTTGAAATCGCTCAGGTTATGCAAACTGCTGTCCACCATTGACATCATCTCATTCAGGCGGTCGAGGTCATTGTCAAGATTCAGACGCCTGGTAGTGCGGTCGAACATCACCTTGTGCGACGCGAACTTGGAATACTTCACCACGTCCAGCTGCAGCACCATCCGGGAGAGCCTCATGCTGAGCTTGGCATTCTGACCGATCAAGTCCAGCGAAGAGGTGCTGGAAGCGGACAATGTCGCATCGATAAGCACGTCATTGGCACGTCCGATAACGTATTTCTTCGCCAGAACCATCTGAAGGATAAGCAGATACTCCGGCCACGACACATGATAACGCGCGCGTTCCTTCAGATGTTCCGCCCAGTTCACGCCCTTCTTCTCCACCGTTCCCGCCGTATCCAGCCCGTCGCCGCGACGCCCGTAAGTTCCCAGGACAATGCTCATGTTACTGTTTACCAGCACAAGGTCATCCGTGTCAATGGCAATGTTTTCGCCGCAGACCTCGTCATAAGCCGCCGCATCCCTGTACGGCCATTCGCCTGGGTACAATGTCATAAGACCGATGAGTTCAGGCTTGTGCCAGTCACGGATATGGCTGACAATCTGCGCTTCGGTCAACCTGTCCGGCCTGTCGTTGCTGAACAAATCCGTACCGTCGGGAAGCGGATGACGTATGTCCTCCCACAAGTCCACCATCGCATAACGGGAATCATTGACCATGGTTACCGGCATGATTTTCATGCGTTTGCGGAATTTGGCCTTCTCCTCGCCGCTCAACGTTCTGCAGAACTTGGTGCAGCATCGGTAAATGAACCGCTTGTACCTGACCGCCACTTTCCCGAAACCGCGTTCGGAACTGCTCATCGGCAAAGTCTCGCCGACTTCCAGCGGTTCGCCCGATTCGCCGAAAAAGATATTGTCCACCCTGAAATCGCCCACGAGATTGATGTTCGTGCGCGACTCGCCGTCACCGCAGGACTCAGATTCGTCGCGGCTCCAATATTCCGCACCCAGCCAGGTCGAGAGCAATGCTATTATATGGTCAATGCCGACAGGCGCGGACAATGTTCCCGAATGTCCGTTGAAAAGGAAACGGTAAGTAAAAGAAACGGTATTGCCGAAGAACAATGACATCTCCACATTGACATGACATTTGAGCAGACGGGGCTCGATTTCATCTTCTTCAGGCTCAATCGGCATCTCGAAGTCAAATCCGCGCAGCGAAAACCTCCTGACATTTTTCTCGTCAGGAGACTGGCCTTCGTTGCGCAGGACAAATATCTGTTTCTCGATGCTCCGGCCCATCGGCACGATCGGGAGGGCCAATGCATCGGCTTTCTCTTCATAGACGAACTTCTCTTTATGGAAAACATAATCGTCATCGCCCGGAAGATGCTTGTCATATTCTTCCGGAAGAAAAAACTGTCTTTCCTGCTTGATGCTGAAAGTCTGTATGAATACCGCGGAAAAACCGGGGATTTCCAGTCCATGCCCGTCCTGTGAGCAGCAATAGTCGAATGTCATCGGATATTGTCTTATTTATTCCGTGCGGCCTACGTAGGCGTCGGAGGAATTGTCAATTTCGCTGTTGAAGAACTTTTCTGCCGCTGCAGCCATAGCTTCTCCCCAGAATCTCTTGCCGGATGAGGCCTGGACTACCCAGAGTTTAAGCTGTTTCTTGTGCCAGTTCACCACGCAGTTCGTTCCCCATGCACCGCCGTGGCCGAACCAGGCATCTTCGCTGTCTACGACAGGGGCAGTGAGGCCGAGCGAATAATCACCGAGACCAGCAGGGCGGGTGCTGACTGCAAGGATGGACTTGACGGTTTCTTCTTTAAGGATGCGGACGCCATTGTCACCGACGCCGAGGTTCATGAGCATCTTGTAGAACTTGAGCTGGTCATTGGCAGTCGACCAGAGGCCCGCGCCGGCGGAAGCGAAGACATGGGAATCATTGTACGGACGCTGTTCCCAAGGGTTCTCCTCCAGCCATTCAGAAGGCTGGCCTTCCTTGATGTTGAACAGTTCTATCTTGTTTTCAATCTGCTTGTCCGTAGGCCAGAACCATGTGTCTTTCATGCCGAGAGGGTCCAGGACGGTCTCTTTCAGGTATTTTTCCCATTTCATGCCGGTAACCGTTTCCACGACTGCCGCACCGATGTCAATGCCGGTGTTGGAATAGAGCGCCTTGGTGCCCGGTTCGAACATGATAGGTGATTCTGCGGCAATGGATGCCACCTGACGGATGGGAGCTCCGCCGGACCAGCCGCCTCCACGGACGTCCTTGCGCTTGGCACTGCACTCGAACGGGAATCCGCCCGTATGGTTCAGGCACATCCTGACGGTCAGCACGTTTTTCGCCTTGTGCAATGTCATTGTACTGTCAGTCTTCCCATCGAGGACCCAGAGGGTGCTGAATTCCGGAAGGTATTTGGAAACGGGGTCGTCAAGGGAAATCTTGCCTTCCTCAACGAGTTTCGCAATGGTCACGCCGCAGAAGCCCTTGGTCTGGGAGCATTGCATGAACGCGTCGTCCATGGTGATGGGGCGTTTCGTCCTAGGGTCTGCATAGCCGATGCAGCAGGTTTCCTGGATACCGTTATTATATAGTACGCTGATTGCTCCCGGGAGCCGACCGCTGTCGACGTATTGCTGGAGCGCTTCCTGCGCGAATGTTGTTCCTGAATCCCGGACAGCGACCGTGTCCCGGCTTTGACTGCATGCCACGCACAAGAAAAGGGCGACGGCCATCAGCATGTGATAAATTCTGTTCATGTCAATATGTTATTTGTTATTAGTTTCCACAGAAACACAAATTTATAAAACTGGTTTCGGATTTCAAATAAAAATCCCGCTCCGTGGGGACGGAGCAGGATAAAAAGTTATGGTGATATGGGGTTTTATTCTTTTACGCAGCGGACTGGGCAAGCATCAGCAATGTTGCTATTTTGATTCAGACTATAGCCTACAGGTGCCTTATTTCCTTTTTGGAATTCTTCTGAATAATTCTTCGGAGTCTTCAGTTCTGCAGAGAACATATACTTATATGTATCATTTCCAGGAGTAGAGGTCCAGAAAACGGATTTCACATTATCGTTAACTGATGTCACATAACCAACGCGAGCATTATCCGAGCTTCTTGTGCTAGTCAATGGGAAATAATATCCCTGATATTCATAACCCACCTTGTTGTCAGCCATTGTAGCATTGACTGCCACAACAAGGAATTTCTCAGCTTCGTCCTTGGAGCTGACACGCCATCCGGCAGGACATGGGTCGAACAATGTCTTCTGATGGTCAGCATCTCCCCAGAAACTCTTATACGAAGCATCATCGCCATTGATCCAAGTACGCCATCCGCCGAATGAATCGCTTTTGTTGATTATATATTTGTACGGATGTCCTACAGCATAAGACACATACACGCCGTTCTTCGTAGTCTTGTCGGAAGATATATCGTTTCTTGCAATCAGATTCCAAGCTTTATCAATATCGAAACCACCACCTGAATTGGTCCGATAACCGAACATCTGTCCATTCAAATTCATTTTGGAACTCTGACCATTTATCTGCTGCGCTTTAACCGGAGTATATGTCGGAGTACCGAACAAGGTATTAGAATACTGACAAGGCCAAAAATGGCCATAATCAGATATTGCTGGGAACGGATCCTTGCGGCCCCACTGGTAATAGTTACCTACCGCTCCGGCAGGTTCATAACTACCAGTTGCTCCCAAACCAGAAATCACAGCACCGAGGTTACGGTCCATGAACACATTGCCATCCGCATTGACTGCTGTAGCCTCAGGATCATAGCCCTCTGCTGCCCAAATGGTCCAGCTCCAGAGAAGCGTTGCATTGTTGATGCACTTGTTCTCATCGACTGTGATGTTTTCGTAGGTTACACCTTCCTCAGCAAATGCAGCTATAACAACATTGCCCGGGACAAAAACATCAGGCGTATAAAATCTTATATAGCCATCTGAATCAAGAGAAACGGAACTAAGATATACAGGGCTCTCATCCACCCAATTATTGCTTTTCTGAAGAGTGTTGTACCAAAGTACCAAAGCAGATTTCGGAACTATCGCCGTCTCTCCTGCCACTGATTCAAGCTGACTTGGGACGACACCATTTCCTTTCACATCCGCCTTGAACTTATAAAATCCAGGAGAGGTAACAAGGTAGCAGTTTGCAGTACCGTTTGCGCTCAAATCAGTATATTCATGTCCAGCCGTATTGTCTCCGACCTCGAATGAAAGTGCAGCTTTCACTCCAGCCGGAAGTCCTGACGCAGGAACTTTCTTCGAACCGAGTTTTGTCTCGATTCCGTTTACTGTGGCATATACAGAGAATGTTTTTCCCGCGTGGCCCGGAGTGATTGTCATATAGGCATTTACCGGAGTTGCAGAAAGTTTTGCCGCTTCATTGAAATGCAGGGAAATTTCAGGAGTTCCGGAAGTAAGAGTCAGTGAACCATCTGAAAGATTAACGCTTCCCTCTGTAACAGAGAAGATTTCACTCTCGTCCTCAAATCGCACTCTAATGTCAGAAACGCTGTAATTGCTTTGTGCGGAAGTAAGTGCAATGTTCAAAACTGAAAGCGCATGATTGAATGTCATTTTCACATTCTTTGTCTCATCGTTCTTATAATCCCACTCCGCTATAACAGAACTATAAAGCAAATCCGTCGCGTTCAAATGGGATGCATCACCAGCGGAAGTCTGAACAACAGAGGATGGCACGACAAATTTTACGGCAAACGGATCCTTACCAGCTGATGCATTGTAAGGACAATAGGCGTAGGTCAAGTACTTTACCCAAGCCTGTGCAAGGTAATAATTATCTATCTTAAAAATAGTAGTGCTGCCACTTTCCTTTGCAGTTATTCTGTCATTTAACTGTTTGTCAGCCACTCCTGTTCCGACACCTTCAATCGAACCCCCTTTATACCAATAAACTCCCAACGCATCATCTTTCACCCACTCGGTCTTCATCACATTGCCTTCATCTACAAACGAAGTCTTGGTCTCAGGAAAAGAGCCTACGATAACAGCAGAGGACTCACCTTCAGCAGGAATCCGCTCTGACACTTCAGATTTCTGGCATCCGACTATAGCCGAAAGCGCCAGAATATATATCAATGACTTTTTCATATTCAAATAATCTGCTTACATTTCAACTTCTTCCCAACCTTCCCAACTATACAGGTCATTCACTTTGTTTCCTTTCTCCTCACCCACACCACTCTGCGCAAACCCCATTTCGAGATTCACATTGAGAACCGCCAAAGCCGGTGATTCATAATGCTTTGGAGCAGCTGCTCCATTCAGTTTTTTGTTCATGATTAATGTTATTAATTAGTTAAACTTTTATTCTTTCACGCAGCGGACAGGGCAACTTGATGCCAAATACTTGTTGTCCTCAAATTTCACTGTCTTGAGAGTCTTCGGCTGGTTCTTGTCCGCATAATTTGCCGGTGCGACCATCGCAGCAGCATAGGCATATCCGTAATTGTGGGTCTTGACCGATTCCGATGTCCACATGTAGGATATGGTCTCGTATCCGCAAGACTTCACGGTCTCAGTCCTGAAATGCTGGTTGCTTCGAGAACTGGTCATCGGCAGATAATGTCCGTCGAAATCATATCCGACAAGATTGGCAGCTACAGTAGCGCTGTTGAAAACGGTCTGCATAAACGACTGTGCCTCAGCCTTGTTGCAGACACGCCAACCGGCAGGACACGGGTCGAAGAGAGTTTTCTTCGATTCAGAGCCTCCCCAGAACTCCCTGTAACTCTGGTCATTGGTCGTTACCCACGGATAATAACCGCCGTCCGGATATTTGGAATTCAAAATATAGACGTAAGGATGCTCCACGGCGTAACCGGCAAAGACACTATTGGACGAAGACGGAGCCGCGATACTGTTCCTTTCAATAGTATGCCAGGACGAATCATGGTTGAACGAGCCGTCATCTTTTGTCCTATAACCCCATACCTGGTTGTCCACATTCTTCGCAGCGCTCTGGCCGTTGACCCTCAGAGCCACGATCGGGGTGTATGTAGGAGTTCCGATGAGCTGGTTTGCGTATTGGCAAGGCCAATAGTTGCAATAGTCCGCAATGGACGGGAACGGATCCTTTCTGCCCCATTGATAATAGTTGCCCACCGCATAGGCTGGTTCATATTCGCCTTTCGAACCGACGCCGGAAATAGCTGCGCCGACATTCCTGTCCATGAATGTTTTCCCTCCGGAAATGACAGCCGTCGCCTCCGGGTCATAACCCTCTGCAGCCCAGATATTCCAGCTCCAGAGAAGGGTCGCATTGGTAATATTCTTATTCTCGTCGACCTCGATATTGTCATAGGTAACGCCTTCCTCGGCGAATGCCGCAATCACGACATTGCCCGGAACGAACTCCTTCGGCGTGTCGAAGAACACATAGTCACGGTAGAACACCAGCGACGAAAGCAGAATCGGGCATGCGTCCACCCACTTGTTGTCCTTCTGGACAGTGTTGTACCAGAGGACGAGAACGGATTTCGGAGCAATGTCCACTGTTCCGGCCACTTCCGAAAGCGCCACAGGGATATAGCCGTTGCCCTTCACGGTAGCCTTGAACTTGTAGAATTGGTTGGCCTCGGTAACAAGGTAGCTGTTGGATGTGGAAATCTCTCCCAGGTCCTTGATCTTGATGGCCACGTCACCCGGCACCTCATAATCCGTCACCACGTTGATGACCTTGCCTGCAGGGAAGCCTCCTTCCGGAACCTGCTTCTCCATGATCAGCTTCTCCTTGCCGCCGATGACCGCAACCAGCTGCATGGTCTCCCCTGCCAACGCCGGGTTGAAGACCATGTAAATATGCGAAGCCGCCGGCCATGAAGTCGCAAAATCGCAGTCCAGACGCACCTCAGGCGAGGTCGTCGCCCCCGTCAGGTCCAATTCGCCAGTGCTCAGGTCAATGCTTCCGTTCTCAAATGCCACGGCAGCATCCTTGTTGGAGGTGCAGCGGAAAATCAATGCATCCAGTTTCATTCTGGTGTCGGTGGTCAGTTCCAAGTCCAATATGGAGAAAGGATGGTGGAACGTAAGATTCACCGCGTCGTCAGATTTGGTGACATTCTCTACGGCAGCCCAAATGAAATCATTGTCAGCAAGATGTGCTGTAGAGCCGCTTGAGTACTGGGACTGGGATGCAGAAATCCCCACCTTTGCCTTATGCGGGTCCGTGCCTCTGTCTGCATTGTAAGGATAGCAGGCATAGAACGACTGCGGGGTATTGTCCCCTGCCCAGCGGATTCTCTGAGCACGGGACTGATATGAAAACGTCGTTCCGGCACCTTCCTGATCGGCGAGATATGCGCTGTTGGACTGGAGGGACTTGCCTTCAGCCTCTGTCCAGATTCCGATTTTGTCGGATTTCACCCAAGCGAGTTTCAATGCATTGCCGTCATCGGTATGAGTCACCTTGCTCTGGACGGACGGTTTCTGGAAATCTGCTGAAAAGACCGGTCCGTCAGGCAGGATGTCCTCATCCATCTGTCCGTTCTTGGAACAGCCGACCAGGGCAGCCGCCAGGGCAATCATTGATATATATTTGATATTCATAATTTTACGCATTAACAGTTTACCATTTCCATTTATCCATATCGTCTATCTTTCCGCCTCCAGGGTTAGCATCTGACGGGTCGTAAAGTGCGGCGTCGATGAGAGGTTTCAGGATTCCTTCCATAACAAGAAAGGCCTTCGCATTCGGATGAACGGAATCAAGGTTCAATGTTCCGTCGGCATTCTTGCCGAATACCCAGCAATACTCATCAGCAAGACCGTTCTGATCATTTTTCAGAGCGCTGTGGTAATCTGCATAACGATAGCCTCTCTCAGCAGCATATGCCTTGATGAGCTTGTTGGCCTCGATAACCTTAGATGCGATGTAGTCTCCGTCAAACTCCGCTTTCCATGCATCCGGTTTCCACCACATGCTCCTCGTCGGACAAATCGAACCGAGTATGACAGGAACTCCCATATCTTCGGCAATCCTGGACATAAGGGCGATGTTGGCAAGAAGATTCTCCTTGCTCACGTGAACCCGGTAGCCATCACCGGACATATTTTCAGCAAGGTCATTCGTACCGCAGGTAATCACCACACATTTAGGATTGTCATCTACGATGTTCGAACCGAAACGGTCAATCATATTGCTTGAGGTCTGTCCATCGATTCCACAGTTAAGGTAGCTGTTCTCGGTGAAAAAGGCCAGACGGCCGCGGTCTTTCCAGGTCCTTGTGATAGAGTCGCCCATAAGTGCTGCCCTGTGACCGGTCTGTTTGCCGTATCCAGGAGCTTTTCCGTCCACATTTTCCTTCACGCAGCGAAGTTGCAGTCCGGCACCGGAGTAGCTGTTGCTCTGAGTGATCTTGGCGCCTGCGCCGTTCGAGCCGACAGATGAGCGGATCGGATAAAGAGAGTTGGCGACACTTGCAGAAGCCATCATAACTTCACCTGAAGCCGAAATGACTGAGCCACCGAAACCGGCCTTTCTCTGTCCCGCAAACGGGAAATAGAGGTCATATTCGGAAACATAGACTCCGTGACCGCCCGCTGCGGAACCGGAAGAAGCGAAGAATGTCGCATAGGCATCTGCTGTCGGCACTTTCCAACCTGCCGGACACGGGTCATAGATGGTCTTATCATTGCTGATGTTGTCCGTACTGCCCCAGAGATAGCGCCACTGCTCATTGTCCAGAATGGATTTTGCCTGGAAGTCGCCTTCTCCGGAGAACCAACTGTATTGAGGATAGACAGCATCGTTGTTGCCGCCGAACATCCACTTGTGAGGATATTTTACGGACTCGTCCACGGCCTGCTGGAGCGAATAGCCGGAACCGAGTTCAGCATGGAGCATCCTGGCGTTCTTGGCCCTGTCGGAAGAGAAGATCTTGTCTCCGTCGACTTTATATTCATCAAGAGTGGTGTAAGCCGGGTTGCCCCAGCCTTCCTGTACGTTCGTAGCCGATTTATATTCAGATGCTGCAGGGAACGGATCCTTACGGCCCCACTGGTAGTAGTTGCCGATGGCTCCGGCTGCCTTCACATTGTCAGAGATATCCTTTGCAGAAAGTCCGAGCACGGCTCCGAGGTTGCGGTCCATGACGGTGTAACGGCCGGCTTTCCTGGAAGTCGCATCCGCATCCCAGCCTTCCACGGCCCAGATGTTCCAGCTCCAGATGATTTCGCCGGACTCATTCAGCGCAGCGATCACGGCATTGCCGTCCACAAAAGTCTTCGGTGTCTTGAAATAGATGAGGCCGTCGACGTCGTCATACATCACGCTGCCGGCAGATACAGGACTTGCATTGACAAATCCGCCCTCGCCTTCAGGGATGCTGTACCACAGAAGTTCTGCTGAAGAAGGGGCCAAAGCGGCATCGAATGCGGTGCTGTGCGGTTCCCCGTCGTAGCTCCAGCTGATACTCTTCGTACTGCCGTTGCCCTTTACCTTCGCATTGAAAGCATAGAGGCAGTCGGCCTTGTTCACGATATAGGTATTGGCAGTACCGTCCGCGCTCAGGAGCACAGGGTCCGCGGTCATTCCGACATTGTAGGAAACGCATGTTCCCGGCTTGAGGCCGCCTTCCGGAACATCCACGACAACTTTCTCAAAGTCAGCGCCTTCGAGGTCGCAGTCTATGGTCAATGTCTTGCCGGCATACTGCGGATTCACATTGACGATAAATTCAGAGGCCTTGCGCCTGAGGTAAACCGGAGAGGCCGGCTTGATGTCAATCACGGAGCTTACCGTGTCGATTTCAGAGAGGCTGGAGGTGAACAGGTCATATTTCGCGTGCTTGAATGCAAGTGCCGTTCCGTCTTCGCCTGTGAGCTTGATGGAATTGCAGGCTACAGGCAGATTGGAAGAGACATTGATCTTCACGAAAGAGACGACAGGTGAAAGGGACATTTCGAGGATGCCGTTTTCCGGACGCTCCACTGATTTCACGGATGAGACGAACATTTGTTCCTCCTTCAGCTGCATCGTGGTAAGAGGAACAGGAACTGTCTGCTCCGCGGCTACCGAAACCGGAATCGAGGTAGCATCCGTCATCTTGATAGTGAACGGATAATACAGGGCCACGTCATATTTCTTGCCGTCTTCCCATTTGAGCTTGTCAGCGTCACGGAGCGGGAAGAAACGGGATGATGCAGTGGATGTATATGCGTCATAATAGGCATTGGCATTCAACGCCGAACCGGTACCTGCTTCGGACACGAACACTCCGATACGGTCGGAAACCGCTTCCCAGGTGATGACAGCCGACTCAGAAGGAGAGGAGGCCGACACCTTGAATGAAATGTACTCCGAAGAAGTCATCGGAGCGTCTTTCTCCGGCTCCTTCGTCTCTTCTTTTCCGCAGGCGTTCATGGCCAATGCGGAAAGAAGCGTCATATATAATATTCTGTTTTTCATCTACTATATTATTGAAGAGTTATCTGATAGAACGAATCTGTTCCGGAATAGTAGTCCTTGGATGAGAACACGCCATGTGTCCACTTGAATTCGCTGACAGTCTGGCCGTCCAGTCCGTCTATGCAGTTTCCCTTGAAAGTGTAAGGCTTGTAGAGTTTCATCACTCCGTCAGGAAGATTGATGGCACAGACATTGTCCACGACTTTCTCGGATTTGTAGACCGGAGCGCCGCTCTCGTCCGTCATCGGGTTGCCGTTCTCGTCAATGGCCTGGACAGGCATCTCGTAGGACAATGTCCAGATCTTGCTCTTGTAGTATCTCTCGTAATTGTTGAAATCAGGAAGGGATTCCCTGGTGGCAGTTCCGATTACCTTGCCGTTCACACAAAGGTCGAATGACTTTTTGGTCACGGCCTTTTCGCTGGCGTGCACCTTGGCGATATAGCTTTCAGGTGTTTCATCGCCGGAAAGCGGAGTGAGACGTATTCTGTTGAAGGACTTCAAGCCTTTCAGGACAATCTCGTCATAATTGTCAGAAACGGACATGATGGTGAACTCATGGTCACCGCCCCAGCCGCGATATCCGCCGCCGTTCGGGCCTCCCGGGAAGGAGAAGAAATGGATATAGTCATTGTTGGTGCTGAATTTCAGCATCGGGCCCGTGCCCAGCTCCACCTTGTATTCAGACTCCGTAACAGGGTCTGTCTGAGGTATGAAGCCGGCGCCCTCGAACCATACTTTCACGGTATAGTCCGGCGAGAACTGCAGGACATAAATCCATCCGCCGTAACGGAGGTCCTCATCCGGGAAATGCTCCATAACCCAGGTCTCGCGGGCTACCAGCGTATTGCGGCAGAGTTCAACACGTTCTTGCGTGCGTTGCGCAGCCGTCTCTTCGAAGATTCTGTCGCTCTTGTAGCAGGAAACCAAAGAGAGCAGCATCATCGCGGACATCAAATATGTAATGAATCTTTTCATGTTGATTTCCAGGTTTATTTGTCAAGTGATTCCCAATCCAGATTGTCCAGCTGGGCGATACGGCGATGATAGATTTCGCACCATCTGTCAGTATCGACTCCGTAGGAATCCTTGAGCCATTTCTTCAGCATATCATATTTCTTTCTAATGAGAGGGCCGCCTACAGGACCTGCCTTGGCGATCATTGCCTCTCTTTCCGCCTCCGTGAGGGAAATCAGACGTCCGCCGGTTTCAGCCACGTCCTCGCTGTAGTGTGAACGGGCATAGTTGCTGACAAATCCCTTCTGGTACGGGTCTTCGGTAAGTGAAGTGTAACGGTCGCCCACATAATCGCTGAGGGTGATGTCCTTGAACTCTGCAGGAGAGCCGTGGATACCGTCGAGGATATGGGTAAACTCGTGAAGCATTGTTCCCGCAATTCTTTCCGCATCCTTGTGATATTCGAAGAAGTTCACGCCGAGGATGTTGATCTGAAGGCCGTTCTCCGCAGATGCAAGGGCGGTGGAACCGCTGCTGCTAATCTCGAAACTTCCCACGAGGAAGAGCACTTTCGGGAAATATGATTTCACGAACAATGCCGGATCTTCCGTCTCGTCTCCGGATGACATCATCTCCACCATGGCCTCAAGTGTCGTGAACTTGATAAGCTTGGCAATCATTATCGACTCCTTGATGTTAGGAGGTGACACCCAGTAATTGAAACTGGTTTCCCTGTCCGGCATACGGTATTCGAATCGGATATTGTAAGGCTCCACATAATTTCTCTGCAGCCATGAGTCGAACTCGGTATTGTTTTGCTCCTCGTCCTTGAAAATGCTCTCGGAGCTGATCTCATCCTTGGTGCAGGAGAGCGTCAGGAGCATCGTGCAGGCTGCCAATATCAATGATATATATTTTTTCATCTTCATTCCTCCTTAAAAAGATTTGACGAAAGGATGGTCAGGACATTCCGCATTGTTGCGCGGATTAGGTTCCAGACCGGTTTTGATGGATTCTGAAGGAATCTGGAATGCGCGGCGCAGGTCATTGTAAGGCAATGTTACCGTAGCCTCGAATCCGGATGTCGTAGCGTCGTCGTAATCGGAGTCATCGAATCTGTCGATGGTGATTCCATATCTCTTGAGATCCATCCAGCGGAGACCTTCCTCCAGGGAATCGATTCTCTTGCAGAACAGCAGGCACTGGGTCATATTTTCCTGAGTACCAGGCTCTACAGTAAATCCATGCGGATGAATCGGCTTTCTTGATGTAGGTTCTTCCCTTGTGTATTCCTTGATGTACAATGATGAAGAAGGGTCGCCGTAAACCTCGTCGATCAGTTCGCGTGTCAGATGACGGATTCCGTTGCTTCCGACCTTGTACATCGAGCAGTTCCATGCATCCAAGTCCGCTGCCGCCTTGTCATATTCCTTCAGCTGGATATAGGCCTCGGCCCTGTTCAGAAGCACTTCGTTGGCATTGAGAGCCACCATTGTGCTGCGTCCGTAACCTGTACCTGCCACAGGATCGACCACTTCCCACTGGGAAGGCCATTTCGGCCAGTACACCTTGTTGGTTATGAGGTCGGCCCAATAGAACGGAACCATCTGGTAGATATACTGCGTATTGTCCTGCTTGCCGGTATCATAAGCACCGCCCATAGGACGCTTTGCACGGACAGTCTCCATCTTGGCGATCCTGTTGGTGTGCGCATATCTTCCGCCGGTAGCGTCCCACGCATTGAACAAGCCTCCGTTCGCAGAATAGAGCGGAATTATCAGCAGGTTCACCTTGTTCGTAGGATTGATGTAGTTCAATGCCCTCGTACCATAATCCCAGGCCATCTTGCTGGTCGCAGCCCAGTCACGGAGCATTTCGGAAGGATTCGTTCCGAGCACTACATTTGCAGCCTCGACAGCCTTCTCCCACTGGTTGCTGTAGACGTAGAACCTGGTCGCAAGCGCATAGCCGGCCTTCTTGTTGAAATGGTATTTCGGAACTGACCATGCCTCATCGTTCAGAAGAGGAAGTCCTTCCTCGATATCCTTCCGGATCTTCTCGTAGTCCATGGCAAGAGTTCCACGGCTATATTTAGGATTCAGCGTAGTCTCCGGCTTGTCCATATAGGTAACCCCCAGATACTGTGACGCATACTGCGGATGATAAGGAAGGCAGTAAATCATTGTCAGACAGAGGTGAGCGTAAGCGCGGCAGAGAAGCGCCTCTCCCTTGTATGGAAGCATTTCTTCCGGAGTGCCCTGCTTCTCGATGGCCTGGAGAGCGGCATTCGCTGTGGCAATCATATTGTAATATGCCTGCCAGGTGTTCACGTTGCTCTCATTGTCCGCTTCCTCGATCGGCTCCCAGTTATAATTCTGTTCAATGAGTCTGGACGTATTCTTGTTTCCTTCGCTGTAGAGTTCACAGTTGTCTGACGCATACTCGAAGAACCTCACATAAGTTCTTGATGCATACGCGGAAACAAGCAGTTTCTGTATCTTTTCAGTCGAATTCAGTTCAGTCCTGTTGTCCGGAAGCGTGTCCAGGAACTTGTCGCAGGAGGTCACCCCCCCCCATCAGAGAAAGAACTGCCAATGAATATGTTATAAATTTCTTCATATCCGCATTGATTTAAAATCCTATCTTGCAGGTCAATGTGAACTGCTTCGGCATCGGCACGGCGACACCGCCGGCATTCAGGAACTCAGGGTCCTGTCCTTCCAGCTTCTTGTCGGCATAGAGAAGGCAGAGATTCGTTCCCTGAATCTTGAATGAAAGACTTTTCAGCCTGAGCTTTTCAACAGCTGTCTTAGGAAGGTCATAACCCAATGAGACTTCCTTGAGCCTTATGAAATCGCCTTTTGCAATCCTCTGGTCAGAATAGTTGTAGGCATTGTAGGCAATGCCTAGATTGCTGATGCTGTTGTTCTGACGCTTGCTGGCAATTACAGGAACATTGGTGATGTTCTCGTCGCCCGGATTGATGTACCTGTCCATGAATTCTCTCGGCATGGCCGTAAGGTCGGAATAGCTGTTGGAGAAAATAGGGTCGAGCCTTACCACATTCCCGAAGGAGTATGTCATGAAGACATTCATCGTGAAGCCCTTGAACTTGAACATGTTGCCGAAACTTCCGGTGATGGTAGGATCAATCGGTCCCTCATACTTGAGGTTGCTGAAATTGTTCATTTCCTGGAACTGGATGTTCGTGGAAGTGATTTCACCGTCCTTGTTCAGGAAGGTAGGGATACCCATCTCGTCGAGTCCCATGAAACGCAGTGAGAACACGGCGCCGCGCGGCATTCCTTCCATGGAATAGCCTGAACCTGTCAGGTAGCTTATCATGGTCTGGTAAGTCTTGAGCTTGGTCACTGTATTCTTCATGTGCGAGAATATGAAGTTCGTGGTCCAGGTAAAGTCCTTCTTGACTATATTTCTGGTGGACAGCGAAAGTTCCACACCGGAAGACTTCATGGAAGCCACGTTTCCGTATTTGTTGGACACACCGCCAAGTCCCTGGGTCACAACACTTCCGATAAGGTCGAAGTTGTTTCTCTTATAGGTATCGAAAGACAGGAGGATGCGGTCGTCGATGAAACCGAGGTCAGCTCCCACATTGAACTCGTGCTTCTTCTCGTATGTAAGCTCGGAGTTCTCGATGGAGGACTGGTACAATGACGGTTCCTTGATGTTTGTAGCAGGGCGCCAAGGCGTGCTCGGGTAGAACAATGACGTAGAGTTGTTCACCCACGCCGGGCCTCTGTCCGCTGTCAATGAATATGATACACGGAAGTTCATGCTTGACAATGCCGGTTTCAGCGCGTCGAACCATTCTTCCTGGTCTGCCGACCATTTTCCGGCGACGTTCCATGTAGGCAGCCAACGGGCGCTTCTGGCCCTTCCGAGCCTGTTGGAACCCTCATATCGGAACGTTCCGTTGATGGTGTATCTGTAATTATATGAGTATGAAGCGGTAGCGGCGAAAGCGACATTGCGCTCGTGCGTATTGCTCAGACTATAATAATAGGAGTTCTGCTCGATTTGTTTCTTGAACAGGTCCACGATGTAGAACGGTGTCTCACCTGCCTCGTACTGGAGTCCCCAGCCGTCGAAAGAACTTGCATGCCTGTCCAGGGAATTGACTTCCATCGCGGCAAAGGCATTGATGATGTGCTTGTCGGCGATGGCGGTGTTGTAAGTACCTGACGCTCTGAAGTCCATGCTGAGGGCAGAGTAGTCATTCTTCTTCAGGATACCTCCCTGCGGCAGGACAGTGTACTTGTCTCCGGTCGGATTGTCCGGGTCCTTGTACAGATAAGGGTTCAGGCTCTGGATGATCTTCGTGGCTGCGGCACGATAAGCCTCTGCCTGGTTCGAATTGTCCTTGATATTGTGCTCGGTCATTGAAAGCTGGTATCTTACCGAACCGAGGGCTGCCAGTTCGAGTCCCTTTATCGGCTTGGCCTTGATTTCAGCCTGGAATTTGGTGTCGAGCACGGAGAGGTCGATGTAGTTGTTCGCCAACTCGTGCTTGATATTGAACGGAGCATAGTTCCTGGTGTAGAATTCGTCCGGGTCGAGTGTCCTGGAAGTACGCAGGGCATAAGAATACGGGTTGATGTCGAAATCACGTTTCACGGAACCTTCCACAAGGTTTGTGGTAGATGCGAGTGAGCCCGGAGCCCTCTGCTGCCTGTATGAAGCGTTTCCGATGATGTTCAGGGTGATGTAATCCTTGAATATCTTCTGGGAAGTGTTGAACAGCGCAGTATATCTGTTCACCTTGCTCTGGATCGACCAGCCCGGATCTACGAGCGCACCGAGAGAAGCATAGTAGCTGCCTTTCTCTGATCCGGAAGTGATGCTGACGGAGTGGCTGTGCTGCACGGTCGGACGGAAAAGTTCCTGGAACCAGTCCGTGTTGCGCATCTCGGCCTTGCGCAGATATGCTTTCCTGCCGGCTTCGGTGTTCTCCACAAGATATTTTCCGGTCGCCGTATCGTATGTGTTCATCAACTGGTACATCTTGCTGTACACACCTCCCTGCGAGCTGTATACGTTGCTGGTGAAGTTGAGCCAGCCCTTCTGGTACATTTCCTCATAAACGGACATCTGCTCCTGGGAGTTCATGATATTGAACTCTGAATATGAAGGGACAAGACGCATGGTATATTCGCCGTTGTAGTTCACTCGGGTCACGCCAGGTGTTCCTTTCTTGGTGGTCACGACAATGACGCCGGCCATTGCCCTCGCTCCGTAGATGGAGGTAGCGGAACCGTCCTTGAGGATCTGGAATGATTCGATGTCGTCAGAGTTCAGGCCCGCAATGGCGGAGCTGATCAATGTCGTGGCGTCTCCGGATGACAGGGAATTGGCATCCACATTGACCACATCCTCCATTATGACGCCGTCTACGACCCACAGAGGCTTGGAGTCGCCGAAAATTGAGGTAGCTCCCCTGACTCTGATCTTAGGTGCGGTACCGAATGTTCCTGATACGTTCTGCACTGAAACGCCGGCTGATTTTCCTTCGAGTGAACGGCTGACTTCACCCACACCGCTGATATTCACGTCCACGGCGGAAAGTTGGTCGGTCGCACCGGTAAAGAGTCGCTTGTCAGTGGTAGTCATACCGGTAACCACTGCTTCGGAAAGCATTTCCGTGCTGGTAGAGAGCACGAAGTCGACTTTTTCAGCAGCCGGTTTGGTGACATTGGTATAACCAAGGCAGGAAGCCTCAAGTTTGGCTCCTGCGGGGACTTTCGTCAATGTATAATTTCCGTCAAGGTCCGTGACGGCGGCATTGCCCGTGCCCGCCACTGCCACGACGACACCTATGAGAGGCTCGCCGGCATCGTCCTTGACCGTACCGCTGACTGTCAATGTCTGCTGCGCAAAAACTGATAGCGCGCAGGCAAACGACAGCAGCAATGCTATAATCAATCTTTTCATAAGCCGTTACTATTCTGTATATTCCTTGGTAAGCACAAGCTGCTGATATGCTACAATACGTGTAGTGAATGCAAAGAATCTGTCACGACTCCACCAGATGTTCAACTGCTGAGGGATATCGTTGCTGTTCAGTTTGGCATTCTCGAATGAAAGAGTGACTGTGTGGTTAACATCATCGAATACAGGTTCGGCATCCCAAGCGGCACGACCCTCTGTAGAGAAGATGTAGAATCCTGACGGATTGGACGAAGTCGGCCCGTTGAAATGCACTGAGTAGTACTTGTTTGCAGCCTCATCTTTACCGAAGCCCTGGATGCCGATTCTTACTTTACCGTCCACCAGCTGGGCTGAGAAAGGATAATTCACGAGCTCGCCTTTCTGAACCGTAACCGAGAATGACTCGTACATCTTTTCTGTCGCGAACACGAAATCGCTCTTGTCTCCGCACTCATCGGCGTTCTTTGCCACTTTCCAAGTGCCCAAAAGATAATACCAGTCCGGTTTCTTAGGGAGTGTCAATGTTACATATACCGGTTCAATGCTCTTGTCTGAAGGGGTGATGATTGCGCGTCCGGAGAAGGCCCTGCGGCTCTGCGCCTTGCTTACTATGAATGTCACACCGCTTGCGGATTTCTCGAATGAGAATACGCCATCAGGATTTTCAGGGATTTCCACGCTGAAATCAGATGTGCACTTTACAAGTGTCTGCAATTTCTGCTCTGAATCAGAGAACTCCAGGCTTGATTCACTTATGATGATCCCTTTGAACGGTGACTGTTTCACTGAGAAGCTGACGGAATTGCTGCCTTCAGCATTGATCGTAATATCCGCAGTACGCTCCGTATCACCAGTATAAGAGAACACATTGAACAGGACTGAAGAACCGGCGACACTTACGCGAAGCCAATCCGGCGCAGATGATTCAGCCGTCAATTTGAGGCCGCCTGTCTCTACGACTGCCGTTCCGAATCCTCCTGCAGCATCGAACGACGTAGCGGAAACGCTTTTCAATTCAATCTCAGGAACTGAATTGTCTTTGCTGCATGACAGACCGCAGAAAAGCGCGGCTGCCAGAGCGATGATTGATATAAGTTTTTTCATCATATTGAATTATTATTTTACATATTCGATTGCGACCTGTGAGTCACCGTTCAGCTTGGTTCCTGCCAATTCGATATGGACATAGATGAACTGGTAAGTCTGGTCTCGCTTGTATTCCAGAGGTATCTCGACGACAGGATTGTCCTTGCCGATTTCGATATTGATGTCCTTCTTGACTGAACGCACCCAGCCGGCAGCATTGACCTGCACACGCTTGAGGATGACATTGTCCTCGCCCCTCTTCCATCTGAATCTCAGGGCCTTGACCGGGATGTAGTCTTCCGGTTCCATCATGCGGATAATCAATGTGCTGCTGTCGCGCATCTCGAATGATGTCCAGCCTGAAAGGCCCTGGCCCTCAAGAGGTTCAATGTCTTTGGCGACGTTCACGAGGTCCTGTGATTCCTTCACGAGGTCCTTTACCGGAACGAAATCGGAGAGTTTCTTCTCCTCGGTGAAATTGCCCTCCCAAGCGGCGAAGTCAAATGGTTTGCCTGCTTTCTTGGCATCGAAGAAATGCTGCCATCTTGGGATATAGTAGTCGCGGATAAGGCCTGACCAGATCTTGCATGCATAGTCATTGAGACCGGCATCAGGATAGCTGACTCCCCACGTGGTCACGATTCTGCGGCTGTTTTCTTCATACTTGTCGCTTTCCTGCTGACTGTCACCCCAACTTCGGGCATAGTCGATCCATCTCTGGATGCGGGTTACAGGATTCTTGTCCAAAAGCCTGTCAGCGCGCAGCATCAGGTCCTTGAAACGGACTTCCATGGCGGCCGCCCTGTCATTGTCCCCGGCAAGATAAGCTTCATTGTCACCCAGCTCCGAGGCCGCTGCGATATAGGCTTCCAATGCTTCAAAATGCGCCTTGGAAACCACGTAACGGCCGCCGAGACCGTAGAACGGCTGTCTCTGGACTACATACTGGGCACGGCTTGAACACATTCCGTAAGAGCTTTCGAGCATCTTGTTCCAGAATGTAATCATCGGTTCAGGGCATTTGCCATATCTGTTAAGTGTATAATTCTTCAGCCACTCGTGGATATCCTTGTGGGATGTGCTCCACCATGCATCGGAAAGGATTTCGTAAATCACTTCGTTGTTCTCCACGCCTTCCGGAGCAGTGCCGACACCGACAAGATTTCCCATATTGGCAGAACTGAGGGCATTCAGATGGCCGTTGAGATAGAAGTCCAATGCTCCTACAGGGGCGGTACGTCCGCCGAAGTTCGGCACGGTACTGTAAATCCATGGCTTTCCGTAAATTCCCTTGGCATAGTTCCATGTATATTCATTCTCCCAGATTCCGTAGTTGAAGTCAACGCTCAGGTCCAGGAGGAGCATCTTGTCATCAGGTACCTTGGAGAACAATGCTTCGATGCTCTCCGGATCCCAGATATGTCTCTGATATCCGAACATCCAGCCCTGAAGCACCCATATCGCATCCGGATTGGCAGCGGCAATGGACTGATACAGAGACTTTCCATAGCTGGCAATCTGTTCATGGCGTTCCTTTGTGCCACGCTCGGCGAACGGAACCTTCATTTCATTGAAACTGTCGGCGAGGTAGTATTTGCCTTTTCCGAATTCCTTTTCCCATTCCTGGATGTATGTCTTCGAGATCAGCTGGAACAGGTCCGTTTCAGGAGAAATGAAATTGGACACATAGTACGGGCCGTCATCCCAGCCGGTGTGGATGAGATTCGCGTCAGGATAGACACGCTTGATCGCTTCAGGGACAAAACCAGCGAAAGCATTGAAAATAGGTGTCATTCCGAGGTCGTTCATCCTGTCTATCATCTTGTGTTCCAGGGCGATGGTCTTATCATACCAGCTCTGGGTGAGATTGCCGTCAAGCTCTGACATATTGCCCATCCTGAACCATGGCAGGTAAGCCGGGCCGGTGATGAACTTGCCTATTTCCTCATCCGTCAGGCCGAGTTTCTTCCATACGCGGGCGAAAATAGCTTCGCTTCCGATAGGTGAAAGCGGCATGTTCACTCCATGCAGGGCCATCCTGTCGAGTTCCTTCTCCCAGTCTTCCCATTTCCAGTAAGGCATGGTGTAGCCGAGAGTGCAGACATTCATGTATTGTCTCAGCACGAAAGGAGTGGTGACAAGTTTAAGCGGCTGGTCAGCAAGCTTTTCCGGAAGGACGATATTGTTGATTGTCCAGGTGGAGATGCCATAGTGATTCGATGTGACATAGTCATAGAAACCACGGCAGACTGCCACGGCGGAGCTTCCCTTCACGGTAAGTTTGCCTTTTTTCACCTCTGTGGAAAAGTATTCGCTGCCCTCCATCGGGCCGGTAACTACAAGTTTCACATTGGAAGGTTTCTTTCCGAGAGTCCTGGCAATCACTCCCGACGCCGCTTTTTCAGCTGCCTTGAAGTCTTCTTTCTGAGACGCCGAAGCGGAGACGCATAAAAATACGGCTCCGATAGCGCAGATAAATTTCAATTTATTGATTATCATATACTTAAAGTGTTATTTCTTGATTTCCCTGATTTCCATCGCATATCCGCCACCGGCAGCGCATTTCTGGACAAGTTTCGAATTATGGCCGATCTTCATCTTGCGGATGATGTATGCCTGTGAATTTGTCTTGTAGTCCGCATCCGGCGCATCGGCATAGAGCGTGGCCTCATATTTCTTGCCCGGTTCCAGGAAGTCGAAAGATATCTTGGATATGTGTCCCCCGGCGCCTGCCGTAGACCCGACAAACCAGTCTCCGGAATCCTTGACCCTGCGCGCCGTGGTGACATATTCGAAAGGCTCGGCTTCAAGATACCGCGACTCGCTCCATTCCATGGCCACATTCTTTATGAACTGGAACGCATCCGGGAACCTTTCGTAGTTTTCCGGAAGGTCGGCAGCCATCTGCAATGGTGAATACATCGTCACGTAGAGGGCAAGCTGGTTCGCAATCGTGGCATTGACATGTGACTTGTTGCCCGGACTGAACTTGCTGATATTCATTTCGAAGATGCCCGGAGTATAGTCCATCGGACCGCCCAACAGCCTGGTGAAAGGCAAGATGCAGACATGTCCCGGCTTGGAACCGCCGAACGCCTGATACTCGGTACCACGCGCAGATTCATTGGCAATGAGGTTAGGCCAGGTCCTGCACAGTCCTGTAGGACGCACCGCCTCATGGGCATTGACCATTATCTTGTATTTGGCGGCCTGGGTGACGGCATAAAGGTAATGGTTGACCATCCACTGGCTGTAATGCATCTCGCCGCGCGGGAGCATATTTCCGACATAACCGGATTTCACGGCATTGTAGCCGTTGTTTTTCATAAATGTATATGCCGTGTCGAGATGTCTTTCATAGTTTCTGACAGAAGCGGAGGTCTCGTGATGCATGATCATTTCCACGCCTTTGGACTTGGCGTAGTCACGGATTTCTTCCAGATTGAAATCCGGATATGGCGTCACGAAATCGAAGACATAGTCCTTCAGGTGACCGAACCAGTCTTCCCAGCCCTCGTTCCAGCCTTCGACAAGCACGGCGTCGAAGCCGTTTTCAGAGGCGAAGTCAATGTATTTCTTCACGTTTTCAGTGGTAGCGCCGTGATGGCCATGAGGCTTGACCTTCGTATAATCAGTCACTCCGAGCTGAACAGAAGGCAGGTCCCAAGTATAGGACCACTGCGACTTGCCGGTAATCATCTCCCACCATACTCCTACATATTTTATAGGTCTTATCCAAGAAGTGTCCTCGATCTTGCAAGGCTCATTGAGATTCAGCGTCATGCGGGAAGCGAGAATGTCGCGCGCGTCGTCACTGACAATGATTGTGCGCCAAGGCGTGTGCATAGGTGCCTGAAGATAGCCTTTCGCACCTGTCGCATCAGGATTGAGGAAGGATTCGAAAACGAAATTCTCGTCATCCAGATTCAGATGCATGCAGGCATAGTCCACAAGGGCAGCCTCATGAATGTTCATATAGAGTCCCTGGTCTGTCTTGAGCTGAAGCGAGGTCTGCACGCCGGTCGGCGAGAACATGTTCTTGTTCATGCGCTTGCTGTTCACTTCCCTGATCTCGGAAAGACGGCAGCACGTATAGTCATATTCCTGTGTATAATGGTCTGCCGGAATCCACCAGGCAGTAACGTCTCCAGGCATGGCGAACTGTGTGCGTTCCTCCTTTACGACAAAATAGACCAATGACTTCTGCTGCGGAAATTCGTAGCGGAAGCCTACTCCGTCGTCATACACCCTGAACCTGACATTCATTTCCCTGCCGGTCTGACGCTGCTTCAAGTTGACCAGCAATTCATTGTAATGATTTCTGATGGAAGTCTCTTCTCCCCATACAGGATTCCACGTCTCATCGGACTCTCCACGTGACGTTCCGGCAATTTCAAATTCCCTGTCGAGATGTGACTTCAAGTCGTCGGAATTTCCCATCAGTTCGAATCCCATACCGCTCGTCAGTACCGCAGGCAATTCACCGCAATCCACAGAATACTGCGGACGTCCGTCTTCTGACAATGAAAATGAAAGTCTGATTTTTCCATCCGGAGAAAATGCAGTTTCCACTTCTCCCGCAGAAAGCGAGGCAATGCCAAACGTTACAAATAAGAGAGATGTCAGGAATCTTTTCATTATATGATAGTGTTATTAATTTTCCGGAAAGGTATGCAACCTGAAAATCAATAACAATATGTAATAATGAAAATATAAATGAATTTAATAGTTTAATACTTGATTACCAACGTTTTGATTAAAATATACTATATGAAAAATATAAATGGAAAATAAACCATTTTTAGAGCTAAATAGACGAAATTCCTTTTATCTGGTCCTCGAAACTCTGTGGGGAAACAGCCTTCAGACGCGTCCTCGAACGGTACGCATAGATGGTGGATCGGGAGTATCTCAGGAGTAGGGAAATCCTGTCCGTACTGTCGATTCCCAGACGGATCAACGCATAAATCCGCAGTTCAGGAGACAGGACATACGAGTCTTTTATCGAGATCCGGAATTCCGGCTGGAGAAAATTATTGAAATCCGCGATGAAGGTCGGAAACAACGACAGGAAGGTCTTGTCGAAGACGCTGTAGAACGATGCCCACTCCTCATCCACCACGGCATTCGACTTGAGGTCCTTCTTCAATGTCTGGATGTCACCTGCAATGGCCTTCTTGTTCAGATTCTTCCTGTACTTGTCCAGACGCTCGATCCTGGAGATACATTCGAGCATCAGCTGGGTGATATATGTATTCTTGATGTTGCTCGACTCCTTGACAATCTTATTTGCCTCTTCCTGAAGCTGTTGCGATGCGGTAAGCTCATCTTTCATGACTTCGAGACGCTTACGCTGGCTCTTGTTCACGAACAGCAGGACCGTCATGAGCAATATGAGGAAACACAACACACCGAAAGCTGCCAACAATACCCTCAGGTCCTTCTTCTTGGCTTCGAGATATGACTCATTGACAATGGAAATGAGCGGTGCCAATGCATCCACCTTCAGCCTAGCCTTGCAGAAGTTGGCATCCTCCAGAGCCTTGTTCAGATAAGAGTACGCCCTTTTTATGTCACCGTCCTCATAGAGCATGGTGGCGAGCATCCTCAGCGCGACATATTCCTTCTTGGCATTGACAAGATCCGAATAGGCGGAGGCTATCATGTAATCCTTGGCAGCATCCCTCCACCCTATCGTAAGGTAAATATCAGCGATGGCGATGGCGACAGGACCGGTTTCGATAGCTACAGGAGAAAGGGATTCATACTTTTTCAGCAGCATCTCAAGCGCGCTCTTGTAATCTCCTTCCACCACAAGGCTCTCGCTTTTGATGGTCACATTGTCGGGGAACTGACTGACAATAGAGTCCTTATACTCACGAGCCTTCGAACTGTAATAATGCTTGAGACTCTTATCCATGCTGAGTCCCTCAAGAGACTCATACGTACTCATATAGAAGAGATACATCTCTTCCCTTTCTTTTGCCTGCAATGCACTCCTGTCCACCCTGTTCAGAGTAGCCAGGGCATCATAGCTCATTCCCGAAGTCTGATATTGCTTGGCGAGTGCTATGGATGACGCCCCGACATAGTCCGTACGACCTAGCGCTTTCGCCGCTTCGAGAGATTTCAATGCATAAAAGGTAGCCGAATCCGTCCTGTACCGGTCGAATGTATGACGCATGTCGAAATAGATCAGATACCTCTGTTCCAATGACTTGCTCCGAGCCAGAGCCGTCCTGCATGAGTCCAGGCGGTCCTCCCTCACCCTGTCATAGTTCTTCGCATTGCGTATCACATTGTCCAAATCTGACAATGTAATCTTGTCCGTGCCGGGCGTTACAGCCCCCGCGCAGACTGCATACAGCAATGAAAATATGACAAGTATCGTTCTCCACATAACAATGTCGGATATTAATGTTCAGCCGGTAAATTTACTAAAAAATATCGACCTTCCACAACGCAAAAAGCCCCGGAACCGCAGCAATTACGGTTCCGGGGCTTTAAGATATTTATCTGCAAGATATTACATCATACCGCCTTCCGGCATTGCAGGAACTGCCGGTGCCGGTTCAGGGATGTCGACGATACCGCACTCGGTGGTAAGGAACATGCCGGCTACTGATGCGGCGTTCTCGAGAGCCACACGGCTTACCTTGGTAGGGTCGATGACACCTGCCTCGAACATGTTCACGTACTCATCCGTACGGGCATTGTAACCGAAATCACCCTTACCCTCACGAATCTTCTGTATAATCACGCTACCGTCAACACCTGCGTTTCTGGCAATCTGACGGAGTGGCTCCTCGATAGCACGGGCTACGATATGAATACCTGTAGTCTCGTCCTCATTCTCTCCCTTGAGATTCTTAAGAACCTCAGCAGCACGGATGTAAGCCACACCACCACCTGGAAGATAACCTTCCTCGACTGCAGCACGGGTTGCATTCAATGCATCCTCGACACGGTCTTTCTTCTCCTTCATCTCAACCTCGGTAGTAGCACCTACATAGAGGACAGCGACACCGCCGGCGAGCTTGCCGAGACGCTCCTGAAGTTTCTCCTTGTCATAATCAGAGGTAGACGCAGCAATCTGCTTTCTGATAAGTTCCACACGCTCTGCGATATCATCCTTGTTGCCTGCGCCGCCTACGATAGTGGTGTTCTCCTTGGTGATGGTAACCTTCTCAGCCTTACCGAGCATCTCAGGAGTAGTGTTCTCAAGAGTGAAGCCTCTTTCCTCTGAAACGAGTGTCGCACCTGTAAGAGTTGCGATATCCTGAAGCATCTCCTTGCGACGGTCGCCGAATCCAGGAGCCTTTACTGCAGCAACTTTGATAGTACCACGGATCTTGTTCACTACCAATGTAGTAAGAGCCTCGCCGTCAACATCTTCCGCAATGATGAGAAGTGACTTGCCATCCCTTGCGATAGGTTCGAGGATAGGAAGCAGATCCTTCATTGAAGAAATCTTCTTGTCAGTGATGAGGACGTAAGGGCTGTCAAGACTAGCCTCCATCTTATCGGAGTTGGTCATGAAATATGGAGAGATGTAACCTCTGTCGAACTGCATACCTTCTACGACCTTGACTTCAGTCTCGGTACCCTTGGCTTCCTCAACGGTGATGACGCCGTCTTTCTTTACCTTGGACATTGCGTCAGCGATAAGCTTGCCGATTGCAGCATCATTGTTGGCTGAAACCGTACCTACCTGCTCGACCTTGGAGTAGTCATCACCAACTTCCTGGCTGTGAGCTTTAAGTTCGGCAACAACAGCGGCAACTGCCTTGTCAATACCTCTCTTCAAATCAATAGGGCTTGCGCCTGCAGTAACGTTCTTGAGACCGACATTGATGATGGCCTGTGCGAGAACGGTTGCGGTGGTAGTACCGTCACCTGCCTGCTCATTAGTCTTGGCAGCGACTTCCTTAACCATCTGTGCACCCATATTGGCGAATCTGTCCTTAAGTTCTACCTCCTTGGCGACAGTAACACCGTCCTTTGTAACCTGAGGAGCACCGAACTTCTTGTCAATAACAACGTTACGGCCCTTAGGTCCGAGTGTAACCTTAACAGCATCTGCAAGAGAGTCTACGCCCTGTTTCATTTTTGCGCGGACCTCAACGTCGAATTTGATATCTTTAGCCATAATTCCAATCTCCTATAAATTATAATATTGCCATAATGTCTGACTGACGTACGATAAGATATTTCTTATCCTCTACAGTCACTTCAGTTCCGGCATATTTGCCATAAAGAACCTCGTCACCTACTTTGACCTCCATAGGTTCATCCTTCTTGCCAGGTCCGCAAGCGACTACTTTACCCTGCTGGGGTTTCTCCTTGGCTGTATCAGGAATATAAAGTCCTGCAGCTGTCTTAGTCTCGGCCTCTTTAGGCTCAAGAACTACTCTATCCGCTAATGGTCTGATCATAATTATAAATTTTTAATGTTTTTATCAATGCAAGTCTCCAACGGAGACCGGAAACAATAAATCAACTGCCGTGCCATCAAATCGACAATGACAATTTGTCAGTGCAGATATTATTACTATATTTACGAATTGGAAAAAACACATTACACCATGAAGACCCTTAACCACATCTTGAAAAGTATCATTGCGACAGCTGCATCGGCTGTTTTCCTATACGGATGCGGAAACGTCGCGACAACTCCTGACAACAGTTTTGCGGAATACATCGAAGCCTACACGGGAGGCATTGTCTCAAGTGACAACAGCATTGTCATTGAACTTGCAGCGCCGGCAGACGGACTGCAGGGAAACGAGGCTGAAATCAACAAGGCTGCGGCAGACCTGTTCAAATTTTCGCCTTCCGTCAAGGGAACAGCCAGATGGAACAGCGCCCAAAGGGTGGAATTCATCCCTGAATACGGCGCATTGAAGGCGGGAAAGACATACAAATGCACATTCAAGCTGGGCAAAGTCATGTCCACCGACAGCAGGCATGAGGAATTCACGTTCAGTTTCACGACTGCCCGCAAGGAAGCCCTTCTGGAAAGGAACTCATTGGAAATCAGCATGGACGACCCCGGAAAGGCGACAGCTACGGGAACATTGACCCTGAGCGAAAGCATTGACATCGAGAATCCGGAGGAACTGCTGGAATTCGGCTGGAGCGGAAACGCGACGTTCGAAGTCAAGGAAAGCGGCAGGCAGAAATACACGTTCACGGCCTCCGGTCTGGAGAGGGCTGCACAGGCTAAAGTATTGACAGTCAAGTTCAAACCGGACAACACAGGATTCCCGGCTTGCGACAATCTCTACATCGACATCCCTGCCACCGGTATTTTCTCGGTAATGGACGCGGAGCTTTCCGGCGACAACCGCCAGAGCATCGACATCACGTTCACCGAGCCGCTCAGCAAGGCGAAGAACCTCGTCGGACTGGTAGAATTGAGCTACACCCGCACGGAATACGGTTCGACCGACAGATACAGACTAAACTTCACTTCCAAGGTCAATGACAATGTCCTGCGGCTTTATTACGAGCCGTGCGACGCGACCACGATAGAACTGACCGTCGACGGAGCATTGAGAGACATGCACGGAAACACCCTCGGCGACAAATGGACGAAGGTTTTCAATGCGTCCAATCCGAAGCCTGAGGTATCCTTCCCGGTAGACGGCAACATCCTCCCGAACACGGGACAGCTTACGATCCCATTCAAGGCGGCATACCTCAACGCGGTGGATATCAGCATTGTAAAGATATATCCGAACAACATTCTCATGTTCCTCCAGGAGAATGACCTGAAGGGAAATTCTGGACTCAGGCGTGCAGGAAGACTTGTTTACAAAACTACAATGAGGCTGGACAGCGACCCGTCAAAGGACCTGACACAGCAGAACATATTCACCGTCGGCCTGGACAATCTGTTCAAGAAAGAGCCGGGAGCAATCTACAGGATGCGACTGTCCTTCAAGCCGGAGTACTATATATATTATAAAGGTGACAGAAGCAGCAGTTCCGGCAGCCTGACAAGCATCTCCGCAGGTTCATTGACCGAAGAAGAAAGCGCGGTCTGGGACGTTCCTGACACATATTATTACGAGGGTGGCGATTATGACTGGAACGTGTACAGCTGGCGCGACAGGAACAATCCGCTCACGCCTTCATATTACATGAATTATTCTTATCCGGCACGCAACCTCATGGCTTCCGGCATCGGAGCAATCGCCAAATACAGCGGCGGGAAGCAGATCTGGATAGCGGCAAGCGACATAATTTCAGCCGAGCCGATGGCCGGAGCGGATATCAAGGTGTACGATTTCCAGCTTCAGAATATCGGAAAAGGCAAGAGCAACGGCAACGGAACGGCATCCATAGACCTCAGCGTCAAGCCGTTCATCGTCACCGTAAAGAAAGGAGATTCAATCACTTACCTGAAAGTGACAGACGGCAGCGAGAAGTCGTTGAGCCGTTTCGACACCGGAGGCGAGACATTGCAGAAAGGAATGAAGGGCTTCGTCTACGGGGAACGCGGAGTCTGGCGTCCTGGAGACACTCTGCATCTGACAATGATCCTGCACGGCGAAAACAAGATTCCTGACACTCACCCTGCCACAATCGACGTCTACACGCCGCAGGGACAGTTCTTCACCAGAAAAGTGTGCCGCAAGTCGGAAAACGGATTCTACACATTCGAAATTCCTACCGGCCAGGACAGTCCTACAGGACTGTGGAACGCATACATAAAAGTCGGCGGCGCGGCATTCCACAAGCCGTTGAGAATCGAATCAATCAAACCTAACAGACTGAAGGTCAATGTCAATATGGGCCAAGGCATTCTCCGGGGAGGTGCCAGAACCAATGCAAGCATATCTTCCAACTGGCTGACCGGCCCTGCGGCATCAGGACTTCAGGCGAAAGTTTCAATGACATTGAAACCGGGACGCCAGACCTTCAAGGGCTACGACGGATTCACATTCTGCGACCCGGCGAGCCAATTCGAATCATACACGACGGAGATTGTCAGCACTAGACTGAACGCTGACGGAAAAGCTTCTGCCTCAATAACATTGCCGAAGGCTGCACAAGCACCCGGAATGCTGACGGCGAACATTCTCGGAAGCGTATTGGAGGAAGGCGGCGACGAGAGCTACACGGTCATGACAATGCCGTTCTCGCCGTTCAGCGCATACGCGGGCATCAAGCTTCCGGCGGACGGCAGCTATCTGGAAACCGGAAAGACGCACCAGATTCCAGTAGTGACTGTGGATGCTGACGGCAGGAAAGTCAGCGGGCACAGACTGGAATGGCGCATATTCAAGCTCAAATGGAGCTGGTGGTGGGAGTCCCGCAGCGAGGCATTGGACTCATATATAAACGCATCAGCTGCAAGTGCTTACAGTTCCGGCACCGTCGTTTCCGGAAACGGGGAGACAAGCATATCGTTCAGTGCGGACGACAAGGATTGGGGAAGATACCTCATCTACGTGAAGGATCTGGAGAGCGGACATGCAACGGGCGGCATCGTCTACGCGGACTGGCCGGCATACAGGGGCAGGTCGGACAAGAACGACCCTGACGCACCGGCAATGCTCAGTTTCTCCACCGACAAGAAGAAATATCAGGCTGGAGAGACCGCCACGGTGTTCATCCCTGCCGCAGAAAACGGTATGGCATTGGTATCCATAGAGAAAGGATGCAATGTGCTTTCGGGAGAATGGGTGAAGACCTCCGGCAGCGGAGAAACTCCATATAAGATCAAGATTACCGGCGACATGGCACCGAACTTCTATGTGCATATCACGCTGGTCCAGCCTTACATGAATTCCGCCAACGACCTGCCGCTCAGGATGTACGGAGTCCAGCCGGTCATGGTGGAGAACCCTGCGTCACGTCTGGAGCCGCAGATCACAATGCCTGACAAACTCCATCCGGAAGAGCCTTTCAGCATAAAGATCAGCGAAAAGAACGGCAAGCCTATGACTTACACGGTGGCAATCGTGGATGAAGGCCTGCTGGACCTGACAGCTTTCCGCACGCCTGATCCGTGGAACTTCATGTTCAGGCGCGAAGCTCTCGGAGTGAAGACATGGGACATGTACGATGACGTATTCGGTGCCGCCGGAGGAGCATTGTCAGCAATGTTCAGCATCGGAGGCGACGAAGGTCTGGTCAAGGGAGCGCGCAAGGAAAACAGGTTCAACCCTATCGTGAAAGTCCTGGGACCGTTCACCCTGAAATCCGGCTCGAAAACGCACAAGATCACACTTCCGATGTACGTCGGCAGCGTGAGGGCAATGGTCGTGGCCGGCAATGACGGGGCTTATGGCAATGCGGAAAAGACCGTCCCTGTCACCTCGCCTGTCATGATTCTCCCTACCCTGCCGCGTTTCGCAGCCTGCGGAGAATGCATCACGCTTCCGGTCAATGTCTTCGTAATGGAGGACGGCATCGACAAGGTCAATGTATCAGTGAGCTGCGAAGGTCCGCTTTCCATCGAGGGACAGTCCACGTCCACAGTGACATTCAACGGCAAGGGTGACAAGATGACAAGGTTCGCATTGACAGCGGCTTCATACGTCCCGGACGGCGGCAGTTTCGCGAAAGTGACTGTCACGGCGGACGGAAAGGGCCACAAGATGACTGAAACTATCAATATCGAAGTCCGCAACCCGTCCCCTCTCATCACATCCATAAGCGAGACAATGCTCGGAAAGGGCGAAAGCAAGACATTCGACTACAATCCGTTCAAGACAGAAGGCGGCCGCTCGGCATGGATAGAGGCCAGCGGCTACCCGTCCATCGGCTGGAACTCCCTGTTCAGCTACATGTACAGCTACCGGCACTCCTGCACGGAGCAGATTTCCGCGAGAGGAATCAGCATGATCAATTCAATGTCAATGCTTTCCGAGGACAATGCCGCCAAGGTCAAGGCCATGGTTCCGGAAATGCTCACGGAACTGTACGTACGCCAGCTTCCTGACGGCGGATTCGCTTACTGGCGCGGCGACACACATGCCGACGAGTGGGTGACATCCATGGCAGGACAATTCATGACATTGGCACGCAATGCCGGATATGAAGTGAACAAGGGTGTCCTCGACTCCTGGGCGAAATTCCAGAAACGCTGCATCCAGAACTACAGGACAGCGAAAGTCTACGCATTGAGCGACCTCACCCAGGCCTACAGGCTGTTCACCATGGCATTGGCAGGAAACGCGGAAGAGGCGGCGATGAACAGGATGAAGGAGGGCGGAAACCTCTCATGGCAGGCAACGGCGATGCTCGCTTCGACTTACGCGGTCTGCGGAAAGAAGACCGTGGGAACGGAGCTGCTGAACAGCATATTCAATACACAAGAAGAGGACGGATTCAATGTCCCTACATACGGTACTCCATTGAGGAACAAGGCTATAGTGCTGGAGGCGATGGTCCGCACCGGCAACATCCTGGAGGCCATGACGTACGCGACCGACATCAACCGCGGCGCATCGGGGCTCGAACCTTGGTCAATGTCCACGCAGGAATCAGCCTTCATCTCCGGCGCGATGAACCAGCTCGCAAAGAACGTGACCGGCGGCAATGTTTCCGTCAATGTCAATGAGGGTGAAAAGACGCTCGACACGAAGCCATCAGGCAACGGTATCGTCAATGCCGTCCTGAATTCCGAGTTCGGCAGCGTGACCGTACAGAACACCTCGGACGGCCCGGCTTACATAAGAATGACGGTGGTTTCGCAGGCGGAGCCAAGCGCTTCAATACCGGCCAGAGCTACAGGTATAGCCCTGAATGTCAGATATATAGGCGCGGACGGCTCGGCGATTTCCCCTACTTCCATAAGGCAGGGCACGGAATTCACGGCCGTCATCAGGGTTTCGAATCCGAACATTTCGGAAGGAATCCACAACATGGCACTCACGGAAATGATTCCTTCAGGATGGGAAATCATCAATGAGAGGATGACCGGAGAGGACATACCGTCTGCCGGAAAATATGATTATCTGGACATCAGGGACGACCGCAACGTGTTCTATTTCAGCATTGCCGCAGGCTCTTACAAGGAGTTCCGCGTGAGACTGCGCGCCGCATACGAGGGCAAATTCGTATTGCCTTCAGTGACTTGCGAGGCAATGTATGATTCACGTGTCTTCGCCTGCACTGCATCCGGAGTAGCCGAAGTCACAAGGTAACGTCATGAATTTCAGAGCAATACTCCGTTACGGTCTGATCGCGGCAGGTGCCGGACTCCTGATATGGTACGCATTGTGCCTGCCGGAAGATCTGTTCAGTGGAACGGATTATTCGACGGTAGTCGTGGACAGACACGGGGAATTGCTCGGTGCACGGATTTCTAAAGATGGACAATGGACCTTTCCGCCTGAAGCCTACAGTGCGGAAAGGTCCGATGTTTCATCATCCGGAAAAGAAAAATATTTCACAGCCCTGACGGAGTTCGAGGACAGGTGGTTCAGATGGCATCCCGGCGTGAATCCGGTCTCGATATGCAAAGCATTCATTTCCAATATGAAAGCGGGACATGTAGTGAGGGGCGGAAGCACATTGACAATGCAGGTGATACGAATGTCAAGGGGCAAGCAAAGAACCATAGGACAGAAAATCATCGAGGCGATTCTTGCAACGAGGCTGGAGCTCCGTTGTTCCAAAGATGAAATTCTGGACCTCTATGCCGCACACGCTCCGTTCGGGGGCAATGTCATAGGACTTGATGCTGCATCGTGGCGCTATTACGGAAGGCCTTCGACCGAACTTTCGTGGGGAGAGGCAGCGACATTGGCAGTCCTCCCGAATTCGCCGTCCAGCATCAGATTGGAAAAGAACAGGGAAAAGCTCCTGGACAAGCGCAACCGGCTGCTGCACAAGTTGATGGCGGCAGGGAGATTATCCCCTGACGAATGCAGCCTGGCTTGTTCGGAGCCTCTTCCGTCAGCCCCTGTTCCGCTGCCTTCTCATGCAATGCACCTCGTGGACAAGCTGGCTGCGGAAAACAAAGGAGAATACATACGGACAGACATTGACCTGAATCTGCAGCGTCGGATTGAGGATATTCTGGCGCGGAAAAATGCGGAGCTGGCGGCGGAGGGCATCGGAGACCTGGCGGCTATCGTGATGGAAGTATCTGAGGGCAAGGTGATTGCATACTGCGGCAATGCGGCACCCGAGAGAAAACGGCCCGGTGTCAATGTCGATGTAGCCAGGGCTCCGCGCAGTTCGGGCAGCATATTGAAGCCATTCCTGTATTGCGACGCATTGGGTGACGGAGCGCTGCTCCCCTACTCGCTCATTGCCGATACTCCGGTGAATATCAATGGTTTCACTCCGCAGAACTATAATATGACATACGAGGGTGCTGTTCCGGCGGCAGAGGCATTGAGCCGTTCGCTGAATGTCCCGTGCGTGCATCTGCTGAAGTCTTACGGGGTAGAGAAATTCATGGAAAACCTGAAGGCAAGAGGGCTGACGACATTGACCCGAAGCGCCTCAGACTATGGACTTTCGCTGATTCTGGGCGGTGGGGAATGCCGGCTGGACGAGGTCACGGCGGCGTACGCGGAAATGGCGAGGGAGTATCTGTCGGAGAAGGCCGGCAGGGATGACAAAGTAGCATTGTATTATACTTTCGATGCGCTGAAGGATGTGAACCGACCGGATGAAATCGACTGGCACATGATACGTTCCGTCCGGAAAGTCGCATGGAAAACGGGGACCAGCTATGGTTACAGGGATGCCTGGGCAGTGGGCGTGACGCCGACTTACGCTGTCGGAGTCTGGGCCGGAAATGCCTCAGGTGCAGGGGCCCCGGGACTTTTGGGCGCCAGGACCGCCGGGCCTGTGATGTTCGAGATTTTCAATCTTCTTCCTGCCGGTCCGCGGTCTTGGTTTTCCGAGCCGGACATCACGGAGGGCATCAGGCTGGAAGTGTGCCGGAAGTCGGGCTATATTGCAGGTCCATATTGCGAAAGCATTGACACTCTGTTACTTCCGAAGACGGCCGTACGGAGCGCGACCTGCCCTTATCACTCCATGGAAGACGGACGCAGTGTCTTCCGCCTGACTCCTGCGATGGAGTGGTTCTACAGGATGAAGCACCCGGAATATGACGCGGCGACATCGAAAAGCAGTGATTCCGCGCCGGTCATGGAGTTCATTTATCCGGAAAACGGAAGCCGCATAACGATTCCGCGGCAGCTGGACGGGTCCATCGAAGGCATCGTGCTGAACCTGGCGCATCACGACAAGGACGCCACGGTCTACTGGCACATTGACCAGGAATTTATCGGGACGACAAGATTCATCCACCAGATGCGTATCCGCCCCGAGGCCGGCAGACACAGCATCACAGCCGTGGACAATGCCGGACGACAGGTATCGGTGAGCATCAATGTCGTGTTTTCTTCCTGAATTCAGTTTGTCTAAGACGCTGTTTTTGATTAAGTTTGTAAATATTTTGCAAACTACTGATGATCAAGAAGACGGCAAACCAGGATCTCACGGCATACAATACATTCAGGATGAGGGTAAAATGTCATACTTTCATCGAATATGATTCTGTCGCGGATCTCATTGACATAGATTTCGATACACTTCCGAAGCCTGTAAAGCACATCGGCGGCGGAAGCAACCTGCTTTTCAGCGGAAATTTCGGTGGAACAATTCTTCATTCCGCCATAAAATTCATATACATCCTCCCGGAAGACGATCCGATGTATTCTTCTGAGAATGAAGTGCTTGTATCGGTAGGGGCAGGAGTAATCTTCGATGATTTCTGCAAATGGGCAGCTGAAAACGGATTCTGGGGCGCGGAAAATCTGTCCTATATCCCGGGTGAAACCGGTGCCGCGGCAGTCCAGAACATCGGGGCATACGGCGCGGAAATCGGGGATATAATACGTCAGGTCTACTGCTACGACACCGTCGAGGAAGAGTTCGTTCATTTCAATGCCGATGAATGCAAGTACGGCTACAGGGACTCCATGTTCAAGTCACCGGAGATCATGGACAGGTATATCGTCACCAATGTGATAATAGCATTGTCCCGCGAGCGCCGACCGAGGCTGGAATACGGGCATATCCGCACGGCGCTGGGCGAGGCATTGGGCGTTCCGGGCGATAAAGTAGATGATTGTGAGGCACTTACGCCGGAATTGGTAAGAGAGACCGTAATCGGCATCCGCAAGGGGAAATTGCCTGAGGTTTCGGAAATCGGCAGCGCAGGAAGCTTTTTCAAGAATCCCGTCGTGCCGGAGGAAGTCTTCCTCAATGTCAAGGCGGCGGCTGACGGCGCCGAAGTTCCTCACTACGTGACGGACAAGGGCATAAAAATCCCTGCCGCATGGCTGATAGAGCAATGCGGATGGAAGGGGCGCACGGTCGGCAATGCCGGTGTCTACGGCAAGCAGCCTCTTGTGCTCATCAATGCCACCGGGAAGGCTTCCCCACAGGAAATCATTGACCTGAAAAATCACATAACCGATTCAGTCAGAGAGAGGTTCGGCATCGAGCTGCATCCTGAGACTGAAATCATATAATAACACAACAAGATGGACAACAGTACATTCATAGTAGAAGGCGGCCATGAGCTCCATGGCGAAATCATGCCGCAGGGAGCGAAGAACGAGGCCCTCGAAGTGATCAGTGCAGTGCTTCTGACCAAAGAGGAAGTTATCATAAGCAATGTTCCTGAAATTCTGGATGTCAAGAACTTGATAAACCTGCTGCAAGGCATGGGTGTCAAGGTAAAGCGCATCGAGCGGGGGATATATAGCTTCAAGGCGGATGACATTGATACTGAATACATTGAAAGCGAAGATTTCGTGAAGAAATGCGCATCTTTGCGCGGTTCGGTCCTGGTTGTAGGCCCGCTGCTCGCGAGGTTCGGCGAGGCTTGGTTCCCGAAGCCGGGTGGAGACCGTATCGGCAGGCGTCGCGTGGATACGCATATACAGGGAATGATAAATCTAGGCGCTTCACACAGATATGATGAAAAACGCAAGGCTTTCCATCTGCATGCGCCGGAGTCCGGCCATCTGCAGGGCACGTATATGCTTCTGGATGAGGCTTCCGTGACAGGTACCGCGAATATTCTCATGGCGGCGGCGCTGGCGGAGGGCAAGACCGTGATTTACAATGCGGCCTGCGAGCCGTATGTCCAGCAACTTTGCAGATTGCTCAAGGCCATGGGTGCAAGCATTGAAGGCATCGGTTCGAATCTGCTCACAATTACGGGCGTGGAGGCATTGCATGGCGCTACGCACAAGATTCTTCCAGATATGATCGAGGTCGGCAGTTTCATCGGCATGGCAGCATTGACAAGAAGTTCGATAACGATCAAGGATGTGTCGTGGCAGAATCTGGGTATCATACCCGAGAGTTTCCGGAGGCTTGGAGTGCATCTGGAGCAGCGCGGGGATGACATTTTCATTCCTGCACAGGAGAGTTATACCATCGATTCGTTCATGGACGGGTCCATCATGACCATCGCTGATGCGCCTTGGCCCGGCTTGACTCCTGACCTCCTGAGTGTCATGCTGGTGGTGGCGACGCAATGCAAGGGCAGCGTGCTGATTCACCAGAAGATGTTCGAGAGCCGTCTCTTCTTCGTGGACAAGCTTATCGAGATGGGTGCGCAGATCATATTGTGCGATCCTCACAGGGCCGTGGTGATAGGTCACGACCATCGTTTCCGCCTGAAGGCCGGCAATCTGCTTTCGCCTGATATCCGCGCGGGTATCGCCCTATTGCTTGCGGCAATGTCGGCGAAGGGTACGAGCACCATCAGCAATGTCGGCCAGATAGACCGCGGTTACGAGAATATCGAGCAGAGGCTCAATGCTTTAGGGGCAAAAATCACCAGGGAATAATTAATACGATAATATTAGAAATGAATCTGAAAAGAACACTTTCAGCAGCGCTAGCATTTGCACTGTTAATGACACCGGCTTTCGTGGCATGTTCGCCGGATGACAACAAAACAGAAATCGATACACCAGATAAACCGGAGAATCCGGATCCTGAACCTAGTCCGGAGCCTAAACCTGAGACGTTGTGCTATACTTTATTGACATCAACACGCACCAACTGGGAGGGGGACTGGATTATTTCCTATGTAGATGGCGATGAGATATATGCACTACATAGCGGAGATACAGAGAAAGGGATGTGTTATGCTCGGAAAATTGACGGATATAAACCTTCAGATGAGATTCCGACTGAAGTCGGCGACAAATACAAGGCAGTATTCAAGAAAGATGGCGAGGGCTATATCATCAATATCGTCGGGATTGGATATATCGGCAGTTCCGGAGACAAAAAGATAATTATCTCAAAAAGTGACGTCGCAGGAAATAAGGACTTCAGGTGGACCATTACTTTTGATAATGGATTTGTAAACCTCAAGCCCGTAAATCAAGACAAGACTCTTCAGTATAATGTAAGTGCGTCATGTTTCCGATTCTATACTTCAGGGCAGAAGCGGTTGAAGTTATTCATGCGCAGCGTTTCTGACGGGGAAATCGGCGGCGGAAACAAACCGGAACCAAACCCGGAGCCGGAGCCTGAACCAAATCCCGAACCTGAACCAGAGCCGAATCCGGATCCGATAAAGCCTGGAACCGCAGGAGGTTGGTTTGAATTGCCGTATATCAGCGATACAGACAAGAATGGTATCGATGACAATGACAAGACATTGTACTACGCATATCATTACTGTGCCGGCAGAGAAAAAGGTCCTGACGGAAAGATTGCAAGAAATTTCTCCACATGCTACAGCAGCGAGCATCATTGCCCGGTATGGGTGGCAGCGCCTCGGCATCGCATGTATTTAGGTAGTGTAAAACGTACTAACGATTATAAGGTTGATCCTTCCATTCCGGCCAACATTCAAAATGGAAGATGGACAGGTTATACCAGAGGCCACATGTTAGGCTCATCAGACCGCACCTGCTCGTCGGCTACCAATAGACAAGTATTCTATTATTCCAATATTGCTCCGCAGGTTGGAGGTACTTTCAATACCGGCGGCGGTGCTTGGAATAATCTGGAAGACCACATTGACTCATTCTTGTGTGCTGACACTCTCTATTCCGTAGTCGGATGCTATTTCAAGAACTTCACCGATAAATATGGCAAGACTGATACCGCCAAGAAGATTGCTGGAAACACTTCTTATCCGACAATGTTTTATTATGTGCTTCTTCGCACCAAGAAAGGCAATACCGGCAAGTCTGTTATAGCTTGTTCCGCATCTGAACTCAAATGTGTTGCATTTGTGATGAGACATTCTATGGAAAAAGGCCATAGGCCTCAGGCACGGGACATGATGTCCGTATCCGAATTGGAAAAAATAACAGGATTCAAGTATTTTGTGAATGTCCCGAATGCTCCTAAAGATACATTTAATGCATCCGAGTGGTAATAGTGCATCATTGGAACAACTCTGGTAAGCGTCTCCGTCGGGACGCGGCCACGCTCCATTTTTGGAGAGGCTGATTTTCAATGATTTATAAAACAGGGCGTGGAAACGCAGCCATTTTTTGGCCACGTTTCCACGCCCTCTCCATTATAATATCTAATTATCAATAAGTTACAAATTTGCCGGTGGCCGCGTCCCGACTGGGTTCCGCGAGGTTCATGCCGTGCTTATGTCACCCCGCACTGAACAAGTTGGCATGAGACCGGCACTCAGTTTTTTCACGTTACTAACTGATTATTAAATAGTTACAACCATTATTCATAACAAATAACCTTGCCAACTCCCATGTTTTTTCATGAGACTTGGCAGAGATACTTTTTCGTAATTCACTGACACACTGCCATTTAGCCAAATACCATTCTGCCAACTTGTTCAGAAATTCAGCCAGTGGCCGCGCCACACCAAAAATCTAACGCGCGGTTACCTCCCGCCGGACCTGCGGGGAGCTGGAGGAAAGGGCTCTCCTCGGACCGACGAGGATAACCGCTTACTCACCTGAATTTTATGAGGCCTGGCACGAGCATATTTCCATAACTGAAAGACCCTATGGCAGAGAAGCCCCGGCGGGGGTGGCGGCTCTGGA
>ERZ779656.273-NODE-273-length-43285-cov-17.740458_pt1 | contig 43285 bp, 32 predicted proteins | sample MGYA00511102_ERZ779656 | MGnify/ENA primary metagenome ERZ779656 (study PRJEB29588, sample SAMEA2143980) | human gut metagenome | biome: human gut; feature: human-associated habitat; material: faeces | place: Denmark | collected 2008/2010 ... | reverse complement strand
GGTTTTCAAGACCGCCGCAATCGACCACTCTGCCACCTCTCCAAAACTCTTCTTGAGAGTTGCCTTGTTTTTCAAAGGCGGTGCAAAGGTACGCAAAGAATTTTGTTTTCCAAATTTTTGGAAGAAAAAATCTATCCGTATCCTTTATTTTTTCTTTTCCGGACCTTTCTGGCAGTGCTTAAAGCCCTTTAGCAGTTCCCGGTGGAAACGCATTTCCGCTTTTTGCAGCAGATAGATTTTCTTGGCCGGAAGGAATTGTTTGTATTTCCGCACATATTCCAGTTCCAGTTCGTCGGTCGCAATGCGTGCCTGAATCACATCCTCTACAATCTTGCCATATTCCGTTTCCGTGGTATTGGGATTCTTGCCTTGACGCAGTTTCTGCCACGCCTCCTTGTTGTACGCCTGTTTTTTGTCTTGCAGCTCAAAATAGAGAGGGAAGAATTTTTGTGCTTCGTCGTTACTCAGTCCCGCCTGCTGAATGAAAAATTCTTTCTGGCGGTTGCGGAATTCTTCTTTGCTGAATTTGGTATTCTGTGCCTGAATGCTGCTCACACACAAGATGAGCAGGAGAGTCAGGGCATAAAAAGTTCTTTTTATCATGGTTGGTTTATTTATAAATTTCCGTATCTGCATCAGTGAGATACTCGTATAGAGTATAGTCGTCCATCATGGTCTGGTCGACAATGGGGTCGATGTATTCATCGGGTACTTCTGAAAATTCCATGTCACCCATAGTGCCGGCGGCAGGCGATTGTGCTTCTTTTTCACCCACGAACATCCGTACGCTGAGCATCAGGCCGCAGAACATGGCAGCCATGTACACCCAAGGTTTGACGCGTGCCCACAGCGTGAGCTGAGGTGCAGGCTGTACTTCTCGTTCCGGAAGCTTGTCCATCAGCTGTTCCGTGAAGTTAGCAAAGTAACCTTCAGGCACTGTGAACGGGTTCTCGGTTCCACATCTCTTTAATAAGTCAGTTTCTTCCTTTTTCATATTGTTGCCTCCTTTGGAAGTTAGATTCGAATTTGTAAAAAAGGTTTAATCATGCTGGTGAAAAAAATCTTCTATTTTTTTGACGGCATGATGGTAGGATGCCTTCAGTGCGCCTACGCTGGTGCCTAAGATTTCCGACATGTCCTCGTATTTCATTTCCTGGAAATATTTCAGGTTGAAAATGATGCGCTGTTTCTCGGGCAGTTGCAGGATGGCCTTCTGAAAAAGCCGTTGCGTTTCGTCGCCGTTAAAGTAAGGGTCGCTTTCCAGCTTGTTTATTAGAGCTGCATCGGCATCGTCGATGGACAGCTGGTTTTCGGCGCGCTGCTTGTTCAGGAAGTTCAGGCATTCGTTGAAGGCGATGCGGTAGAGCCACGTGGAAAGCTTGGCATCTCCCCGGAAATAGTCCAGGTTGGTCCAGGCCTTGATGAACGTGTTCTGCAGCAAGTCGTTGGCATCGTCGTGCGAAACCACCATGCGTCGTATCTGCCAGTACAGCTGTTCGCTGTAGGCCTTCACAATCCGTTCGAACGCTTTCCGCTGGGTCGACGGATCCTGAAGCATCAGTATGGTTTCTTTTTCGTTATAATTGTTCATGGCGTGTGCGGGTTCGTCATTGTTGGGTAAGACGACAATCCGTTGGTTCGGTTTAATAGGGTTAGTTTTCTTTAACTTCTCAGAGTGAGATTTTCAGTCCCTCGTCGGCGGCCAGTGTGTCCGGGAAGATGGCTTGGGCTTCTTCGAGCAGGGTCTTCTCGTCTTCGTAGCGGGCAGAGAAGTGACCGATGAGCAGACGTTTCACCTGCGCGTCCTTGGCAATCCGGGCAGCCTGTGCGGCGGTGGAGTGCAGGGTCTGTTTGGCGCGGACGGCTTCGCTTTCGGTAAAGGTAGCTTCATGGAACAGCAAATCCACTCCGGTCACCTGTGCTGCGATGCGGGGCAAGTAGACCGTATCCGAACAATAGGCATACGCGCGGGGAGGGTCGGAGGGAGTGGTCAGTTCTGAGTTGGGAATCACCCTGCCGTCTTCCAGTGTGTAGTCCTCGCCGTTCTTGATGCGGTTCATCATGCAGATGGGAATGCCGTAGAAGTCAATCATGTCGCGCCGGATGTGGTTCGGTGTCGGCTTCTCGCGGAAGAGAAAACCGCAGGTGGGCAGACGATGGCGCAGGGGAATGGTTTCCACGCTGACGGAACGGTCGTCGTAAATGACCGTACGTTCGCCGGGGTTGAAGGGGTGGAACACCACCTGATAAGGCATTCCCTTGCAGAAGAATTCCAGTTGAGGCTCCAGCAAGCGTTGCAGGTCGGCATGGGCATGAATGTGGAGGTCGGCGGTACGTTCCAGCATGCCGAAGGTAGAAATCAGTCCCATCAGGCCGAAGCAGTGGTCGCCGTGGAGGTGAGAAATGAAGATGTGGTTCAGCTGGCTGAACTTCAGTTTGGCGCGGCGGAGCTGCACCTGTGCCCCTTCGCCGCAGTCAATCATGAACAGTTTCTCGCGGATGTTGAGCACCTGCGAGGTCGCCTGATGGCGGGTAGTGGGCAGGGCTGAACCGCATCCCAGGATGTGTATGTCGAATTTTTCCATTCTTATGATTCAAATTGGGTGTTTCGCATGTCACCCGTCTCGGCGTACGCTATATGCATCTTGAAGGCGTTGCGCAGCGACATCGGCGTGTGGCAGGACTTTCCTTCCGAAAGTTTCAGGTAGTCCCACAGCAGTTGCTTGTAGTCCGGATGCGCGCAGTTCTCAATGATGCAGCGGGCACGTTGCGAAGGCGATTTGCCACGCAAGTCGGCCACGCCCTGTTCCGTCACGAGGATACGTACGTCGTGTTCCGTACTGTCCACGTGGGATACTTGGGGCACGATGGACGAAATCAGTCCGTCCTTGGCCACCGACGGGGTGGTAAAGATAGACAAATATGCGTTTCTGGCAAAATCTCCCGAGCCTCCAATTCCATTCATAATTTTGCTGCCCGATACATGCGTGCTGTTCACGTTGCCGAAAATGTCCGCTTCAAGAGCCGTGTTTACCGCAATGATACCCAGACGGCGAATCATCTCCGGATGGTTGGTGATTTCCTGCGGGCGCAGCAGGATACGTTCGCGGAAGTCGTCGATGTGCTCATACATCGTGTCCAGACGGTCTTCCGACAGAGTGAGCGAACTGCCGGCAGCAAAGCGGATACGGCCTTTCATCATCAGGTCGATAACAGAGTTCTGTATCACCTCCGTAAACATGGAGAAAGCTGGAAGGTTCGGGGCGTCACCCAGTGCACCCAGTACCGCATTGGCAATGTTGCCCACACCCGACTGCAGGGGCAGGAACTCCTTGGGGATGGCCCCGTTCTTCCATTCGCGCAGCAGGAAGGCAGCCACGTTATGTCCGATTTGCAGGGTTGTCTCATTTTGCGGTGTAAAAGCCGCGATGTGGTCGCGGGCATTCGTGCGTACCACTCCCGTAATCTTTTTCGGGTCGATTTTCACGCTGATGTGTCCGGCGCGGTCGTTCACATGATACACCGGAATCTCTGTCCGGTAAGGCGGGTTGGCCGGAATATAGATGTCGTGCATGCCGGTAAGTTTTCCCGTATGCGCTTCATTCAGCTCGATGATAACCCGTTCGGCCACCTGGAGCAGGGTAGGCGAGATACCTACGGAAGTGCTCAGGATGATTTCTCCGTCGTCCGTCAGGTCGGAAGCTTCTACAATGGCCACATGGATTTTCCCCAGAAAACCGTAGCGCACGTCCTGTCCGATTTGCGACAGATGGAGATCAAAGTACTGCACCTCGTGCTGGTTGATGGATTCGCGCATGTCCTTGTTCGACTGGAAAGGCGTACGGAACGATACGGCGTGCGCCTTGACCAGCGCGCTGTCCACCTGACAGCCCGTGGCACCGCCCGTGATAAGGCCTACCTTGAATTCTTTCCCCTGTGCATGCTGTGCTTCTGCGTAGGCAGCCAGTGCTTCCGGCACGGCTTTCGGTGTACCTACCGATGAAAACCCGCCGATGCCGACGGTATCCCCATGATGAATGGTGGCAGCGGCTTCGGCTGCCGTAATAAATGCGTATGTCATGTTGTAACTGCTGTTCTTTTGTTAGGTAATAGTGGAGCAAAATTAGAATTTGTAATTCAGATAATCAATATTTATGACATTTTTTCTGTATAAATGCTGCAAAAAGGCCCTTTGTGCGTAAGTTAATCGAATATTTATACTGCTTGGGACAAAAAACTGCGCAAAAAGACTCTTCGAAACACAATTCCTTTTATTTTTGTGAGGATTTACTACGAAAACGTGATAGAAAGAATATAATAACTAACTAAAATTGCTTTTACTGTGAATATGTTGAGAAAACTCAGGCTCACGCTGGGGATGCTATGCCTGGTATTCGTGACACTGTTGTTCGTCGATTTCACGGGTGTGCTTCATGCATGGCTCGGCTGGATGGCGAAGATACAGTTTCTTCCGGCTCTGTTGGCGCTGAACGCCGGAGTAATCGTGTGTTTGATATTGCTCACGCTCATAGCGGGCAGAGTGTACTGTTCGGTCATTTGTCCGCTGGGCGTGTTTCAGGACGTGGTGGCCCGTCTGGGCCGGGGACGCAAGAAGATGCCCTACACGTATTCCAAGCCGAAAAGCTGGCTGCGCTACGGTGTGCTGGCAGTCTTCGTGCTGGCGATGCTGTTGGGTGTGCATGCCCTGGTCGCCTTGCTCGACCCGTATGCCGTGTACGGCCGTGCGGCACACAGCTTCCTGCAACCTTTGTGGATGTGGGGAAACAACCTGCTGGCTTCTATGGCCGAACGCATGGACAGCTATGCCTTCTATTCGGTGGATGTCTGGCTCAAGAGTCTGCCGGTGCTGATAGTGGCAGCGGTCATGCTGGTACTGGTAGTGGTACTGGCGGCACGCAACGGACGTACCTATTGTAATACCATCTGTCCGGTGGGCACCGTGCTGGGATTCTTCTCCCGCTTTGCCTTGTTCCGCATCACGATTGACAAGGAGAAATGCAACGGCTGTACGCTTTGCGCCCGCAATTGCAAGGCCGCCTGCATCGATGTGAAGAACCATGCGATAGACGGCAGCCGCTGTGTGGCTTGCATGGACTGTCTGGACAAATGCCATAAGGGAGCCATCGGCTATCGGTTTGCTTACGGAAAGAAAGCCGAAAAGGCAGAAACTCCGGCACCGGAAACAGCCGACCGTACCGCCGGACGACGCGAGTTCCTGGCCGGTTCCTTGCTGCTGGCCGGTTCGGTGCTGAAAGCACAGGTAGCCAAGAAGGCCGAGGCCATCAAGATGGACGGTGGACTGGCCGACATCGTAGACAAGAAAGAGCCGGTACGCCAAACCCCGATTGTGCCTCCGGGCGCACGCGGACTCCGTCACCTGCAGTCGCATTGCACGGCCTGCCAGCTTTGCGTGTCGGCTTGTCCGAACGAGGTGCTCCGTCCTTCTCATTCGCTGGATACTTTCATGCAGCCTTACATGTCGTACGAACGCGGCTACTGCCGTCCGGAGTGTACGCGCTGTTCCGAGGTCTGTCCCGCCGGAGCCATCCTGAAAATTGACAAGGCAGAGAAGTCTTCTATCCAGATAGGCCATGCCGTGTGGGTGAAAGATTTGTGTATTCCGCTTACCGACAAGCAGGAGTGCGGCAACTGTGCCCGCCATTGTCCGGTGAACGCCATCACCATGGTTCCGTCCGACCCGTCGAACCCCGATTCACTGAAGATTCCGGCAGTGAACGAAGCACGCTGCATCGGTTGCGGAGCCTGCGAGAACCTGTGTCCGGCCCGTCCGCTGAGTGCCATCTACGTGGAAGGCCATGAACGCCATCGTGTACTTTAATCGGATTGTCTTACCTTATATATATAGAAAGAGAATGGACGAGAAAAAACAGATGAATCGAAGAGATTTCCTTAAAATAGTCGGCATCAGTACGGTGGGAGCCACGGCGGCTTTTTACGGTTGTACGCCCGACAAGAAAAAATCCGGCGAAAGCACTACGGAAGTGCCCGTCGGCAAGATGACTTACCGCCAGTTCCCTCCCAACGAGGATAAGGTGTCGCTGCTGGGTTATGGTTGCATGCGCTGGCCTACACTTCCGGCACCGGGTGGCGACGGCAACGTCATCGATCAGGAAGAAGTGAACCGGCTGGTGGATTATGCCATCGAACATGGCGTGAACTATTTCGATACGGCTCCGGTCTATGTGCAGGGCTGGTCGGAAAAGTCGACGGGTATTGCCTTGAAGCGTCATCCGCGCGACAAGTTCTTCGTGGCCACCAAAATGTCGAACTTCTCTAATTCCGACTATGATTTCGGAGTGAAGATGTACCACAACTCGCTGAAGAACCTGCAGGTGGACTACATCGACTATTACCTGCTGCACATGCTGGGTGCTCCCGGAAAAAGCGGCTTGCAGGGCCGTTTCCTTGACAACGGTCTGCTCGACTTCCTGCTCAAGGAGCGCGAAGCCGGACGTATCCGCCGCCTGGGCTGGTCGTTCCATGGCACAAAAGAGGAATTCGACCGGGCACTGGCCATGCACGACCAGGTGCACTGGGACTTCGTGCAGATTCAGTTGAACTATTCCGACTGGCAGCACGCATCGGGACGTAACGTGAATGCCGACTACCTGTACGAGCAGGTGAGCAGCAAGAACATTCCGGTAGTGGTGATGGAACCGCTGTTGGGCGGACGCCTGTCGAACATCCCCGACCACATCTTCAGCCGCCTGAAAGAACGCAATCCCGAAGGCAGTGTGGCATCGTGGGCCTTCCGTTTTGCCGGTACACCGGAAAAGGTACTCACCGTACTTAGTGGCATGACCTATATGGAGCATCTGCAAGACAATATCCGTACGTATTCGCCGCTGGTTCCGCTTACCGACGAGGAAAACCAGTTCCTGCTCGATACGGCCGACCTGATGCAGAAATATCCCACCGTGCCCTGCAACGACTGTAAATATTGCATGCCCTGCCCGTATGGTATCGACATTCCCGGTGTGCTGGTGCATTACAACAAGTGCGTGAACGAAGGCAACATGCCGAAAGACCGCATGGACGAGAACTACGCAAAGGCCCGTCGTGCCTTCCTGGTGGGTTACGACCGCAGCGTGCCGAAACTCCGTCAGGCCAGTCACTGTATCGGTTGCGGACAATGTAATCCGCACTGCCCGCAGTCCATTGACATTCCGAAAGAGCTTCACCGCATTGATGCCTACGTGGAACAACTGAAACAGGAAACACTGTGATGGACGAACTGATACGCTTGCTGAACGAAGGAAACTATTCCTGCGTGGTGCGTCAGGGCGAAGAAACCCGCACGTTCTCCCGTCGGGGCGTGGCCGACCTGTACGACCTGTACGCCACAGACCGCGCCTTCCTGAAAGGAGCCTGGCTGGCCGATAAGGTCATCGGAAAGGGAGCAGCCGCCCTGATGGTATTGGGCGGTGTGTCCCGCGTATGGACCCGGGTAGTCAGCACCCCTGCACTCACCTTGCTCCGTAAGGGAGGGGTAGAGGTGGTCTATGCCGAAGAAGTGCCCTGCATCATCAACCGCACCCGTACAGGACGGTGTCCGCTGGAAACCCTTTGCGACGTGTCGGACAATCCCGTGGAACTCTATCCCGTGATTGAAGACTTTGTACGCCGCATGAGGGAAGCAGGAGAAAAAGAAAAAACAATCTCAGAAAAATAACGAATACACATGGAAACAACCGTAAAACTTTACACATTGGGATACAGTCGCGTGAAAACCTATGTCACCGCCCTGCTGTTTGTGACCGGAAACATTGTCCTGCCCCAGCTTTTTCACCTGGTGCCGCAGGGAGGAGTCACCTGGCTGCCCATTTATTTCTTCACACTAGTAGGAGCCTATAAATACGGCTGGAAGGCCGGACTGCTGACGGCTGTACTCTCGCCGTTGCTCAACTCATGGTGGTTCGGCATGCCTGCACCTGCCGTGCTGCCTGCCATCCTGCTGAAATCCGTGCTGTTGGCTGTGGGTGCCGGTCTGGTGGCCGCCCGCTTTCAGAAAGTCACCTTGCCGTTGCTGCTGGCCGTGGTGCTGTTCTATCAGCTGGCTGGTACGCTGGGTGAGTGGGCACTTTCCGGCAGCTTGTTCACCGCCTTGCAGGATTTCCGCATCGGTATTCCCGGAATGCTTTTGCAGGTAGTGGGAGGATACTGGGTTATCCGTAAAATTTAAGAAAATGTAATTAGTTGATTTTCAGTGGAGTAAAAATCCCCTGAAAAACGCCTTTGTGTTTGGACTAAAACGCCCTTACGTTTAAGATGAAACGCCCTTGCGTTTTACTTAAAACGTACTTGCGTTTGGTTTGAAACGCAAAGGCGTTTTGTTTTGAATGCACTTGCGTTTTTCGGATTAAGTGAGGTTGGCAGATTTTTGGACTTTACATGACCAAATTAGCCGAATATAATCTAATTCATTTTTGAACTTTATGCATTATTATTATCTTTGCGTGTAACGCAAAGAAATTGAGAGTACGATGGCCGATATTAATAGATTAAAAGTTGTTTTAGTAGAGAAAAAGAAAACCAGTAAGTGGTTGGCTTCTGAGTTGAAGAAAGATCCTGCAACAGTATCTAAATGGTGTACGAATACTTCACAGCCAGATTTACAGACTCTGACTAAGATTGCTTTTTTGTTAGGTGTGGAAGTTCGAGATTTAATTAATAAGAACGAGGATATTTATGAGAACACCGAAGCAATTCAATAATATAACAGAACGTGTTATAGATGATTTGAAGCAGGTATTGTCTTCGGGTAATAGCCAAATCTCTATAGCGGCAGCCAGTTTTTCTATCTATGCATACGAAGCATTGAAAGAAGAACTGGAAAAGGTGGATTGTGTAAACTTTATTTTTACTTCACCGACATTCTATACGGATAAGTCTGAAAAGCAAAAAAGAGAGTTCTATATTCCTAAATTAAATCGGGAAAGGAGTCTTTTCGGATCGGATTTTGAAATAAGGCTTCGAAACCAGCTTACACAACGGGCTATTGCAAGGGAATGTGCAGACTGGATTCGTAGAAAAGCACGGTTCAAGACAAATATAACTCACGGCTCCATGAACACTTTCCTTAATATAAAGGAAGGTGAAGAAACCTATACCTATATGCCTTTCAATGAGTTTACCACTACTGAACTCGGGCTTGATAGAGGTAACAATATCTGTCCGATGGTTGTAGGTATGCCAGGGCATAGTTCTACAGATATGTTTCTGAAGAATTTTGCCGAGCTCTGGAAGGACAAAGAGAAGTTTCAGGATGTGACAGATAATGTCATAGAAAATATCGAAACCGTTTATAAGGAGAATGCCCCGGCCTTTATCTATTTCATAACGCTGTATAATATCTTTCATGAGTTTTTGGAAGATATTAATGAGGATGTTTTGCCTAACGAAGCCAAAGGCTTTAAAAATAGTGCTATCTGGAATAAACTGTACGATTTTCAACGTGAAGCTGCAAGAGGTATCATCAATAAGCTTGAAAAGTATAATGGATGTATTTTGGCGGATAGTGTGGGATTGGGAAAAACATTCACGGCTCTTGCGGTAATGAAATATTATCAAGATAGAAATAAAGATATATTGGTTCTTTGCCCCAAAAAACTGAATGACAACTGGCAGACATTCCGTTCCAACTATAAAAACAACCCAGTGTTAACCGATCGCTTTAATTATGATGTGTTGTTTCATTCTGATTTGTCCAGAGATAGAGGAATGAGCAATGGGATAGACCTGGAACGTGTTATTTGGGACAATTATGACTTGATTGTCATTGACGAAAGCCATAACTTCCGCAACGGTGGTCGGTTTGATGCTGAGGATGAAGACGATGGTTTCAAGGAAAACCGCTACGCCCGCCTGATGAACAAGGTTATCCGCAGCGGTGTCAAGACCAAGGTACTCATGCTCTCGGCCACACCGGTGAACAACCGGTTCAGTGACCTGAAAAATCAGTTGCAACTGGCGTATGAAGGCAAGGCTGAAAACATAAACGATTTGCTGGATACAGGAAAGAGCATAGACAGTATTTTCAGAGATGCCCAGACGGTATATTCAAAATGGTCCAAACTACCTCCGGAAAAGAGAACAACAGAGAAGCTGGTAGATTCATTAAGCTATGATTTCTTCCAGTTGCTTGATGCTGTCACCATAGCCAGAAGCCGTAGTCATATCATCAAGTATTACAATACGAATGATGTGGGCAAATTTCCTACGCGTCTGTCACCTGTATCACGCAGGCCTAAGCTTACGGATTTGAACGATGCTATTACTTTTGCGGATATAGCAGAAATGCTTAACAGATTGAATCTTTCCATATATACACCTTCTCTGTTTATTTTTGAGAGTGAAAAAGGCAATTACGGAATAGATTACGAAGGTGAGGGACTCACTGTAGATGGACGTGAAAAAGGTATTCGGAAATTGATGGCTATTAACCTGCTGAAGCGTCTGGAAAGTAGTGTGAACTCATTCCGTTTGACTTTGACCAGAATACATGATTTCATAAAAGACTCCATTACGGCCATTAATAAATTCCAGGAAAACGGTGCAGGAACAATAGACGTAACAGATTTTTCGGATGATTTTGATGCTGAAGATAACGAGAATGATCCATTTGTGGGGCGCAAATCAAAAATCAATCTCCGAGACATGGATTATGTAAGTTGGAGACGTGATTTGAAGGCTGACCTGGAAGTGCTGGAACTGCTTATCCTTATGCTGAAGGATATTACGCCCGAGCATGACACCAAATTGCAGCAACTTGTAGCTGACTTGAAAAACAAGTTTGAACACCCCATCAATGGCATCAATAGGAAAGTACTGATATTTACAGCTTTTGCCGATACGGCAAACTATCTTTATGAGCAGCTTTCCGGCAGGATTCTGAACGATTGCGGGCTGCATACGGCTCTGATAACAGGCAGTACGGAGGGAAAATGTACGTTGCCTAAACTGAAATGTACGTTCAATGACATACTGACCTATTTTTCTCCTATATCAAAAGACCGGGATGCTATTCATCCGAATGATACAAGGGAAATAGATGTACTGATTGCTACCGACTGTATCAGTGAAGGACAGAACTTACAGGACTGTGATTATCTGATTAACTATGATATACACTGGAATCCTGTACGCATCATTCAGCGTTTTGGCCGAATAGACCGTATCGGAAGCAAGAACGATGTGATTCAGTTGGTGAATTATTGGCCGGACATGGAACTGGATGATTACATCAAGCTGAAAGGTCGTGTAGAAAGCCGAATGAAGGCAACTGTTATTACCAGTACAGGGGATGATAATCTATTATCAGCTAATGAAAAAGGCGATTTGGAGTACCGTCGCAACCAATTGAAGAAATTGCAGAATGAAGTGGTAGATATTGAGGATATGGATACTGGTGTCAATATCATGGATTTGGGGCTGAATGAGTTTCGTCTGGATTTATTGGCTAATCTGAAAGAGCATCCCAATATGGATTTGACACCGTTTGGTATGAGTGCGGTGGTCAGTGCCTCCGAACTGGTAGAACCGGGTGTGATGTATGTGTTGAAGAACAAGAACAACGGTGTGAACATCGACCGTTCCAATCTGTTGCATCCGTTTTATATGGTTTATCTTTCGCATACCGGAACCGTTATCTGCGACCATTTGTCACCTAAAAAACTGCTTGACAAAATGCGTTATGCCTGCAAAGACAAGACAGAACCTGATAAGATGCTTTGCAAGCAATTCAACAAGGAAACACGTGATGGAAAGAATATGCGTCATTACAGCGACTTGTTGCAATCGGCCATAGAGAGTATTATCACAGTGAAAGAAGAGAGTGATATAAACGACTTTTTGAATGGGGTACAGGGCAACCTGTTTGCCGATGAAATACGCGGTTTGGATGATTTTGAGTTAATATGTTTTTTGGTAATTAAATAGCTTATGTACGGTCTTCCTATATCTACTGAACGAAAACGGCAGTTGCCCAAGAAGGCAATCTATGCGAAGTTTGAATGGAAACCTGCGCAGCGGGAACATTTCGATGCCGATATTGCACGCATCGACATCGTGGCGGTAGTTTCACCGGGCACGGTGCCGGGACTTGGCGAGGGCGCTGCCGTAAAAGAGTTCTATGTACTTGCGGTACAGCTGAAGCGCAGGGAGTATGACATTCAGAACATTGCGCAGCTCACAAAACTCATCCCGCAAAATATGGTCTTTGCCCTTCAATACGATAATCGGACGCAATTTGCTGTCTTCTACACGAAATTGTTTACGTCGGCCTGGCAGCCCATAGAAGAAGCAGTTTTGCCGTTGTCGGGGTTGAGCCTCGATACCGTTTGGGAGAATATTGTAAAAGGTATCGGGCAGATTGAGGTTGCCGAGGGCCATACCTTGACCGAGCAGATAGCCGTTGATGACCAACGGGCCAAGTTACTTGCTCAAATAGCAACACTCGAGCGTAAAATGGCCAACGAGAAACAGCCTCGGCGCAAACGGGAATATTTTGAACAGATTAAGAAAATAAAGGAACAGATATGAGCGACCCTATAAAACATCATTACGTACCTCAGTGCTATTTAAAGAAATTTTCTTTAGACAAAATAAATGTCAATTACTACGACAAAGAGTTGTGCAAATACGACAAAAGTAAGATAAACGAAATATGCCAACTTGAGAATTTCTATAAGCTAAGTCAATCGGCCCCTTATTATATAGAAACAGATTTTTTTGCTAACAATTATGAAGATAAATTAGGTAGAATATTAACCCATTTTGAAACTATTGATATAGACTTAGACAAAATCCCTTATGACAAAAAACATAGAATTAATCTGTCAAGACAAATAGTATTACAGTATATGCGTACACCTTTTTATAGAAATACAAAATCTGAAAATGAGTTAAATGCATATTATGAATTATTGAAACAAATATTGAAGGAATACAATTTTGAGGTGGAAGAAATTGAATTTAAAGCGAATAATAAGGCTGAGTTTCATAAAACACTTTTGCTTGAAAATGAAATTATTGATGATATAATTAAAGATATAGCTGATGCAAATTGGGAACTATTATATACTTCCTCTTCTGAGTTTTATACATCAGATAATCCTGTTGCTGTAGTGGCGAGAAATGATGTGGCTTATTGTGAGGCTATAAAATATTTTGCTGAAATATATTATCCTCTTAATTCAAAGCTCACGCTACATATTAAAGCACAACGACCCGCTTCGACAAAAAAAATAAATATACGAGTTTGCGGTAGTGATGAATTATTAACTGTCAATAATTTAATTATAAATAATGCCGTTAAATATGTCATTTATACGAATAATTTTAACTAATATCAAATATGGATAGACTGAAAATGCAAAGCCTTGATGTGATAGGCTCAAATATAAAGAAGATACAGCAGTTGTTTCCGAACTGCGTGACAGAACGATTTGGCAAGGGTGGCAAGCCTGAGTTGGCTATCGATTTTGAAAAGTTGCAGGCCGAATTATCAAACGAGATTATCGGTGAGGATGAAGAACGCTATCAATTTACCTGGCCCGACAAGCGCGCGGCCAATAGACTGGCCAATACGCCCACGACGATGACCTTGCGTCCTTGCCGCGAGGAGAGTGTGGACTTTGACCATACCCAAAACCTCTATGTTGAAGGCGACAACCTCGATGTGCTGAAAGCGTTGCGTGAGACCTATTTGAGTAAGGTGAAGATGATTTATATCGACCCACCCTACAACACTGGCAATGATTTTGTCTATAACGACGAATATAATGTAGGTAGAGATGTGGAGGAAGATCGTAATGGACTTTTTGATGAAGAGGGTAATCAAACATTGTCGCAGTACGAAAGAAATACGGCTTCTAATGGTCGTTTCCATACTGATTGGCTCAATATGATTTATCCCCGCTTAAAAGTAGCTCGCGATTTATTGTTGGATGATGGGGTGATCTTTATCTCAATTGACGATAACGAGGTTGAGAATTTAATGAAAATTTGCGATGAGATATTTGGGGAGATGAATTTCGTGGCTCAAATACCATGGAGAAAAAGAACGGCTAAATCAGATGTTCCTTTTGGCATTTCACAAGATTATGAGTTTATTATTTGCTACGCAAAATCTAATGATTTTTGTGCAAGTATTCAAGGAGAAGAAAGAAAATATTATGAAACCCCAGATTTCCAAGGAAGACCATGGCGAGTACATGATTTAACAAAACAGACAACAGCCAGTGAACGTCCGAATAGTTATTTTACAATAATAAATCCAAAATCTGGAGAAGAATATCCTGCTAATCCTAATAGAACTTGGGCGATTACGAAAGAAACATTCGAAGAATATTATGCAAAAGACAGAATAGTATTTCCTGGTGATTATAATTTTTTGAAAATTAGAAGACCTGTACTTCGTTACTGGAAAGAAGATGATATAAAGAAAACAGGAATAAATTTCGGGCGTATTTCTGTTAGTTCCAAATTGCCAGATACGATAGGAATGTCTCAAGATGGGACAAAAGAGGTAACAAATTTGTTTGATGGAAAAATATTTAGTTTTCCGAAACCGTCATCTCTTATTAAATTCTTATTGGAGATTGTAAATTCAAAAGACTCTCTTGTTCTTGATTTCTTCTCAGGCTCTGCCACGACGGCCCATGCCGTAATGCAACTCAATGCCGAAGATGGAGGCAACCGCAAGTTTATTATGGTACAGTTGCCAGAAAAGACCGATGAAAAGAGCGAAGCTTACAAAGCCGGATACAAAAACATCTGCGAAATCGGCAAGGAACGCATACGTCGTGCCGGCAAGAAGATAAAAGAGGATAATAAAGACAAGGAAGGTATAGAAAAACTCGACACCGGATTCCGCGTGTTGAAACTCGACTCCTCTAATATGGAAGATGTGTATTATACCCCACAAGAGTTTACAATGCAATCGCTGTTCAACGAAAACGTGAAGACCGACCGTACGGGTGAAGACCTGTTGTTCCAGGTGATGCTCGACCTCGGCATAGAACTCTCGGCCAAAGTTGAAACCCAACAGATAGCAGGCAAAACAGTCTACCTGGTAGACGACAATTATCTGGTGGCTTGCTTCGACCGTGATGTGACTGAAGCTGTCGTCACGGAAATTGCCAAACTACATCCTATATACTTTGTCATGCGCGATGCCTCGGCCGCTAACGACAATGTGATTGACAACTTTGAGCAGCTGTTTGAAGCATACAGCAAAGATACGGTAAGAAAAATCCTGTAATCAGAAAGGATAGAAGAATGGGAGAAAACAAGATGATTATCTATACCTCTATCGATGGGCAGATTAAGATTGATATCAGACTGGAAGATGAAACCTTGTGGCTCACACAAGCGCAGATGTGTGAACTGTATCAGACCAGTAAATCGAATGTCAGTGAACATATCAAGCATATCTTTGAAGAGGGGGAATTAGATGAGGAAGCAGTTGTTCGGAAATTCCGAACAACTGAATATAATAATCAAGAAAATGTTTATCTTTGTACTGAATGGCTTTACAAATCGGGACGTTTATGACAGAAAAGCAATATAACAAGGATTCTAATATAGATAAAGAAGATACCTCATCGGGTGAAGTTATCACTCAACCATTTTCGCCAAATGATATCGAGATTTCTAATCCTCCCATGAATTTGGGTGATTTGATAGATATGATCGCTTATGGATGGATTGATTTTAAAACGGAGTATCAGCGAGAAGAAGATTTGTGGGATGCTGTGAAGCAAAGCAGGCTTATAGAATCGGCCTTATTAGGGTTAAGGCTTCCTGCATTTTATTTCGAAGAGGTATCTAAGAAGAACTGGAAGATCATTGATGGATTACAAAGATGCTGTGCCATTCGTAATTATTGCGTAGATGAATCTTTTGCGTTATGTGATTTGGAATTTCTCAAGTTTAATGGACTAAAATATAGTGAATTGTCTTTTGAATTGAAACGTGATATCCGTATGCTACCTATCACAGTGAATGTCCTGAGTAAGGGAACTCCGGATAAGGTCAAGTATATTCTTTTTAAACGTTTGAATACAGGAGGTATAGAACTTGAGCCCCAGGAAATAAGAAATGCCGTTTTTCAAGGGAAGGCGATAGAACTTGTGAAAGAGATGGCACATAATAATTGGTTCAAAAAGGTTACCAGGAATAAGATACCAACAAAGAGAATGCAGGATCAGGATTTCGTAACCCGCTTTATGGCTTTCTATTTGTTGGGATATGAAAATTATAAGCCGGACTTGGACAATTTCATGAACACCTGCCTTGAAAAAATAAAAGTAGGGGAAATATCAGATGATACCATAGCAACAATGAAGGAAGACTTCTCACAATCTATGATATTGGCTGAAAAGATATTCGGGAATGATGCTTTTCGTAAAAGAGAATCTGAATCTGATAAAAAAAGACCTATTAATAAAGCTTATTTTGAGGTGATTGCTGTCTCTTTTGCCTATCTTTCAAAAATAGACAGTAACAGATTGGTTGCAAATAAGGATTATTTTAAAAGATTACTTATGGATGAAATGAGAAATAACAAATCTTATAATAATTCTTTTTCCGGTGGTACCGGAAAAAGAGAAAGCGTAAAATTACGTTTCTCCAAATTTAATGAGATAATAGGAAAAGCATTGGAACAAAATAATTAGAAGTTCTTTTATATGATAACCAAATTAGAGATTTCAAACTTTAAATCACATAAACATACTTTTATCCATCTTGGTCACTTGACTGTTCTTACAGGTATTAACGGTTGTGGGAAGACCAGTGTTATACAAAGTTTACTCCTGCTCAGACAGTCTTTTCTTAAAAACAGACTTGCTTTGGGCTTGGATTTGAATCAGCCGCTATGCAATATAGGTATAGCAGATGATGCTTTGTATCAGTTAGCTGAAAATGGAATCATATCATTTGTATTTTCTACGGATAATAATGATAAGTATACTTTTGAATTTGATGCTGAAAAAGGACTTAACGATTCATTTATCAGAAAACATAAATACAATGAAGCAGCGAGCCAGATAGAAAAACTGGGCAGCATATCCTTGTTTAACAATGATTTTCAATATATAAGTGCTTCAAGATGGGGAGGTAGAAGTATTTTCCCGAAAGAGTCTTTTGCGGTAGAAGTGCAGAAGCAAATCTCGCAGGCTGAGGGGCAGGGAGAGCTTGTTGCACACTTCCTTTATAAATATGGCAGTGATAATGTCTTGAATTATTATGATACTGATGAACAGGATTTAAGTCTGTTGGCCCAGGTGGTTTATTGGGAACAGAAAATCAGTCCTAATGTCACTATAAATGTTGAGGCTGGTAGGGATAATAACTCTTTTACAATAGGATACGGTTTTGACGGTGAGAATGAACAAACAAAACCTATTCGTGATTTGCGTGCGGAAAACATAGGATTCGGAATATCTTATACACTGCCTGTAATTGTTGCGATATTATCAGCCAGACCTGGGGCTTTGGTTATTATTGAAAATCCAGAAGCCCATCTGCATCCACAAGGACAGTCTGAACTGGCAAGATTGATATCCAAGGCTGCCAGTTTCGGGATTCAGGTTATCGTTGAGACTCATAGTGATCATATTATAAATGGTATTCAGATAGCTTGCAAGGAACATGGTGAGAATGCAGAAAAAGGAATAGATAACCATTTTGTCCGGGTATATTCTTTCTATAGTAAAGTAAAGCATATATCTCAAATAGAAGAGATAGTAATTAAGTCTGACGGGTTGTTGGAATTGCAGCCGAAGGGTTTTTTTGATCAGGCGGAAAATGATATGTATAAATTGTACAATAGTTGAATCATGATTAATATCTATTTTCATGTCATAGATCCGGGAACAAACCCCATCCTGAAAATCCTGAGAAATTTGAGAAACCGGAATATCAAACTATGGTTTAACAAATCGGATAATAAGGAAGCAATAAATTTTATTAAGGATAAAAGTCTTATTGAATATAAAGATATTGATAATGAGATAATTTGTTATCAGTGGAATATTTTGGATACGGCAATAGTTCCTTTGTACAATAATGACGGTTTGTTTCATCTGGTATCCCGATATACATCAGATAAAACGGATTTTGTATGCATTGATAGTAAAGAATATGCAAAGAACCAATTGGTGTTATTCCAAGATGCAATACATAAAACGGAATACCCAAAGGAACTGATAAAAATTCCTTGTTATAAGGATTGGGACAGTCTTTTGCTCTACTTGAGGGATAAAGGGCTATTTACCTTTTCTTTAAAAGATACGAAAAGGTTTCAAAAATGTGCTAATATTGATCCTGTTCAAGGAGCGAGTGTTTACAAAGAACTAGCCACAGGATATTATTGGTATATGGATAATTTCCATAAAACACATTATGAGGTCTTTGATTCTTTTGGGAAAAAGCATCTTGGCGAGGCTAGTCTTGATGGTATTATAGATAAGGGGAAAGCGGATAAAGGCAAACATTCTATATTATAAGTTATCAAATGAAATTCAAGTTCAAGATACAGCAATATCAGACCGATGCCGTAGAAAATACGGTGGCGGTATTTCGTGGGCAACCGTCACATACTTTATCGACTTATCGCAGGGACTTGGGTACCTATCAGAACCAACGGATCATATACAAGGAGGAAGAGGCCGGTTACGGCAACCACCGTTTGGAATTGGACAAGCAGACGATACTCCGAAATATCCGCTCAATACAGAATTTATACGATATAGTCCCTTCGGAAACACTGTCCAAGGGAGTGGCACCGGTAAATCTGGATATAGAGATGGAAACCGGTACAGGTAAGACCTATGTCTATATCAAGACGATGTTTGAGCTGAACAAACAATATGGATGGAGTAAATTTATTGTGGTGGTACCCAGTATAGCCATTCGTGAGGGCGTAGCTAAGAGTTTTACTATGCTGGAAGAGCACTTTATGGAACTTTACGCCAAGAAAGCCCGGTGGTTTGTTTACGATAGCAGCAATCTGCAACAGTTGGACAGCTTTTCGTCAGATTCGGGATTGTGTGTGATGATTATCAATACGCAGGCCTTTGCTGCTTCTATGAAAGAGGGTGGCCGTAGTAAGGAGAGCCGTATTATATATTCCAAGCGCGATGAGTTTGGAAGCCGCCGTCCGATTGATGTGATAGCGGTCAACAATCCTATTGTCATTATGGACGAGCCACAGAAGATGGAGGGTGATGCCACTCAGGCTGGTATCAAACGATTCAATCCGCTGTTTGTGTTGAATTATTCGGCTACGCACAAAACCAAGCACGACACAGTCTATGCGCTCGATGCGTTGGATGCCTACCGTCAGCAACTGGTAAAACGCATTCATGTAAAGGGCTTTGAGTTGAAGAACTTGCGAGGTACAAGCGGTTATATGTATCTTGACAGTATTGAACTATCACCCAAACGGCCGCCTATGGCTCGCATTGAAATCGAAACTAAAACGGCATCGGGTACTATCGTACGAAAGACTAAAACTTTCGGTACGGGTGACAGCCTGCGTGAGGAATCGGGATTGGCCGAATATGAAGGGTTCACCCTGTCTGAAATCAACGCCAAAGGTTATGTTACATTCCTGAATGGCGTTACGCTGCGACGGGGAGAGGTAACCGGAGATACGAATGAGTTAACGATGCAGCGCGTACAGATAAGGGAAACTATCAAATCGCACTTTGAGAAAGAACGGCAATTGTTCAAGCGGGGTATCAAGTGTCTGTCGCTTTTCTTCATTGACGAGGTTGCCAAATATAAAAGTTACGACGAAGAGGGAAATGAAGTGAAGGGTGTGTTCCAAAAGATATTTGAAGAAGAGTATGCACGCCTGGTAAGTGAAGAGTTCCACATTTGGGACGAGGATTACAATGAATACCTGCGTCGGTTTGTACCCCAAGAGGTACATCGCGGCTATTTCTCGATAGATAAGAAAACAAACCGGGTAATAGATGGAAAGGTAGAGAAAAAGACCGGCCTGTCGGATGACATATCGGCCTATGACCTGATATTGAAGAATAAGGAACGCCTGTTGAGTTTTGACGAACCTACCCGCTTTATCTTCTCACACTCGGCACTGCGTGAGGGATGGGATAACCCGAATGTATTTCAGATTTGTACGCTGCGACACTCTAATTCAACCACAGCCAAACGGCAGGAAGTAGGACGTGGCCTACGCCTTTGTGTGGATAAAAACGGAGTCCGTATGGACAAAGAGTTATTGGGAGATGATGTACATGAGATTAACAAATTGACGGTCATAGCTAATGAAAGCTATGCCGATTTTACCAGTGCATTACAGAAAGAGACCCGCGAGGTACTGCGCGAACGTGCTGCCAAAGCAACTGTGGCTTATTTTACCGGCAAGCAGATAAAGATTGGAGAAGAGCTTCATACCATAGATGAATTGGAAGCAAGTCGTATTATCATCTATTTGGAAGACAATGGCTATATTGACGAAGATAAGCATATCACACCTGAATATCGAGAGGCTATAGCCAGCGGCAACGTAGCGCCATTGCCACCAAAATTACAACCGATAGCCGAGGGAGTTACCCGACTGATTAATTCTATATTTGATCCGAAAGCTCTTGATGATATGGTGGTGGAAGAGAAAACCACTATCCGGGAAAATCAGTTGAATGAGAATTTTGGCAAAGAAGAATTCCAGGCATTATGGAAAGAAATCAATCATCAATATGTTTACACGGTAAGCTATGACAGCGAAGAACTAATTGAGAAAGTCATTTTGCATATCAATGCAGAACTGGATGTAAAACAGCTTCGTTATATTATGGTTGAAGGGACGCAGGATGAAAAACAGGTTACAGAATTTGGCGACACCCAGTCACAATCGCATCTGTTGACCGACGTATGTACCTCGACGGTTCGTTACGATTTGGTAGGTGATATTGCCAAGGGGGCAAACCTCACGCGTCGAACAGTTGTGAAGATATTGCAAGGTATCAAAGAAAGCAAGTTGTATCTGTTTAAAAATAATCCCGAGGAATTTATCCGGAAAGTTATCAGCATCATCAAGGAACAGAAGTCCACGATGATTGTAGAAACAATTCACTATAACATGACCGAGGGAAAATACGACAGCAATATCTTTACGGTAAAGAGTAAAATGGACTTTGACAAGGCTTATGAAGCGAAGAAACATATAACCGACTATGTATTCAGTGACAGCAAGGGAGAGCGACAATTTGCCCATGATCTTGATGAAGCCAAGGAGGTTGTAGTATATGCCAAGCTGCCGCGGACCTTCCAGATACCGACACCTGTTGGAAATTATGCACCGGACTGGGCTATTGCCATGGAGGTAGATGGAATAAAGCATATTTTCTTTATTGCCGAGACTAAGGGGACGATGGGTTCTATGGAGATAAGGGGTATAGAAAAAGCAAAGATAGAGTGTGCCGAGAAGCTGTATAACTCAATCTCTACAGCCAAGGTAAAGTATCATAAAGTAACTTCATATAGTGACTTGTTGGACGAAATGGGTAAAGAGTGTTAAGGCTGGTAAGAAAAAATGGCTGAAAACAATTTTGTTTGCAAGTATTTCATCGAGTGTGTAAAGGTTTACAGATTTTCGACGTATAATGGCTGTACCGCAAGGAGAAGCCAGACAATGGTATGCCAATGTTGCATCAAGAGAAATGTGTAGTGTGTGTATATTTTCAAGCTTCTTTGCAAAAACGTTTCTCAGCCGATAACTTGGTGACATTTTTCTGTTTGTCACTTTTTATTCGTACATTTGCGAAGCATAACCCAAATACAATAACCATGAAATTTATTGGAATTATTCCTGCAAGATATGCATCTACACGCTTCCCCGCCAAACCTTTGGCACTACTGGGAGGCAAACCCGTGATACAAAGAGTTTATGAACAAGTGACTGGTGTGCTGGACGAAGCTTACGTGGCTACCGACGACGAACGCATCGAAGCGGCTGTAAAGGCCTTCGGTGGAAAGGTGGTAATGACGTCGGTCGACCATAAGAGTGGTACCGACCGTTGCTACGAGGCTTACTGCAAGGTGGGCAGCGGCTATGACGTGGTGGTGAACATTCAGGGTGATGAACCGTTTATTCAGCGTTCGCAGCTGGAAGCCGTAAAGGCTTGTTTTGACGATGCGTCAACACAGATTGCCACACTTGTGAAACCGTTTACGCCTGCCGACGGATTTGATGCGCTGGAAAACGTGAACTCGCCCAAGGTGGTGGTGAACAAGGAGATGAAGGCGCTCTACTTCAGCCGTTCCATCATTCCTTACCAGCGTAACCGCGACAAGAAGGAGTGGCTGGCCGGACATACGTATTATAAACATATCGGACTTTATGCCTACCGCGCTCCGGTGCTGAAGGAGATTACATCTCTTCCGCAGTCGTCGCTCGAACTGGCCGAATCGCTGGAGCAGTTGCGCTGGCTGGAGAACGGCTATTCCATCAAGGTGGGCATCAGCGAAGTGGAGACCATTGGTATTGACACACCGCAGGATCTGGCACGGGCCGAAGAGTTTCTGCGTAATCAGCAGGAGGCACTATGACGCAGCTCGACCGTAGTGTGGCGCCTGCCATCCGTCAGCTGGAGCATTTTTCCATCTTGCAGCCGGAGTTGCACCGTATGAAGAACGGCATGCCGCTGTATGTGCTTTCGGCCGGAAACGAAGACGTGATTCGTTTCGACCTGCTGGTGCGGAGCGGACAGCTCGACCAGTCGCAGCCGCTTCAGGCCGTGTTTACCAACCGTATGCTGCGTGAGGGAACGGTGCGCATGACGTCGGGCGAGATTGCCGAACGGCTGGATTATTACGGGGCGTGGCTCGACCTTTCTTCTTCTGTGAACTGTGGATTTGTAACGTTGTATACACTGACGAAACACCTTGACCGCACCATGGAGATTGTGGCCGGACTGGTGAAGGAGTCTGTGTTTCCGGAAGAGCAGTTCCGCATTATCTGTGACATCAACCGCCAGCAGTTTCTGGTGAACAACCAGCGGGTGGACGTACTGGCCCGCAAGCAGCTGAACCGTTCGCTTTTCGGTACTTCGCATCCGTTGGGACGCTATGCCGAACTGGAGGATTATGAACGCATTCAGGTGGAGGCGCTGAAGGATTTCTATCACCGCCATTATCATTCGGGCAACTGTTCCATGTACGTGTCGGGTAAGGTAACGCCCGAGGTGGTGCGCTGCATTGAACGTCACTGGGGAGAAGCGCCCTGGGGAAGTTGTACGGCAGAGAAGGTGGAACGCACGTGGGACATTGTGAAGGATGCTCGCAAACGGGTTCACGTGGAGAAGGAGGATGCCTTGCAGAGTTCGCTCCGCATGGGTGGTTTCTCGCTCGACCGCAAGCATCCTGATTACCTGAAACTGCGTGTGCTGGTTACGCTGTTCGGAGGGTATTTCGGCAGTCGTCTGATGTCGAACATCCGTGAGGATAAGGGATATACCTACGGCATCGGGGCCGGACTGGTGTCTTATCCGGGCACGAGTCTGCTGGTGGTGAGTACGGAGGCGGCCAATGAATATATGGAGTCCGTCATCACGGAAGTGTATCATGAAATGGACCGTCTGCGTCAGGATAAGGTGCCGGCAGAAGAACTGGAGATGGTGCGCAACTACATGCTGGGCGATATGTGTCGTTCGTACGAGGGGGCATTCTCGCTTTCGGATGCCTGGATATTCATCGAAACGGCCGGATTGAAGCCCGACTTTTTTGATGCGTCGCTGGCTGCCATCCGTGAGGTGACGTCCGACGAACTGCTTTCGCTGGCTCAGCGCTATTTCTGCAAAGAAAACTTAATAGAGGTAGTGGCAGGTAAAAAAGTATAAACCTTCCGGCTCGTGCAAAAGTAAAAAGACTATTTTTGAGCGGAATTAAAAAAGGGACTAAGAACGTGAGAAAGAACAAACATACATTATTTTTATTTGCCTTGCTGGCATTCAGCTCGGTATCGGCTTCGGCCCAGTTGTCATTGGGATACTACCAGTTTAAGGATGGTTCGGAATATACCGGCGAACTGAAAGGACGCCGCCCGAACGGAAAGGGAAAGACGGTGTTCCGCAATGGCGACGTGTACGAAGGTGAATACGTGAAGGGTAAACGCCAGGGTGAAGGTACCTACACTTTCAGCGACGGAGAAAAGTACGTGGGAGAGTGGTTCGAGGACCAGCAGCACGGCAAGGGAACGTATTATTTTATGAACAACAACCGTTACGACGGGATGTGGTATACTGACTACCAGGAGGGTGAGGGTACGATGACCTATTATAACGGGGACTTATATACCGGTACCTGGCATCATGACAAGCGCAACGGACAGGGTACTTATACCTGGAAAGGTGGAGCGGTCTACACCGGCGAATGGAAGAACGACCTGAAGAACGGGAAGGGCACCATGGTGTGGGAGGATAAGTCGAAGTATGAAGGCGACTGGAAGGACGGCATGCGTCACGGAAAGGGTACTTTCTACTATACCAACGGCGACAAGTACGTGGGCGACTGGAAGGATGATGTGCAGGATGGAAAGGGTATCTATTATTTCCAGAACGGCGAACGCTATGAGGGCGATTATGCCAACGGTGAACGCACGGGAAGGGGTATCTATACGTATCCGAACGGTGACAAATACGTAGGTCATTTCCTGAACGGACAGCAGGAGGGACAAGGCACGTTCACCTGGGCCAACGGGGCGGTGTACGACGGGCAATGGTCGAAGAACCAGCGCTCGGGTACCGGAAAATACAAGTGGGCCAACGGTGATGAATACGAAGGTCAGTGGAAGAACAACATGGCCGAGGGAGAAGGAGTGCTTCACATGGCCGACGGTTCTGTCTATACCGGTTCCTTTGTACGTGGAAAGGAAGAAGGAAAAGGTGTGCTGATTGAAAAGGACGGCACTCGCTTTGAGGGCTTCTTCAAGCAGGGAAAGAAGGACGGTCCATTCGTAGAGATGGATGCCAACGGAAATATTGTCCGGAAAGGGACTTTCAGATACGGACGTTTATTGGAGGAGAAAAAATAATGATGGAATTATCCGAACTGACTTTGAAGGTGCGTGAACTGGCTGTAGCTACGGGGGCTTTTATCCGTGAGGAGCGGAAGAAGTTCAGCCGTGAGCGGATTGAGAAGAAGCACGCACACGATTATGTGTCGTATGTCGACAAGGAATCGGAACGAAGAATAGTTGCCTGTCTGCGGGAGTTGCTTCCCGAGGCAGGTTTTATTGCAGAAGAGGGGAGTGGAACTCACACTGACGAGGAGTATTGCTGGCTGGTTGACCCGCTGGACGGTACGACCAACTTCATTCATAACCATGCACCTTATTGTGTGAGCATTGCCTTGCGTAACCGTGAGGAAATCTTGCTGGGGGTAGTTTATGAAGTGTGCCGCGACGAGTGTTTCTGGACTTACAAGGGGGCGCCTGCTTATTGTAATGACCGACAGATTCGGGTGTCGCAGGTAGCTGTACCCGATGAGGCTTTTATGGCTTTCGGTCTTCCGTACGAAACGGAGGCTTACAAGCCGGTATTCAACCGCCTGATAGAAGGCTGCTACGGGCATGTGGCAGGCATTCGGGTGGTCGGTGCGGCGGCTGCCGAGATGTGTTACGTGGCCGACGGGCGTTTTGAAGCGCGTGCCGAAGCCTTCACTTGTCCGTGGGATGTGGCGGCAGGTATCCTGCTGGTACAGAATGCCGGAGGAAGGGTGACTGACTTTTCCGGTGGTGATTCATGCTATTCTGGCCGCGAAGTGGTGGCTTCCAACGGAAAGGTACACGATTTTCTGTTGAATCTGCTGGGATAATGTAAAAAAATATCGTTTTATTCGACAGATAAGAATTAATTTCGTAAGTTTGTGTGACTCAAAAGTAAAGAATATGGATATACCGGGCATATTGGATTTCCTGAAAGTACTGGCGGCAAACAACAACCGGGAGTGGTTTCAGGAACATAAAGCGGAATATTTGAGTGTGCAGGCAGACTTCGAGGAGTTGCTGGCAGGGGTGATTGCCCGCCTTTCGCCATGGGATGAAAGTGTGGCGCACGTCCTTCCGCGTGACTGCACGTATCGCATCTACCGGGATGTCCGTTTTTCTTCCGACAAGTCTCCTTATAAGACCCACATCGGAGGGTATATCAATGCAAGGGGAAAGAAATCCAATCACTGTGGTTATTATCTTCATCTGGAACCGGGCAACTGTATGCTGGCCGGAGGAAGCTGGTGCATGCCTGCCGATATGTTGCGGGCGGTGCGTCAGTCGGTGTGCGACCGCATTGATGAGTATCGTGCCATCGTGGAAGATCCGGCTTTCAAGCAGTATTTCCCGGTGGTGGGCGAGGCGCATCTGAAGACGGTGCCTAAGGGATTTCCGAAGGATTTTCCTTATCCGCAGTACATCCGTTGCAAGGACTTTACGGTGGCCTGCCGGGTGGAAGATGAGTTCTTTTCCCGTCCGGACTTTATGGAGCGGATTATCGACGTGTTTCGCCAGCTGAAACGCTTTGCCGATTTTACAAATGAAACGATAGATGAGTTTGAATAAAATATTAACGATTTAAAACTGAAAGAATATGGTTATTGACAAACTGGAAAATCTGGAAAAATATGTGTCACTGAATCCTTTGTTTGCAGAGGCTGTAGCTTTTTTGAAGGCAACTGACTTGCAGGCACATGAAGTGGGGAAGGTAGTGCTGAAGGAAGGTGAACTGATGGTGAATTTTGCAGATGCACGTCCGAAGACAAAGGAAGAAGCGCGTCTGGAAACACACAATGATTTCATCGACATCCAGATTCCATTGTCGGGGGTGGAAGTAATGGGCTATATGCCGCGTACGGATTTGCCTGAGGCTGCTTACAATGCAGAAAAAGATATTACCTTCTATGAAGGACTGGCTACTAACTACCTGACCGTAAAGCCGGGTATGTTTACCATCTTCTTCCCGGAAGACGCACATGCGCCGGGTATAACTCCCGACGGAGTGAGAAAAGTGATTGTAAAAGTACGTGTCAAATAATTTCTAATTACTAATACTATGGACAAGGTATTGAATATCATAAAGAATGATCCGTGGCTGGAACCATACGCTGATGCTATCAACGGCCGTCATCAGCATGTTGTAGAAAAAGAAAAGGAACTGGTAGGAAAAAAGACATTGTCGGATTTTGCTACCGGACACATGTATTTTGGTCTGCACCGCACTGACAAGGGATGGACCTTCCGTGAATGGGCGCCGAATGCGACGGAAATCTACCTGGTGGGCGATTTCAACGACTGGCAGGAGAAACCGGCTTTCCGCATGAAACGTGTGCGCAAGACGGGTAACTGGGAAATCAATCTGCCGGAAAAGGCCATGAAGCACGGCGACCTGTACAAGCTGAAAGTGTACTGGGAAGGTGGATGTGGTGAACGTATCCCGGCATGGGCTACCCGCGTAGTGCAGGATGAACAGACCAAGATTTTCAGTGCACAGGTATGGAATCCGGAGAAACCGTATAAGTTCAAGAAAAAGACCTTTACGCCTAATGTGGCTCCGCTGATGATTTACGAATGCCACATCGGTATGGGACAGGATGCGGAAAAGGTTGGTACGTACAATGAATTCCGTGAGAATGTACTGCCGCGAATTGCGAAGGACGGATACAACTGTATTCAGATTATGGCCATTCAGGAACATCCTTATTACGGAAGTTTCGGCTATCACGTATCCAGCTTCTTTGCTCCTTCTTCACGCTTCGGTACACCGGAAGAACTGAAACAGCTTATCGACACGGCACACCAGATGAACATTGCCGTGATTATGGATATTGTACACTCACACGCCGTGAAGAACGAGGTGGAAGGATTGGGCAACTTTGCCGGTGATCCTTGCCAGTATTTCTATCAGGGCGGACGTCGTGAGCATCCGGCATGGGATTCGCTTTGCTTTGACTATGGCAAGAACGAGGTGATTCACTTCCTGTTGTCCAACTGTAAATACTGGCTGGAAGAGTTCCATTTCGACGGTTTCCGTTTCGATGGGGTGACTTCTATGCTTTATTACAGTCACGGACTGGGTGAGGCCTTTTGCAACTATGGTGACTACTTCAACGGTCATCAGGATGACAATGCCATCTGTTACCTGACGCTGGCCAACCGGTTGATTCATGAAGTGAATCCGAAGGCCATTACCATTGCCGAGGAAGTATCGGGTATGCCGGGATTGGCTGCTCCGTTCGAAGACGGAGGTTATGGATTCGACTACCGCATGGCCATGAACATTCCTGATTACTGGATTAAGATTATCAAGGAACGTCGTGATGAGGACTGGAAACCGTCCAGCCTGTTCTGGGAAGTGACCAACCGCCGCAAGGATGAAAAGACCATCTCTTACTGCGAAAGCCACGACCAGGCACTGGTGGGCGACAAGACCATCATCTTCCGCCTGATTGATGCCGACATGTACTGGCACTTCAAGATTGGCGACGAGAATGGAGTGGTGGAACGAGGCATTGCCCTGCACAAGATGATTCGTCTGCTCACGGCTTCTACCATCAACGGAGGTTACCTGAACTTCATGGGTAATGAGTTCGGTCATCCGGAATGGATTGACTTCCCGCGCGAAGGCAACGGATGGTCATACAAGTATGCACGCCGTCAGTGGAACCTGGTTGATAATCCGGATTTGTGCTATCATTACTTGGGCGACTTCGATGAGGCAATGGTCAAGCTGATTCGCAGCGTGAAGAACATCCAGAAATCGGATGTCATCGAGGTATGGCATAACGATGGTGACCAGATTCTGGCATACCGCCGCAAGGATTTGGTGTTTGTGTTCAACTTCAACCCGACCCGTTCGTTTACCGATTATGGCTTCCTCGTACCGAGAGGTGCCTACGATGTGGTTCTGAACACAGACAACAAGCAGTTTGGTGGATTCGGCTTCTCAGACGACAGTCTCCGCCACTTCACCTGTGCCGACCCGCTTTATGCAAAAGACAAGAAAGAATGGCTGAAACTGTATGTGCCGGCCCGTTCTGCAGTTGTATTAAAACGAGTGAAAGATTGAATTGATATTGTATGAGTGATTACACAAATGCATTTTATAAGAAGACTGCACGCATCATGATTGCTGTATGCGGTCTTCTTTTTTCTCTGTTTAGTTTTGTATATCTTTATGTGTTCCAGCGCGATGTGCTGGAAGCCCTTCATTTCTCGCTGGCTCATGGAAAGACAACCTTTGCTCCGATGGCCAGTGCACTGGTCATTACGCTGATTCTGCTGTTGCTGCGCTGGGGAGTAAACAGTCTGCTGGGGCTGAAGGGAAGGGTGCGTGCCCTGGCGTATGTGCCGTCCTTTCTGGTGCTTTGTGCCCTGACGGATGTAGGGCGTGGAGTGTATATCTCCGACTACCATACTCCGTGGACCTGGCTGTTGCCTTTACTGGTGTTGCTGTTTGTGGGAATCGGTTACTGGCTGCGTGGAGTTTTTCGCGTACAGCTGAATCACGAAGGAAGTCTCTGGGGACTGGTCAACAGTAATCTGGCTATCTTGTTGGGGTTGTGTCTGCTGACAGTGTGTGTGGGTAGTACCAACCGGCAGTTTCATCATGAGTTGGAGGCGGAACAATACCTGCGAGCCGGGGAGTATGACAAGGTGTTACGCGTAGGAGAAAAATCATTGGAGGCCAGCCGTACGCTGACCGCCTATCGTGTCGTGGCCTTGTCGCACTTGGGAAAGATGGGCGACAAGCTGTTTGCTTATCCGCAGTATTACCGTTCCGACGGGTTGTTCTTTGAAACAGATTCCCTGCACACGCTCCGTTATACGAATGATTCCATTTATTACCTGCTGGGAGCACGTCCATATTCGGGAGAAGACCGCATGATATTCCTGCGGAACATCTGCTACAAGGGAACCGGAAAATATACGTCGCTGGATTATTACCTTTCGGCCTTGCTTCTTGAAAAGAAACTGGACAGTTTCGCACAGGCGGTTCCCGATTTCTATTTGCCGGAAGATACCTTGCCGCGTTATTACCGGGAAGCTCTGACGCTGTATCATGTTCAGCGGAATGATACCGTATCTTCGCGTGCAGACAGTCTGACGTTAGATCGTTTCAAGGCTTACCAGACCTTGCAGCAGGAAGAGGGTTCTCCGCTGGAAGAACGCAACCGTATGCGTCGCGAGTTTGGCGATACCTACTGGTGGTACTATGATTATCAGGAATAAAAAACATTTGTGTAGAGATAAAAAAATTAAGAGAGGCTGCCGGGGAAATGCAGCCTCTCTTATTTTTTAAAGAACAAACGCTTTTGCCCTTACAGCTGATATTTTCACAAATACCAATACTGTTCTTATCTATTACTATGAAAAACATCTTTATAACATCCGGTTCACTTGGATTGTTCAGAGAAAAATGTAATTTTAACACTTGTTTTGATTCTGTTTCTATCGTTTACATATTTCCTTGAAGTCACAATAAGTGCACCGGTCTTCTTCTTCCGTCTGACTGAAACTCAAGTCGGGATTGAAAATCTCTTCCAGAAGTGCCTGTAGGCGGGTTCTAAACTCTTCTTCCAGCAATGAAAAGTCTTCCACGGGGGTGGTTTTGTTATACGATTCCTTGAGCTGGACGACGGGCGAGTAATCTTCTGCCGCAGCCCGGTGAATGTAGAGCAGGGCAGGAGCTACCTTCCGGTCATCATTCCGTTCACGCAGTTTCCGGCATACGATGGCGGCGTACAGGAAAGTCTGGAATACGTAATTGGAACGTTTGGGGCCAGGTGTGAACAACGATTCTACGCTGGGCGGGGTGTCGGCCTTGCCTCCCGTTTTGTAGTCCACAATGCGGAGCACGTTGTCCTTGCTGTCCATGCGGTCGATAATTCCCCCCATACGCGAGCGGATGGCTCCCTTGGGCGTCTGTATCTCTACGTCCTCCATGACCCTTTGTTCGGAGCCTACGAAGGTAAAGGGAGCGTGGCGCAGGTCGTTGCGAAGCAGCTGCTGGATGTAGCGCAGAATTACGGCGGAATTGATGAGCTGCACCCCATTGTACTCCGGACGCTCGTCGGCAGGGAGGTGGAAAAACAGCTCCTTGAACCCGTTGTCCACGTAATTCTGTAGTTTCACTTCTTCCTGGAGCAGGGCTTCCAAGGTGTCTTTGTTGATGACTTTTCCGTGTGCCGTGAGTTCCTTGTAGATGTGTTCGGCAGCGTAGTGGAAGATGCTTCCGAATTTGGCCGAGTCGATTTCCGCACTCACCTCTTCGGGGGCTGCTAGTCCTGCTACGTACTTATAATAGAACTTCAGCGGACAGTCCAGATAGCAGTTCAGGGCTGACGGGGAAAGAAGGGCTTTCGGATTTACCCGTACGTCGAACACGCTCTGCATCCGTTTCATGATGTCGGGCGACTTGGGGATACAGATGGGTGAGGAAGCAATGGGCGACTGCTCTGCCTCCAGTTGTTTCCGCTGTACGGGATAGCCCCACTCAATCAGCAGCTGGAGCATGAAGCGCGACATCTCTCCTCGGTTCATGCCGTCGCTCACCGTGTTGTAGAGTAACGTAGCCTTCTCTGCCCGTTGCAGCAGGCGGTAGAAATAGTAGGCATAGACTGCAATCTTGTGGTCAATGGTGGTCATGCCGAACGCCTTGCGCAGGTTATAGGGGATGAACGAAGCATCACCGCCTGCCTTGGGCAACTGGCCTTCGTTGACCGACAGTAGAATGACATGGCGGAAATCCAGGTTACGTGTTTCCAGTACTCCCATTACTTGCATACCGATGGCCGGCTCTCCGTGGAAAGGAATGCTGGCTGTCGACATGACGCGTACCAGCAGGCGGTGGAAGGTGGCAGGTTGTACCTCCAGGTCCTTGCTTTCAAGCAGGGCATGGAAGCGGTTGACCATGGTGAAGCTTTTGAACAAGGCTTCGCGATAGAGCTGGTCGAGGGCGTCGCTGGTGGAGGCTGCCTGCTTGCGATACAGTTGTGCCACCTGCTTCAAGATGTCGGCCAACCGTTTGCACAGCTCCAGGTTGTGGCTGCACGGCTTGAACAGCAGCGACAAGGCCTCGTCCCGTTCCAGTTCCGAGGGCAGGGGATAGAAGCGGTTCTTCTCCGTCAGTTCCTTTTCCAGCGGAGCGGCTTCTCCGGAAAGCAGTTGCGTGTATGGATGCTTCAGCACGCTGATGACTTCGGCAAACTGGTAGCGTCCGCTGCGGGAATTGTAGCCCGCAATATGCAGTTCCAGTAACGTCTTTACGAAGCTGTAGGCCGGTGTCTGCGAGAGCGGGAAACCCATGGTGATGTTGATGTGGCGCACGTTATCCGGTAGTGAGTGAAGCACAGGTTGCAGCATGGCCTCGTTGCAGAGCACCACGGCCGTTTCCTTTTCGTTCTCCGTCAGGTTCTCCCGAATCCATTGCGGCAGGTAGCGTGCCTGTCCGTTCTCCGTAGGCGATTCGATGAAGGTAATTTCTTTCGGATGGTTCAGGTGGTCGAACAGGGAAGGCGGCAACTCCGAGGGGAAATTCTTCAGGTTGCGGCGGATAAACTCGCCTGCCTCGTGCGGATGCTTGTTCAGGTAGAAGGTATCGTAGTCCCAGTAGAACAGGGCCTTTCCTGCTTCGTGCAACTTGCTGAACAGGGTTTGTTCCACCTTATTCAGCACGTTGAATCCTACGAACACATATTTGTCGTAGGGAAACTGCTGCACGTCCATGGTCTCCGTCACCTCGCGGTAGAGCATTCCTTCGTAGGCGATGCCCTGCTCGCGGAGCAGTTCTTTATATTGCGTATAGATGTCGCCCAGCACGTCCCACAATGAGATGAAACGCCGTTTCAGTTCCGTGACCTGCTCGATGGAGAAGTTACGGAAGAACTGGCTCAACGCTTCCTTCTGTCCTTCTTCCAGGAAGTCATATTCACCCGTCAGCTTGTTCAGGTCCTTCAAGTTGCTGAACAGCGCTTTGGTGTCGGCCATGTTCTTGTCGGCATCGTCAAAGTCGCTGATGAGCATCTCGCCCCAGAAGTAGAATTCGTCCAGACTTTCCTTGCTGCCCGTTATTTCACGGAACACCTTGTAGAGGTCGCACACTAATTTGATGGAATCGCCCGTCACCCATTGCGACGACTGGCGGAACAGCTCACTGATGCTCACATAGGCCGGCGACCATACCGGGCGGTCGGATTCCTGTGCCAAATATTCATTGAAAAAGAGGCTGGCACGCTTGTTAGGGAAAACCACAGCCACCTTCGTGAAGTCTCCGTTCATCTTCCGGTACAAATCGGCGGCCACCTGCTTCAAAAAAGTTTCCATATATTGCATTGTCGAAATATCGTTGTGAAAAAATAAACTCAGGCCGGAAGCGTCACTTCTTCCAGCTCATTGGCAAACACGTACCAGAGGAATCCCCGGATGTGGGTGTAGCCCATCTGCGTGAGCAAGTCCATGTACTCCTGCACCTGTGCGCGGTAAGCCTCGTTCTTCTTTCCGAACTTGAAGTCCACCACGACCACCTGTCCTTCTTTCCGCATCACGCGGTCGGGGCGGCGTGTCTGCATCTGTCCCAGCTCGTCGGTGTAGACAATGGCACACTCGTTGTAAAGCTCCCACGTACCGCTGAACCAGTCCTTCACGGCAGGATGCTGCAAGGCCCAGTGTGCCAGTCCCTGAATCTGCTGCTTCTGTTCCTCCGATTCGAACACCCCTTCGAAACTCAGTCGTTCCAGTGCCGAAGGAAGGTCGTCCGCCTTTTCGATGTGGGCAAACACCTGGTGCAGCAACTGTCCCTGACGGATGTATTGTCCGCGAGTGTCCTCCGTGTCGTCACCCTGAATAAAGTCGGCCGAACGGTTTGACTGCTTGAATTCGATGTGCGTCTCGATGCTTTCCATCTTCACGGGCACTCCCTCGCGGGGCGATGACAGCCGGTTGGATTTGCCTGCTTTCTTCTCATCGTGCGCCGTGCAGAGCTCCCCGTATTCGCCCACTGCATCGTCTTCCGGATTCTCCTGTGCCAGCGGCAGTTCCACCTCCTGCATGAGGGGCAGACTGTTGTACAACAGTTCTGAAACCGTTCCCTTCTGTCCCGCTTTAGCGAAAATAATCAGGTTCTTGCAGGCGCGTGTAAACGCTACGTAAAGCAGATTCAGGTTGTCCACCCAGAGCTGTAATTTCTCTTCCAGGTAATCGTCGTGATATACCGATTCCGCCATGGCACCTGAATAGTTCACCGGTACGATGTCCAGACGGTTGAACGGCGGAATGTCGGTTTCCTTTCCCGTGCCTGCCACGCTGCACCATATCAGATGATTGTTCGTTTCGTTCTCCATCTTCCAGTCGCAGAACGGCAGCAGCACCGTGTGATACTCCAGTCCCTTCGACTTATGGATAGACAAGATGCGGATACCGTCAATCTCGCCCGACGGGATGGTCTTCGCGTTCAGCTTCTCGTCCCAGAAACGGATGAAAGCCGTCAGCTCCGACGAGTTGTTCTGCATGTATTCCGTCACCGCATCATAGAAGGCACAGAGATACGCATCCTGCTTCTCGATAAGCTGCATGTCGAACAGCACGAACAACTTCTCTAACAGTTCGTACAGCGGCATGAAGCGGAGTTCGTTTGCCTGCAACTGGAAGGCTGCCGGCAGGTAACGGGACGGGTCGTCGAGCAGTACCGTGTTGAGGCTGATGTCCTTGCGCAATACCCCTTGCTGATAAGCCACCGCCAGCCGTGCCAGTGCGATGCGGTCGTCGGGTGAAGAAAGATACCGCAGTCCGTCGATGAGCATGCTCACTGCCAGCGATGCACTCAGCCGGAACGCCTCGTCGGATACGATGCGGTAGGAGGTATGTTCGTCGAAGTAAGCGGCAATGTCGGGGATGCTCCGGTTCTTTCGCACCAAAATGGCCATCTCGTTGAGGCGGATACCTTCTGCCGTGAGGCGTTCCACTTCCTCGGCCAGCTGTTCCAAGGTCGCTTCCGTGTAAGGCCGCTCCTTGGAGTCCTGCAGGAAGGTCACCTTTACGAAGCCCTTCTCCTCCTTCTTGGCACAACGCTGCTGCACGTCGCTGTACGCCTGTTCCAGTTGGGCGCAAGGCATGCCCTGTTCCTCCTGATAGCGTCGGTTCAGTGTCTGGCAGGCCGCCGTAAAAAACTCGTTGTTGAAGCGGATGATGCGTGCCTCACTTCGCCAGTTCGTGTCGAGCGTACATTCCTTGATGCGGAAACTCCGGTCATTGCCCAGTCCCGCCAGAATTTTCCAGTCGCCGCTTCGCCAGCGGTAGATGCTCTGCTTGATGTCGCCCACGATGAGGCTGCCTTCCTTCTGCGCCAGACTTTCCTGCAACAGCAGATGAAAGTTCTCCCACTGCATGCGTGAGGTATCCTGAAACTCGTCAATCATCACCGTATCGATGGTGGTACCGATTTTCTCGTAGACAAACGAGGCATCTCCCTCCCTGATTAAGCTATGGAGCAAGGCATTGGTATCCGACAGCAGAAAACGGTTGTGCGCCTGGTTCTGCAAGCGTACCTCCTCGTCAATATGTGCCAGCAAACGCAGGTTGTTCAGGTAACGCAGCGAAAGGTCGCACGAGTTGAGCAGCAAGTTGTTCTGCGGACGACGGTTTTCTGCTTCCGCTAACAAGGGTATCAGTTCCGAAGCCGCCAGCGAACGGATTTCATCGCGGTGGACCGACGTTTTGGTTGTCCAGTTTTCCTCGCTTTCCAGGCACTTCTCCACGGTGGCATTGCGGATGTCATCGCTCAGTTTCCCGTTGGCCAGTTTGTTGAAATAACTGCCGATGCCCCGTGAGCCGTTCTTCAGGTCAGTCGGAGTCAGTCCGTGCATTTCGAGCAAGCCCGTAAACTGTTCGCTGAATCCCTTCATAAATTCCAGCACCTCCTCACGGATACTTTTCAGCTCATCCCGGTAGGAAGGAATAAAGTTCGGGTCGGCCAGTTTCCGGCGCAGTCCTTCTCCCTTCTCGATGTAGCTTTCGTCGAAAATATTCTGTCCGAATCCCTTGATGTCCTTCGACACATCCCAGCGGCGGTCGTTCACGATACGTTCCTCGATGTACTCCAGCAGCCAGTAGAGCACCGGTGAGCGCCGGTCCAGCTTCTCAATCATGGCATCCACCGCATCGCTCAGCACCTCCGTATTGTTCAGTTCGATAGACAAGTTGGCCCCTAATTCCAGTTCCCGCGCCAGGTTGCGCATCACCGACTGGAAAAACGAGTCGATGGTCTCGATGCGGAAACGGCTGTAGTCATGAATGATGTGTCGTAATGCTTCGCGTGCCGATTCCCGGATTTCCTCAACCGATTTGGTTGATGTTTTCTGAATCTCCTTCAGGTAGCCCTCCGAACCCTCGTCGGCCGTAGCAATGCCGTAAAGCTGTTCCAGGATACGCTCTTTCATTTCCGCCGTCGCCTTGTTGGTGAATGTCACCGCCAGAATCCTGCGGTAGGCATACGGGTCTTCAATCAGTTGTCTTATATAATGTACCGCCAGTGTAAAGGTCTTGCCGGAGCCGGCAGAAGCCTTGTAGACTAAAAGCTGGGGATGCTGTTCCATGTGTGATGTCGTTTTTAGGGTTTTCGTTACACAAACTTACGGAATTTTCGCGGAAAAACCGCAGGAAACCGCCGATTAGTGAGGGGAGAACCGTGGCACGTGCATCCGGAAATCTTCCTGCGGTATGCTGAAAATGCCTGGAAGCCTTCTATGTCTTCCGTTGCGAAACTGTATGTTTCCCGTTCGGAAAACGTAGGGTTCTGCACCGGAAAACCTATGGCTTGCGTGCGGAAACGTAAAAAGTTGTAGTACGTTTCTCATTTTATGTGACGGCCTTTGGAAAAGAGAGATAGGGGAATGTCTGCTTTAGTGAAAAGTGTTTGAAAATGTTGGTATATATTAACAAATGTAATTATCTTTGTATCCGATAACCGGGTGAGGTAACCTGGTTGTCCGGCAGAATTTAGAAATGAGATACCAAAAACTTTTTATTATGAAATTAAGGCTATACATCGGAGGACTGGTAGCTTTCTCCGTTTTATTTTCTTCGTGTGGGAAAGACTCGGAAAAGGGAGAATCGTTTGAACCTCATACGTATAATGTTTCGGGGAAGGTAGAAAAAGGACCTTTTGTGAGTGGGTCGACCATTACCATCCAGCCCATGGATTCCAAGCTTCAGGTAAGAGGTGATTTCTATTCCTCTACCATTCAAGACGATATGGGAAATTTCTCTTTTGGTTCCAAATTGTTTGAAGCTCCTTATGCAGAACTTACAGCCAACGGATATTTCTTTAATGAAGTAGAAGGAGAGCTTTCTTCAGGTACCTTAAGCCTGCGTGCATTGGTTGATTTGTCAGATAAGACCACGGTCAATGTCAATGTGCTGACTCATCTGAAATACCAGCGTGTACAGAGGCTGGTGGAAGGAGGTATGAGTTTTAAAGAAGCCAATACGCAAGCACAAAAAGAATTGTTTACGGCTTTCGGGCTCCAGAGATATGAAGATAAGGATGCCTCTTCATTTTCCATCATTGGAGGTACAGATGAATCAGCTGTCCTGATTGCTATATCATCTTTATTGATTGTAGATAGAAGTGAAGCTGCTTTGACGGAGTATTTGGCCAAGCTGTGTAAAGAATTTGGAGATAACGGTGCATTTACAGAGTCAACTCGGCAGCAGATGAAAGAAGACCGGAATGCATTGGCCGGGCAGTTGTCGGCTGTTCGCAACCATGTTATTGACCGCTATGAGGAAATAGGCCTGTCGGTAGAAGTGAAGGAACTGGCTTACTTCTTTGACTGGGATAATGACGGAGTGGCCGGAAACGAGACCTTACAAGAAGGGCAGACGGTTACACTGGAAACCACGGAACTTCAGGTACCGAACCAGGGTGGCAATTATACGATAAAGATTACCTCTCCTGTACCAGTTTATTTGGAACCGCTGATTTCAGAGGATGACGAGTCGTATCCGCCTCTCATTTCGGAGGATTATTTTTCTACGGATATTTATGAGGGCTTGGTAGATGCTTCTGTCTCTCTTGAGAAGTCGCTGGAGAATAATGTGCTTACCATCAATGTGAGTCCTCTAAATTCTCGAACTTCTAAAGAAGCTTCTGTGAAAGTATACGACTGTATGGGGAATGAAGTAGGAGAGGTGAAGATTACCCAGGAAGGAAACCCCGATATGCCTCTGCCTAAGTTGGGAGAGACCGGTAAGACGGTGGTAGCTGGCTTTGCTTTAGAACTTGCAAAAGCTTTTTCGCAGTGGTCGTTGATGGAACAATATTACCATTATAACAAAGAGGCAAATTTAGTTTTTCAATATATAAGTCCGGATGCGACGATTATAAGTGACATCTGGAACTCTTTTTATCGTGCCAATAGGATGAACCTGATGTTTAAGGAAGCAGAGGCGAAGCAATTGGGAGTATATCAGAGTTACTTTGATGTATGGAATGCTTTGTATTATTATTACATGGTTGTGGCATGGGGGGATGTACCTTATGTAGACAGTACTGATTTTGGGGTAGCAGGTGGCTCCAGTATTTCCAAGACTCCTCAGTCGGAGATTTTTTCCCGTTTGATTAAGGAGCTGCAAGGGGCAATGGATAACCTGGAGGAAAAGAAGAATGAATCCTTGAGAGATGCCAATGACTTTTTCTTTGTTTCCAAAGATGTGGCCCGTATACTTCTGGCAGATATTTATATGTATCAAGGTAATTATCGGCAGGCAGAACCGCTCCTTGCCAAGGTTATATCCGGTGGTTTTTATATGTTGGACTCTTCCAATTACAACCAGAAAGAAACGATCACGGATTTATATAACAATGGGAGTGGAACAGAAACCATACTGGCAGTTCGGAATGACGTGATGACACGTAGCAACATTTCGTTAGGAATTCCTTCTCTTGTTCCTCTTATGACGTATACGGATGTACTGCTGTCATACGCAGAATGTCTTTGTAAAAACGGCAGCACGTCGGATGCAGAAAGCCAGTTGAACAAGATTGTCGCAGCAAAGGGAATCCCATTGTCAGGAACTACGGTTTTGGATAAAATTAAGAGCGCCCGGTTGCAACTGTCGCTTTATTGTGACGTGAACTTTGCCTTTTTGAAAAGGACAGGATTCGCGAAAGAGGTGTACGGAGTAGAAGACTATAGGTTGTTGCTTCCTATTCCGCAAAGAGATGTAATTGCCGGTGGAATTTCGCAAAATACTGGATATTAGAATTTAGGCGGAAACTGGTAGGGTCGGGCGAGTAGCCGGAGTTGAATAAATGTACCTGATAATCGTATAAAACCCTGGAAAAATTTGTGTAATTCAAAATAAAAGCATACTTTTGCACCGCAATTAAGGATGGTTCCGTAGCTCAGCTGGATAGAGCAACGCCCTTCTAAGGCGTGGGTCCTGCGTTCGAATCGCAGCGGAATCACGGAAAAAGAGGAAATCAGTAATCGCACAGATGCTTGATTTCCTCTTTTCTTTTATGGATTTGCGGCAGAATTAACCTTCTGTAGAAGATGATTCATTCCGTTGTAGTGCCTCCCGATAGATGTTGCAAAGTCGTTGTCTGAGCGATGCTGGCTGCACGATATGGAGTGACCAGCTGCGCGACATGATTTCCATCAGAAAATCGGGGGTGATGCGTACCCGCAGACTGAAAACCATTCTTCCGTTCTCTTCCTTCAACAATTGCTGTGAGGGATGCAGCGGACGCGATTTCAAGTAATTCCCGTCTTCCATGTCGCAGTCGAATACTACTTCTTCGATGGGATATTCTTCAGAGGAATAAATGCCGAAACTATCCTTAAACTTCTGCACAGGATCGAAAGATTCGTTCTTGGAAAATGTCTCAGGCAGAAGGGTGAGCTGCTCGATGCGGTCCAACCCAAAAGTTTTTATCTTTCCGCTTTCTTCCGCTCCTAATACATACCATCTGCCTCGCCACTCCTTGAGAGCGTATGGTGAGAGCGTACGTTCACTGCGGGTATTATCTGCATACTTGCGATAGAGAAAATGCACTTTCTGGCGCTGTCGGATGGCATGAAGAAGATAGGAAAGATGCTGCGTACCCCTCGTCTGATATTGTTCCGGTAAGATGTACTCCGGCAGACTGTGGTTGCCTAAGGCAGTCATCACCTCAATCGGCTCAATGATGCAGTCCATATCCAGCCATCCTTTCCGGACGGCTGGCAATGAATATCCTTTGTGTGTGCGACTGTACGTAATGTCCAGACCAAATTCTTCCTTCAGTTCATTCAGGTCACGTTTCAGGGTAGCGTCCGAGCATACCGGGTCGTAGCCGCGGAATGCAAGCTCACGTTCCAGTTCGCGTTGCAGTTCACGGAACGATATGTAAGGCTGGTTCTGCAGTTTTCGCACAATCAGTATCCAGCGCAGCAGTTGTCCTTTTAATTTTTTCATGGTCAGTAAGCGATTCTTACACAAATATATCACTTTTTTTGTTCACAGGGTCATCTTTTGAGCTTGTGGGTGCAGATATTTGTCTCAGAATAAATTTTAAAAGTAAATTGATTATGAAAGGTTATGTATCCCATTTGATTACAGAGAACGAGAAACTGGAACAAGAACTGATTGCGGATTATGATGCGGCTCATGCACCGGTGTCACATCAGCAACTGCTGGCCCTGCAGCTGAGGGGTAATATAGATGAACTGAGCGTCTGCATTCATGATTGTGTCTCATTGGTTCCAATGGTGAAAGACCTTCCGGCAGATTTGTTGGAAGAAGCGGGGCGTATTCTGGCACGACAGCAGGCGATGGGCATACGCACAGTGTCGTTTCTGGATGAAATGTCTTATCCATGCAGACTGAATGAACTGGATATTTTTCGTCCGATACTGTTGCATGGCATGGGCGACTGGAGCCTGCTGGACATGCAGCCGTCGGTATCTGTTACCGGTTCCCCACAAGCTTCTCCGCAGGATGTTTCCATTGCGCATGAGTGGGGGAAGAAGTACGGTAGTGGATATGATGGACAGGAATTTTGTATCGTAGTAGGCAGGCTGGCAAACGCATGCGATGTGGCCGCAATGGAAGGTTGCCTGGATGCAGATGGTCACGTGATAGCCATTATGGAGGCTGGGTTTGACGGTGGGGCAACGAATGCCTTGTGCCGGAGGATTGTGGATGAAGGTGGGCTGGTGATTTCTACGCAATGGATTGGTGCGCCGTCTGGTAGGAATCTTTGCTCGTGCGAACGGCTGGTGGCTGCCCTATGTGAGCAGATGATTGTGATGGAATGTCAGCAAGAGGACGAGAGCATGACCGTGGTAAAAGAAGCCCGTAAATTAGGACGTGAGATACATTGCGTGAAACCTACCGTGCACGATATAAGCATGGAGGGAATTCAGGTCTTGCCAGACAAAAAACCGACAGTCAAGAAATGCGAGCGGATATTCGAATGGGCCGACAAACCGTATAGCATTGTGTATAAAATTATAGCCGTGTACCTGCAGTATGAGCGTATCACGTGCAGCGGCTTGATAGACAAGCTCAAAACCCTGCACATTGCGACTGATCCTTACGGCTCCGTACATAGTCTGATGACTGACAAAGGCAACAGCTATGGCCGTGTGTTTATGGAAGAAAATGGCTTCTTAGTGTTTGTTCCTGAACTGAGGGAACGTATTGAGGCGATAAGAGGGAAGTTTAGGGTATAAATCTAAAAGATAGCATGCCATCTTTTAGCGTGGGGTGTTGTTCAGAAAAAATGGAATGAACGTTGAATCCTAAGGCCAATCTGAGGCTTTAGGATTCAGCTTTGTATGATACGTAATTTGTGTCAATGTTATTTCATCTTTTATATTAAATGAATTTTATTATCTTTGAACCACTGGAAACAACCAAACAGACTGGACAATGAACGAGCTGCAGTTGTGATTTGCTTTCATTTTAGTATCTTTGAACCACTGGAAACAACCTGTAGTTATCTCGTTTAAGGATTCTACGGGTTGTGATTTGCTTTCATTTTAGTATCTTTGAACCACTGGAAACAACTTCTCCGTCGCGGCATGCTTGTGAACATCTGTTGTGATTTGCTTTCATTTTAGTATCTTTGAACCACTGGAAACAACAAAAATTTATGGGAAAGCTTTCTATCATCAGTTGTGATTTGCTTTCATTTTAGTATCTTTGAACCACTGGAAACAACACAAATGGACTACGGGCGTGAAATGTGGGGTTGTGATTTGCTTTCATTTTAGTATCTTTGAACCACTGGAAACAACTAGACAAAGTAGAAGTCAAGCAATCATTTCGTTGTGATTTGCTTTCATTTTAGTATCTTTGAACCACTGGAAACAACAGCTCAGAAAATTGGAGAGATAGGCATGAGTTGTGATTTGCTTTCATTTTAGTATCTTTGAACCACTGGAAACAACACATGAAGAAAGTGAAGCTACCGAAATTCGTTGTGATTTGCTTTCATTTTAGTATCTTTGAACCACTGGAAACAACATTGACTTCGAAGCAGTAGTTAGCAATTCAGTTGTGATTTGCTTTCATTTTAGTATCTTTGAACCACTGGAAACAACTTCTTCTTCCTGAGAGGAGGAGGAAGAAGAGTTGTGATTTGCTTTCATTTTAGTATCTTTGAACCACTGGAAACAACCGCTTTAGAAATAACTGGATTTCGGCTTTGTTGTGATTTGCTTTCATTTTAGTATCTTTGAACCACTGGAAACAACGGTAATGGCCAACACTCAACTGGCGAACGCGTTGTGATTTGCTTTCATTTTAGTATCTTTGAACCACTGGAAACAACTTTTACCCGTTTTGAAAGAACAACTATTGTGTTGTGATTTGCTTTCATTTTAGTATCTTTGAACCACTGGAAACAACTGCTCATTTGGGGAGGATTCTTGCTACTTGTTGTGATTTGCTTTCATTTTAGTATCTTTGAACCACTGGAAACAACTAATAGTAGCAGTATTACCACATAAATTGAGTTGTGATTTGCTTTCATTTTAGTATCTTTGAACCACTGGAAACAACTCGTTGATTGTTCTTTCTTGTTTATCAGTAGGTTATAAGGAAATTTAGAAAAAGAAAAAGTTGTTTCTTGAAATAATAAATCCCATAGTTGTTAATATGGGATTTATTATTTCAAAGTAAGCATTCGGTAAACCACGTATTTTCGTCTCCAACTTCCATCATTAACTTTAC
>ERZ779656.206-NODE-206-length-51431-cov-20.137749_pt1 | contig 51431 bp, 43 predicted proteins | sample MGYA00511102_ERZ779656 | MGnify/ENA primary metagenome ERZ779656 (study PRJEB29588, sample SAMEA2143980) | human gut metagenome | biome: human gut; feature: human-associated habitat; material: faeces | place: Denmark | collected 2008/2010 ... | reverse complement strand
CAAAGCTACAACCAAACCTCAAAGTGTAAAAGGTGCATTTCTTCGAATGCTTACACAGATACTTCGGCGAATAACAGAATAGGTCGGCATAGTAAGTCAGTGTACGGTGTTTACCGTTGTCGGCTGTCAGCGCTTCCATGAATTGCTTAAAGATGAAGTCGGGTTGTTTGACAGGAGTGTGGTATCCTTGCTTTTCTTTTTCAATGGACTTTCGGGTGGTTTCAGCCACCATCTCGCCATAAAAAGCTGAAGCAATGTGCAGCAGGATTTCTTTCTGATACTTGTCGGGCGAAGTCTGTATCTTGCCCTCTATCAGTTTCAGGTACTGGTGAAACGTTTCATTCCGGTTTTCTCCAAAATGCTTGATGGGGTTTTCCTGTATGTAACATATCGACTTCCAGCTGTATTTCTGAGTCTGGGTCAGGCGTTGGATAAAGCGGTTGGAGAAACAGAATACTTTTACCTTATGGTTGGGACTGGCCATTACCTGACCTATAATTGTGTTAGGCAGGCTAATCAGCAGGGCGTTGGCCTGGAGGTGCCGGGCCACGTTGTTCAGTTCCAGTTTTACTTCTCCTTCTTCGCAATAGAGCATCAGAAAAACTTCCAGTTTGACATTCCGGTTTTCCGGGAACACATTCTCCAGGCGTTCGGTCAGAAACATGTAATCGTCAATATAGCTTTGGGCATCGCAATGTGCCTGAAGCATTTCCATGTGAATATGTCTAATAATCTCTTCCATAATTCTTTTTTGCAAAGATGAAGATTTTTGGTCAAGGTGCTATGTCTTATTTTCTCTCAAGAATGTCTTATTTTCCATATTTCATGATTTTGACGGAAGGATGGAGAAAATTGAACATTTCTGTGCGAAAATCGGTTGCCTTCCTTTTTCCCGCGCTTGCTACTTTTGCGCGAACAAAAAAAAGAAACGAATATGACGAAAAAGATTGGAAAATTAAACGTATGGCTGATGTTGCTGGTCGGTTGTGCGATGGGGATAACTTCCTGTAAGACGGAAACCAAAGAAAATACTCAGAAAGGCTATAACCTTGTAACGCTTACAGCAGATACGGATAAGGAAATCATGACTTCGTATTCTGCCTCCATTGAAGGTATGCAGGATATTGATATTTATCCGCAAGTGTCAGGATATATTGAAAAGTTGAATGTGTCCGAAGGAGATGTCGTACGGTAGGGAGAAATCTTGTTTGTGATTGATCAGGTGCCCTATAAGGCGGCTTTGGAAACAGCAGTTGCCAATGTGGAAGTAGCGAAAGCTAGTCTGGCTACAGCCGAACTTACGTATAAAAGTACAAAGGAACTGTATGCCAAGAAGGTAGTCTCCAGCTTTAACTTGCAGACAACTGAAAATGAGTATCTGACTGCCAAGGCGCAACTGGCACAGGCTAAGGCACAGGAGGTAAATGCACGGAATGACCTTTCTTATACGGAAGTAAAAAGTCCCAGCAACGGAGTGATTGGCATGTTGCCTTACCGGGTAGGGGCACTGGTCAGTTCCAATATGTCGCAACCGCTGACCACTGTGTCAGATAATGCCACCATGTATGTCTATTTCTCGATGACTGAAAATCAGCTTTTGGCTTTGGCACGTCAATACGGTACGATTGACAAAGCGGTAGAAAATATGCCGGCCATTCAGCTTCAGTTGAACGATGGCTCTGTGTACGAAGAAAAGGGAAAGATAGAATCTATCAGTGGCGTGATTGACAAGGAGACGAGTACGGTAGGTGTGCGTGCGGTATTCCCGAATGCTTCCCGTTTGTTGCACAGTGGGGCATCGGGCAACGTGCTGATTCCAAGTGTCTATAAGAAATGTATCGTGATTCCGCAGGGAGCTACCGTACAGTTGCAGGATAAGATTCTGGCTTATAAGGTGGTAGACGGGAAAGCGGTATCTACTTTGATAAAAGTAGCTCCGGTTAACGATGGGAAAGAATACATTGTGTTGGATGGCCTGAAAGCTGGAGATGAGATTGTGGCCGACGGAGCTGGAATGATTCGTGAAGGAACGCAAGTAAAATAACAGACGATTATGAAAGGAAATATATTCATTAAGCGGCCGGTGATGGCCCTCTCCATATCGGTCTTGATTCTGATAGTGGGATTTATATCACTTTATACACTTCCCGTGGAACAATATCCTGACATTGCTCCGCCTACCGTACGCGTGGAAGCCACTTATACTGGTGCCAATGCCGATGCGGTGATGAACAGTGTCATCATGCCGCTGGAAGAAAGTATCAACGGGGTAGAAAACATGATATACATTACCTCTACGGCTACCAATGCGGGTACAGCCGAAATCCTGGTGTATTTCAAGCAGGGTACCGACCCGGATATGGCAGCGGTGAATGTGCAGAACCGTGTGTCTGCCGCACAAGGTCTGCTGCCTTCCGAGGTAACTGCTATTGGCGTCAGCACCATGAAACGCCAGAACAGCTTCCTTCAGATTAATAGTCTTATCAGTCCTGACAAGCGTTATGATGAAACTTTCCTGGCCAACTACCTTGACATCAATGTGATTCCCCAGGTAAAACGTATTCAGGGCGTAGGTGATGTGCAGCTGATGGGAGATACTTACAGTATGCGTATCTGGATGAAACCCGACAAAATGGCACAATACGGACTGGTTCCTTCTGATGTGACAGCCGTATTGGGTGAGCAGAACACGGAAGCACCTACGGGTTCACTGGGTGAAAGTTCGGACAATGTGTTTCAGTACACCATGAAGTACAAAGGTCGTCTGAAGAGCGTAGAAGAATTTGAGAACATGGTCATACGTTCGCAGAAAGACGGATCCGTACTTCGGGTAAAAGATATTGCAGAAGTAGAACTGGGACGTGAATCCTATAGTTTCCATGGCGAAGCAGATGGAGTTCCGGGAGTTACTTTTATGGTCTTCCAGGTGGCTGGTGCCAATGCTACGGCTGTAAACCAGGAGATTTCCAATTTGCTGGATGATATTTCAAAAGATCTTCCGGAGGGAACGGAGTTTATTCAGATGATGAGTGTGAACGACTTCCTTTTTGCTTCTATCGACAATGTGGTTGAAACCCTGGTGATAGCCATTATTCTGGTAGTGTTGGTGGTTTACTTCTTCTTGCATGACTTCAAGAGTACCTTGATTCCTTCCATTTCCATCATTGTGTCACTGATTGGTACGTTTGCCTTCCTGTCGGTAGCCGGATTCAGTATCAATATCCTGACCTTGTTTGCCCTTGTGCTGGCCATTGGTACCGTGGTGGATGATGCGATTATTGTAGTGGAAGCCGTACAGGCCAAATTTGATGTGGGATATCGCTCGTCTTATCTTGCCACAAAGGATGCCATGAGTGATGTGACGATGGCCGTTGTGTCGTGTACCTTTGTCTTTATGGCTGTATTTATTCCGGTGACCTTCATGGGAGGAACTTCCGGGGTGTTCTACACTCAGTTTGGTATTACGATGGCGGTGGCTGTGGGACTCTCCTGTATTAATGCCTTGACGCTCTGTCCAGCATTGTGCGCCATGATGATGAAAGCTTCTGACACGGAGAAAAGCATCAAGAGCTTCAGTGGTCGTATCCGTGCGGCTTATACCGTATCATTTAATACAATGCTAGGCAAATACAAGAAAGGACTGATGTTCTTCTTCCATCACCGGTGGACTGTATGGGCTTCACTGGGTGTTGCCACTGTATTGCTGGTATATCTGATGTCGACAACCAAGACCGGACTGGTGCCTCAGGAAGACCAGGGAACCATGATGATTAATATCAGTACCTCACCAGGTAACTCTTTGGCTGAAACCAATAAGGTGATGGACAAGGTGCAGGATATATTGAAAGCCACTCCAGAGATTGAGCATTATTCGCGTATTACGGGATATGGGTTGATTTCCGGGCAGGGAACGTCATACGGTACGGTCATCATCCGCTTGTATCACTGGGATGAACGAAAAGGTAAGGAACATTCTGTTGAAGCTGTCATGAAGCGCCTGAATGCCCAGTTCAGCGAGATAAAGGAGGCGCAGGTATTCTGTTTCCAGCCGGCCATGATTCCGGGATATGGTACCGGTAATGCGGTGGAACTTTATATGGAGGACAAAACGGGAGGCGACATGCAGCCGTTCTATGAGTCCGTACAGAAATTTATTATGACCCTTAACGAGCGTCCGGAAGTGGCAATGGCCTATAGTTCATACGCCATGAACTTCCCTCAGATTGCGGTGGATGTAGATGCAGCTAAATGCAAGCGTGCCGGAATCAGTCCGAGTGATGTGCTCGATGTGGTGGGAGCCTATTGTGGAGGTTCGTACGTATCTAATTACAATAAGTATGGAAAGGTATACCGTGTCATGATTCAGGCTTCACCTGATGCCCGTTTGAATCAGCATGCGCTGGATAACATGTTTGTGCGTAATGGAACGGAGATGGCGCCAGTCAGCCAGTTTGTGACACTGCGTTCTGTCTTAGGTCCGGAAATTGCCAAGCGTTTCAACTTGTATAATACGATTGATGTGAATGTGAACGTGGCCGAGGGATATTCTACCGGTGAAGTCCAGAAAGCCATTAAGGAGGTTGCGGCTCAGGTACTTCCTTCCGGCTATGGTTATGAATATGGAGGTATGGCACGTGAGGAAGCCAGCAGCGGAGGAGCACAGACCGTGTTCATCTATACCCTCTGTGTGGTATTGATTTACCTGATTCTGTCCTGCTTGTATGAAAGTTTCCTGGTACCGCTGGCCGTGATTCTGTCCGTTCCTTTCGGGTTGATGGGAAGCTTCCTGTTTGCCCGTGTAGCAGGGTTGGAGAACAACATCTATCTACAGACCGGTGCCATCATGTTGATTGGTTTGCTGGCTAAAACAGCCATCTTGATTACAGAGTATGCCATTGAACGCCGTCGTAAGGGTATGGGGATTATCTCTTCTGCTTATTCGGCAGCTCAGGCCCGTTTCCGTCCTATTATTATGACCGTCTTGTGTATGATTTTCGGTATGCTTCCGCTGATGTTCTCATCCGGTGCCGGAGCAAACGGAAACAGTTCATTGGCCACGGGTGTAGTAGGAGGTATGCTGATTGGTACGTTGGCTCTGCTCTTTGTGGTTCCGGTTTTCTTTGTGGTGTTCGAATACCTTCAGGAAAAATTGCGTGGCCCTATGCAGAAGGAACCCGACCAGCAGATTCTAGAAGGAACAGACCTTGATTGAGAAAAGTGCCTTTAACACAGAAAAGTAAATGAACAATATGAATACATCAAAGATAATCGCATGTGGCGCAACGCTCTTGCTGAGCAGTTGCGGAATATATACCAGCTATAAACCGCAGACCTCGGTTCCCGAGAACTTGTACGGCGAAGAGGTCACTGTTTCCGATACGGTAAGTATCGGAAACATTCACTGGCGGGATTTCTTTACAGACCCTTATTTGCAGGAGTTGATTGAAAAGGGGCTGGCACAGAATACAGATGTGCAGACAGCCAGTCTGCGTGTGGAAGAAGCGAAGGCTTCTTTGCTTTCTGCCAAACTGGCTTTTCTTCCTTCCTTTGCTCTTTCTCCGCAAGGAGGCGTCAATACGGTGGAAGGCAGCAAGGCTTCACACACCTATACGCTTCCGGTGACAGCCAGTTGGGAACTGGACATTTTCGGGAAATTGCGTAATGCCAAACGTCAGGCTAAAGCCGCTTATCTGCAAAGTGAAGATTATAAGCAGGCAGTATACTCCAGCCTGATAGCCAATATTGCGAATACATATTACACGTTATTGATGCTCGATGAGCAACTGGAGATTTCCCGTCAAACGGCCGATACGTGGAAGGAAACTGTGGAATCTACGCAGGCCCTGATGGATGCGGGACAGGCCGATGAGGCTGCCGTTTCACAGATGAGAGCTACTTATTATGAAGTAGAGAATTCGGTGATGGATTTGGAAGAACAGATTAACCAGGTAGAAAACAGTCTGTCTTTGCTGCTGGCAGAGACACCGCATAAGATTGCGAGAGGAAAACTTTCCGGTCAACAATTCACTTCACGTTTGTCTGTGGGAGTTCCACTTCAGATGCTTTCCAACCGGACGTGCGTATGGCCGAACGTGACCTGGAACAAGCGTTTTATGTGACCAATCAGGCCAATTCTGCCTTTTATCCGTCCATAACCTTAAGTGGAAGTGCCGGATGGACAAATTCGGTGGGTGGACTGATTACCAATCCGGGCAAGTTTGTTACCTCAGCACTGGCTTCACTGACGCAGCCGCTGTTTAACAGAGGGACATTGATTGCCCGTCGGCGCATTGCCAAGGCACAGCAGGAAGAGGTTCTTCTGGCTTTTGAGCAAAAGTTGTTGGATGCCGGTACGGAAGTGAACGAAGCGCTGGTGTCTTATCAGATAAGTAAAAGGAAAAAAGATAATTACGAAAATCAGGTGGCTGCCCTGGAAAAGGCCTTCACCAGTACGTCACTGCTGATGCAGCATGGTAACACGACCTATCTGGAAGTGCTGACTGCCCGGCAGACGTTGTTAAATGCCCAGCTCTCTCAAACCGCTAACTGTTTCAAGGAGATACAAAGCCTTATCAACTTGTATCAGGCGCTGGGTGGAGGACAGCATATTTAGTTCTCTTTTTTTAGTTTCTATTGTGTTTGCAGGCGAATGTTACTTGACTGCTTTTCCTCTTTTCTCTCTCATACTTATATTCATTTTTGTATTCATACCCTGGGAGGAAAACAGTCAAGTACATTCGTTCTTGTTTTTTATTGGTGCAATTTCTTATTCAAACAGAATCTTACCGAAGAATTCCGGACAGTGGAAGCAGGGCTTCGGCAAGTCTATTTTGTTCCATGACAGGAAATGCGGGGTGTGCTGCAAGTCGCCGCATTTGTAGAAATTGGCATGAGCAGTCATTCCTTTGAAACCTTTAAGCTGATGACGGAAGAATGCTTCCTTTGGGATGCAAAGGGCCAGTTGCCAGCTGCATTCTCCCATACGCTCTTCAAAAGGAGCTTTGTCGAGTGAGGTCCAGCGGTCTACTTTTCGGGTGATTTCCACTGGTGCATGAGGTCTGTCGCCCGGTCTTCCACCACCGATGAGCAAAGTACCTCCACAGTTGCATTCAAAGTTGTAGTAGATATTTTCTTCCTGGTTTTCGGGAAGCTGGAAGAAGAATTCACAGCAGGAGTCTTCCCATACTCTGCCGTTGTCTTCTGCTGCTACGGCACGTACGCTTTCTTCCTTGACGCGGTAGTTCAGTAAAATGGCATCTCCCGTGTGAGCGATGCGGAATTCCACTTCAGGACGGTAAGGATAGTCCTTCCAGTTTACACAATCGATAGCCTGAAATTCAATATGGTTTTCATCGAGCAATGCCGGAATGTCTTTTGCCGGGACAAGTGAATGTCCTGTAATTTCATGTACATGTAATTCTTTCATGGTGATTTCTTATTTAGTAATTGAATTAGATTTATTCTTGCTTGTTCAAGATTATTAAAGCTCCGATAACTCCCGGAATCCATCCGCACAGGGTGAGGATGAAGACAATCAGTACTGAGCCGCAGCCTTTATCAATCACGGCAAGAGGCGGAAAAATAATGGAGAGAATAACTCTGATTAATGACATTTCTGTATCGTTTTTAGAAATTTGCAGGAAAGTTATTGAAAAGATTCGGAACTGGCAATAATTTGTGACAGATTCAGGAACTTTCTTTCAATATCATCTTATGTGAAGAACTATTTTGCAGGACTTTGGCTATCAATACAAAAAACGAGTGCATCGAAGCAGATACACTCGTTTTTTTATGATACCTCTGAAAGGTATTGTATACAGTAAACTTTACAACTTTCTGTCAAAAAGACCGAACATCCCCGGTCTGCAAAGGGGTTACACACTCATTAGCTGAGCATTACGTAACCCCAAATCATCGGGTCTCCCTTGAAGACCTTCTGAATGAAATTCTTCATCGTTTTCATGTTGTTACCCTTTCTTTTTAGTGAATAAAAAACTTTAATACCTTAAAATCTAAAACCTAATCCAAAAATACGTCGTCATCCCGACGAGGTAAAAACAATCTTTTTAAATCCTATAACAATCTTTTTTCCTGGTAACCGTTGAACTTTCGTTTTTGATTACGCTGCAAAGATAGGGCTTTTTTGAATAGAATATATGTTTTATAACATGAAATTTTGATTTTTCGGTGTTTTATTGATGTAAATCAAAAAAATGGCCTTAAACGGAGTGCTTGGCAGCGCATTTGGCGCAGATACCTTTCACAATGTAGTTGACTTTTCGGGCAATGAAGCCCTCGGGCAGGTCGATGTGCGGTATCAGGTCTTCGTTCAGGCAGTAGGTGTTCTGGCAGATTTCACAATAGAAGTGGCAGTGAGCCTCTTCTTCGTGGCAGTGTCCGTGGTTGTGGCAGATGCAGTATTTGTGTGAGCCACTGCCGTCGTCTACACTGTGTATCAGATGGTGCTCGTGAAAGAGCACGAGGGTGCGGAAGATGACCGACTTGTCGATGCTATCAAGTTGCCTTTCCAACGTACTCAGGCTGAATGTGTCACTGTTACGGGTAATGGCTTCATAGATGAGCAGTCGGGTAGAGGTGGGACGGATGCCGGCCGACTCTAAAATGGGACTATAGTCTTCAGTTTTCATAAAAAATGGATGCTTATCTGTTGACAGCAGCAAAGATAAGCATCCATTTTGGTAACCTGGTTGTTTTTCAGGCAGGTTTTTTAGTCGGCCAGTCCGAGCTTTTTCTTCATGTCCTTGCTCAGGGCATCCTTGTGTACAAGCACGTAGATGGTTTTGGCACGTACGTAGCTTTCCGACATGTTCAGGTAACCGCCGAAGTCATTGCGGTCGGTTCCCCAAGAGTTCTTGGTGATGTAGTACTTCGTGCCGTTCTGGTCCTTGGCAATGCCGGTGAGGTGCATCAGGTGGTCATCGGTTGTCACGAAAGATTCGTATCCTTTCTGGCGGATTTCGGGAGTTACCTTGACTTCCGGACAAGGATATTCAAACTTGAAGGCTTCGTTGAGTCTTTCCTGTGCATCCATACCTTGCCAGCGGGCAAAGTCAGTATCCTTCAGGTCTTCTGTCTTTCCGGTTTCCGGATTGATGGCTACTCCGTGCTTGAAAGAGAAACCTTTTTCGCTGACATCTCCGTCCCAGCATACGGTATAGCCGTTTTTCAGTGCATAGTCTGTAGCTTTCATCATTTCGTCCAGCGGAAGGTTGTACATCTTGGCATGTTCCCAGTTGTCGGGAATCTCTACTTCAAATGCCTGGTAGTAGGGTTTGTGGGTAAAGCTGGTCAGCATGACGTAGTCTTCGGGATGGATGTCCAGGCTCTGTGCGAAGGACTGCGGGGTGTATTCCTTTCCTTTGTAGGTAAACTTTTCAGGCAGTTCGCCCATGTAGATGTCGAACAGGCTCTTGATAAGCTTGTCGTATTCCGGACTGCGCTGACGCATCTGTACGGCTTTTCCGGCAATGGCTTCCATATAAGAGGCCAGCTCCTTGTGGTTGTGTGTAGGAGAATTGTAGTTGATACCGCTGTATACTTCTTCCGGCACGATGCCTACCTGAGTAAAAGCCGTAAACCAGCTGGGTGAGATACTTCCCTGACCGATGTTGCCTTTTCCGTGGCGCAGGTAGTTGTCGTTCAACTGGTTCATATATTTCTGACGGACAATGTACATTTCCGAGAGGTCGAATTCACCTTTTCCCTGACGCAGGAGTTCGGCTTCGATGAAAGAGGTAGTGGCAAAACACCAGCAGGTACCGGTCGCAGCCTGGTTCTTGACCGGAGTCACTTTCTGGTTGACGACGGTAGTAAACTGGTAGCCTTCGGCCTTGGGCTGTGCCTGAACGGTGGCCGAAGCAAGAAGTAATGCAGAGATAAATGTAACTGTTTTCATATTTTTTCTATGTGTTTTTTACGTGTGTATAAATGAGGAATCAGAATCCGAAACGGTAGTCATTCCAGTATTTGGCGGTCATTTCGTCCCAGCGCAGAAGGGTAGCTCCGATAAAGTCTTTGGTATAGTCAGTCAGATAAGTCTTGGCAGCTTCTTCTCCCTGACTCTTGACCAGCTCGGCATAGCGCTGTTCCACCATCGGCAGTTCTTCCAGTCCTTTTCTTTCAAAATGGAGCAGGTTCTTTTCCAAAATCTTCCGGGCATTTCCCCATCTCACGGTAGCCAGCTTGTTGGCCTGGCGATAGTGCCACAAAGCAGCATCCAGACGGTAGCGGTGGTTGCCGCAAATCTTGAACATTTCCGGCAGGTCGGTCGTACCGCAGAAGATGGGCACGCGCGGACTTTGTCCGGGGTTGTCCATGCCAAACCAGCAGACACCTCCTACGGCATCCGGAAGCCAGTCGCGCAACTGGATGACGGTAGAGTACGCACATTGCGGCACGGCCACGTTGCGGTTGGCTGTCACGGCACCCTTTTGCAGGGCATTGAACAGCTGTACCTCGTCGGTACGCATCCACGGGTTGGCACGCGGGCTGGTAATGGTATCAGTCTTTCCGGTCTTTCTGTCCTTGACAGCCACTTTCAGGTTTTTCGTTACGCTCCATTCCGTACCTTCATACGTCTGGCGCAGGTAAGCCATCACGTCGGCATTGCTGATTTTCTTTTCCGGTTTTACACTCAGCGGCAGTTCCTCGTCGTCCATGCTAAGCTTGAGCGACGGAGCCAGTGTGCTCAGAATGAAGAACTCGCGGATGCTGAATGCCTGCATCTTGCCGAAATAGTTCGGACCTCCGTAGGCTTTCCAGAACTTGAACGGTTCCTTGCCATCCCACAGCTTGAGTTTCTTGGCTACGCTGAACACGTTTTCAGATGCCATATAGTTACGTGTATCCTTCAGGTTGAGCGTGCTGATGCGTGAGATATTGGCCGATACGCCCACTTCATCGTCGGGAATACGTACGGCAGCCCATACACCGCCAATCTGGTCGGGGCCTTCGCCGAAGATTTCAAAGTGCCATACTTCCTTCGGGTCGGCAATGGTCAGACATTCGCCCGAATCGCCGTAGCCGTATTCCTTCACCAACTTACCCATGAGCAGAATGGCATCGCGGGCCGTGGTGCAGCGTTGCAATGCCACGCGGGCCAGTTCTTCAATCATGAACATTCCTTTAGGGTTCCGCAGAGTATCCCTTCCGCTGATGGTCGTTTCTCCCATGGCCAGCTGCTTCTCGTTCAGGCACGGATAAGCCGTATCCAGAAAAGCGTAGGTATGTTTGGCTTGCGGAATCTGTCCTTTCACGGTCAGTTTCGTCTGGTCGTTGACCGATTCCGTGTGCATGCGTCCGTCGTAAATGTTCATCACTGTGTCGTTGGCAAAATCTGCCGCCGGTACTACGTTTACCCACGTACGGTACCAGCTGTCGCAGGTGTGGCTCGTCATGACAGAGCCATCGGTTGAGGCCAGTTTCCCCACCATGATACTGGTACAGCAGTCCGGATCGCGCGGTAAAGTCTGTTGTGCCAGTGAAAACTGAGAGAATGTAACCCCAAGAATAAATAAAATGCTACGTATTTTCATGTTTTTGTATTAAAATGATACTTGATTGCAAAGGTAGTAAAAAAAAGGAGGAAATCGACAAGGGCATAAAGGATAAAAACAGAATTCCGGTGTGTAACGTGCTGGGGTGGAATAAGAGAAAACATCAGTGCGGAGTGCTCCGAAAGCCTTTGCTGTAATTATGTTTCCCTGCCGCGAAACCTATGTTTCCCGGTGCGGAACCTTATGTTTCTCTTGTGGAAAACGTAGGTTTTTGCGGAGAGAAACCTAAATCGTGTGGCACGGTTGCTCGTTTATTTTCTGTACGTTTTTCAATCAGGAAAGAGAGGGGGAAGGGGCTTTGCTTTTGGAGACAAAAAAGGCCGTCTCCTTTGTTTTGCGGTGGGAGACGGCCTTTCTGATTATTTAATTTCGAATTCTTCCTTCATGTCCATTTCCTGGTTGTTCACGTCAAAGAATTTATATTGCAGGAACGCCAGGTTCTGGTTCGGAACGATTTTGATGCCAAATCCATATTTCATCTGCCATTTGCGCTTCATGGACATGAGTCCCTGATTTACGTAGGCAGCGACATAAGGATGAATGTGTAGTGTGAATTTCTTCACTTTCAGCTTGTTGACCATATAGTCAATCTTACTTTCCAATGTATCGGTAAACAGGATGGAAGGTTTGATTTTTCCTTTTCCGAAACATACTGGGCAGTCCTCATCAGTAGTGACATCCATGGCCGGACGCACACGCTGGCGCGTGATTTGCATAAGTCCGAATTTGCTCAGAGGAAGGATGTTGTGCTTGGCCCGGTCTTTCTGCATGTTCTGGCACATGCGCTCGTAAAGTTTCTGCCGGTTTTCAGCCAGATTCATATCGATGAAGTCTACCACAATGATACCTCCCATATCCCTTAGACGAAGCTGGCGTGCCAACTCATCGGCTGCGCCCAAATTCACGTCGAGTGCGTTCGCTTCTTGTCCGTTGGTTGATTTGGAACGGTTTCCGCTGTTTACGTCCACCACATGGAGTGCTTCCGTATGTTCGATAATCAGGTAAGCTCCGCTCTTGTAGGAAACGGTTTTCCCGAAAGAGGATTTGATTTGCTTGGTGATGCCGAAGTTATCGAAAATAGGGAGCTGGCCGGTGTAGCGCTTCACGATGCCCGTACGCTCGGGAGCAATGAGTGCTACATAATCTTTTACTTCGTTGAAAACGGTTTCGTCGTTCACATAGATGTTTTCGTACGACGGGTTGAACAAGTCGCGCAGCATGGCTACGGTACGGCTTGTTTCCTCATAAACCAGTGAGGGCAGTTTGGTGGCCTTCTGTACTTTCGTGATGGTTTCTTCCCAATGTTTCAGCAGGACTTTCAGTTCCGCATCCAGTTCTGCCACGCGCTTTCCTTCGGCCACGGTACGTACAATGACTCCGAAGTTCTTAGGCTTGATGCTCTGCAGCAGTTGTTTGAGGCGTGCTCTTTCCTCGCTGGATTTTATTTTTTGTGAAACGGATACTTTGTCGTTGAAAGGTATCAGTACCAGATAGCGTCCGGCGAACGACAATTCGCAGGTCAGTCGCGGCCCCTTGGTGGAAATCGGTTCCTTGACAATCTGTACGATGACTTCCTGTCCCTGCTGGAGCACGCTGGAAATGGTTCCATCCTTTTCAATGTCGGGCAGCATGGAAGCTTTCGACATGGGATAGAGCTTTTTCCGGTCGCTGATTACTTGCTTGAGGTACTTCTGGTAAGAATGAAATTGTGGTCCCAAGTCCAGGTAGTGAAGAAAAGCGTCTTTCTCAAAGCCTACGTCTACAAAGCAGGCGTTGAGGCCGGGCATGAGTTTCCGGACTTTACCTACGTACATGTTGCCTACGGAAAAGGAGAGGTTTCGTTCCTCTTTCTGGAACTCTACCAGGTTCTTGTCCTCCATGAGGGCGATAGAAATTTCCTTGGGCTGTACGTCTACTACTAATTCGCTTGTCACTTTGTTACTTGGTTTTTTGTTTTTACTAGGTTGCTAATTACACAAAGAACAAACCTGAAAGGCTTTTGTTGAGCTTTGCAAGTTTGTTCTTTATTGAAGTCGGACAGACTAACAATTATTTTTTGCTTTTATGTCTGTTCTTTCTTAGTCTTTTTTTACGTTTGTGTGTAGACATTTTATGTCTTTTTCTTTTCTTTCCGCTTGGCATAGCTTCAAAATTTTATGGGTTAATACTAAATGTTAATTATTTTTTTACTGATAGAGTAAATGTTTTTGCTGGTTTAAATGCCGGAATATTGTGTTCCGGAATAATAATGGTAGTATTCTTAGAAATATTACGAGCAGTTTTCTGCGCTCTTTTCTTTACAATGAAACTACCGAAACCACGGAGGTAGACATTCTCATCTTTCGACAAAGATTCTTTTACTGATCCCATGAACGCCTCAAGGGTTGCTAATACTGTTGCCTTGTCAATACCTGTGTTCTTGGCAATTTCGTTTACAATATCTGCTTTAGTCATTGCGCTAATAATTATTGTTATACGTTATCTTAAATTTTTGGACTGCAAATATATAGCTTTTCTGTATCTTTCGAAAATTTCTCGGGAATATTTTTTTAGAAAACTCGTGCTTTTTTGAGAGTTACGAGTCTTTTATACAGCTGTATGACGTGGTTTTTCTGTATATGTCGGGCAAATGTATTATTTTTGCAGCCAAATTATAGATTGGATGAATTTGTTTGCAACTACAATAATTGACTGGTACAAGGAGAACAAGCGTGACCTGCCTTGGCGTGACACCAAAGACCCTTATAAGATATGGATTTCGGAAATTATTCTTCAGCAGACCCGTGTGGTGCAGGGGTATGACTATTACTGCCGTTTTATGGAGCATTTTCCGGATGTAGAAACACTGGCAAAGGCTTCGGAAGACGAAGTGATGAAGTGCTGGCAGGGGCTGGGCTATTATTCGCGTGCCCGTAACTTGCACGAAGCTGCGCGTACGATTGCCGAAAAAGGAGCTTTCCCCGTGCGTTATGAAGATGTAAGGGCATTGAAAGGGGTGGGAGACTATACGGCCGCAGCCATTTGTTCCTTTGCTTACGACATGCCGTATGCGGTGGTCGACGGGAATGTGTATCGCGTATTGTCCCGGTGGCTGGGCGTGGAAGAACCCATTGATACCGGAGTTGGAAAAAAACTGTATGCTTCGCTGGCCGATGAAATGATGGACAAGTCGCATCCGGCATTGTATAACCAGGCCATCATGGATTTCGGGGCCTTGCAATGTGTGCCGTCATCGCCTTCCTGCCTGTTTTGCCCGCTTTCAGACAGTTGTGTGGCCCTGCAAAAGAATTTAGTGGACAAACTTCCCTGGAAAGCACGTAAAACGAAGGTGTTAGATCGTTATTTTTCTTATATTTACGTGCGTGCAGGCGTGCATACATTTATAAAAAGGCGTGAAGCCGGAGACATCTGGCAGAATCTGTATGAGTTTCCGCTGATTGAAACGGAACAGGAAGTAGGAGAAGAAGAGATTTTCTCTCTTCCGGTATTCCGGGAACTGGTAGGTGACCGCTCCATACGTATGTTCCGCGTGGTATCGCCTGAGGTGAAACACGTGTTGTCACACCGGGTAATCCATGCCCGATGCTATGAAGTGGAATTGGAAGAGGAAGATGCTGTTCTTTCTGGATTTCAGCGCGTTCTGATTGACGATTTGCATAAATTCCCCGTGTCGCGCTTGATATCTCGTTTTTTTTCGTTACTTTTGAAACCAAATTATAAAAAATAAAATCATGTCATTGAATAAAGTACAATTGATTGGAAATGTAGGGAAAGACCCTGAAGTAAGATATTTGGACAGTGGAGTAGCTGTGGCTACTTTCCCGCTGGCTACCACAGACCGTGCTTATACGCTGGCCAATGGCACACAGGTGCCTGAACGTACGGAATGGCATAACATCGTGTTGTGGCGCGGACTGGCTGAAACTGCCGAAAAATATGTACACAAAGGCGATAAACTGTATATTGAAGGGAAAATCCGTACTCGTTCATACGACGACCAGAATGGAGTGAAACGTTATGTGACGGAAATTTTTGGTGACAATATGGAAATGCTGACTCCGCGTGCTGCACAGCCTACTGCCCCTGCACAACCACAGGCCGCTTCGCCGGTTGCCGCTGCTGCTCAGCCTGAGAACAATCCTTCGGATGATCTGCCGTTTTAATCTCAGGCGGTCTTAAATAGATGTTTAACTACAGGTAGATAGAATGGACCCTGACTCGTGTTTGCTCCGCTGGACGGAGCTTTGTGACGGAATTACCGTAATGCCCCTTTCGTTAGGGGCTGCTTTTGCTTTGCTGCTGGCCCTTGCGTTATTATATACTTCGGGCTTTGTTTCTGCTTCTGAAATAGCTTTCTTTTCGTTATCTCCTTCTGACTTGAACGATATAGAGGAGGAGAATCATCCTTCTGACTCTAAAATCAAGGCCTTGCTTGATGATTCAGAGCGTCTGCTGGCCACTATTCTGATTTCGAATAACTTTGTCAATGTGACGATTATCATGCTGTTGAACTATGTGTTTGCCAGTGTGATTGATTTTGGAGAGGCAAAAATTCTGGAGTTTTTGATTGTAACGGTCGTATTGACCTTCCTGCTGTTGCTGTTCGGAGAAATTATGCCGAAAATTTATTCGGCACAGCATACTTTACCCTTTGCCCGTAAGGCAGCTCCCGTAGTGACGGTTTTGCGTACTGTGTTTTGGCCTATTTCTTCATTGCTGGTCCGGTCTTCTTTCTTTATCAACCGATTTTCACAGAAACGGAAAGTCCGGAACCTGTCGGTCAATGAACTTTCTCAGGCGCTGGAATTGACGGATATTCAGGAAACACCGGAAGAAAACAACATGCTGGAGGGAATCATCCGTTTTGGAGAAGAAACGGCGAAAGAAGTAATGACTTCCCGTCTGGATATTGTGGATTTGGAAATACATTCTACCTTTTCAGAGGTATTGAAGTGTATCAATGAAAACGGATATTCACGCATTCCGGTGTATGAAGAAACGCGTGACCATATCAAAGGAATATTGTATATCAAGGACCTGCTTCCTTATCTGGATAAGGGTGAGGACTTTAAATGGCAGAACCTGATTCGCCCTGCCTTGTTTGTGCCTGAGAATAAGATGATTGGCGATTTGCTGCGTGACTTTCAGACGAACAAGATTCACATCGCCGTAGTGGTGGATGAGTTTGGAGGTACGTCGGGCATCGTGACGATGGAGGACATCATCGAGGAGATTGTCGGAGAAATCAATGATGAATACGATGAGGAAGAACGCACGTACGTGAAACTGACGGAAAACGTGTATGTGTTCGAAGGAAAGACTCTGCTGTCGGACTTTTATAAGATTATCAAGGATAGTGAGGAGGTATTTGAAGATGCCTCTGGAGATGCGGATTCACTGGCCGGCCTTCTGCTGGAACTGAAGGGAGAGTTCCCCGCATTGCATGAGATTATCAATTACCAGAATTACCGCTTTGAGATTCTGGAGATGACTTCGCGTCGTATCCAGAAGGTGAAAGTGACCATCTTGCCTGTGGCTCAGGAAGAAGATGAGGTGAAGGAGAAATAACTATGCCGCTGCTGAAAACTTGGACGGAGGAAAATGGCCGATGGGGAATCTGGCAGGTGACGGAAACGCAGGAGGAACTTTATGCCTGTCTGACGGACGACGTGGTGCGGCAAGAACTTGAACGTCTGAAAGCTCCTTCCCGGAAAATGGAATACCTGGCAGTCCGTGTGCTACTGAAAACGATGTTGGGAAAAGAAGCACGGATTGGACATGAGCCTTCGGGAAAGCCGTTTCTGTCTGGAGGGGAGTATCATGTATCCATTTCTCATACGAAAGGATATGTGGCTGTCGGTTTGCATGAGTCTGCTCAGCCCGGCATTGATATTGAGGCTTATGGCGAGCGGGTACGAAAGGTAGAATCTCGCTTTATCAGAGAAGACGAGATGCCGGAAAGAGCACGGATGGAGTCGCGTGAAGAACTGTATCAGTTGCTTTTGCACTGGTCGGCCAAGGAAACCATGTACAAAATGCTCGATATGGCAGAAGTGGATTTCCTGCAACACTTGAAAGTGTGTCCTTTTAAATTGTCTTCCTCCGGAACCTTTGCTGGTGAATCATATCGGAAAGCGGACAAGGCCCGTTTCCTGATTCATTACCTGATACATCCTGAGTTTGTCTGTACCTATTGCCTCAATATTGAGGCTCGTAGAACAAACAACGGATGAGTTTGTTTATGAAAGAAAAAAGATGAACAAGAAATTACGTAAAACAATTCGGCTGACGGCTATTTCGTTAGGAGCGTTACTGACTGTATTCTTGTTGGCCGTAACCATCGTGGTGAATTTTATTTTTACACCGGAAAAGTTGACGCCGGTGGTGTTGAATGTAGCCAATCAGTCATTGAATGCCCGTTTGCAGATGAAAAGTGTGGAACTGACCTTCTTTTCCACCTTTCCTCGATTCGGACTGAAGGTGACGGATGGAGTATTGGTGTCCAAAGCCATTAATGACACGTTGTGGCAGAAGACCGATTCACTGGTTTCTTTCAAGAAATGTGTGGTAGTGGTGAATCCGGTGGATTATCTGCTGCATGATAAAATCAGCCTGCGCTATCTGGGGCTGGAGGATGCATCGGTATATGCCTTCAAGAACAAGGAAGGAAAAAGCAACTGGGACATCGTGAAGAGCACGGAAGAAGCTGTGGAAGAAGATACGACATCGCAGAAGCCTCAGATTCAGGAAATAGACATAAACCGTGTGGCCTTGAAGCGTACGAACGTGACGTTCGACGACAGGGATACAAGGGTATATGCCCGCGTGCAGAACCTGAACATGAATCTGAAAGCTTCCTTGAAGAAAGATTATTCCATGCTGGCACTGGAGTATAACAATGAAAATCTGCTCTTCTGGCAGGACGGACAGTTGTTGGTGAATCATCTGGCTGTAGGACTGAATGCGGATATGCAGCTGGACCGTGTTTCCCGACGGCTCACGTTGAAGGATACGGGACTGACATTAAATGGAATAGCCCTCGACTTGTCGGGAACTCTCGGACGGGATACGATTGGCGGACCGGCTTCGGTAGATTTGACCTATAAGTTGCATGCCCCGTCGCTGGAAACCGTGTTTAATATGATTCCGGAGAGTGTGCTGAAGCGTCAGGAACTCACCGCCAAGGGAGAAGTTACGTTAGAAGGAACCTTGAAGGGGCTTTATGGCAAACAACAGATGCCGGAAGCTACACTTCACATGAGCATTAATCAGGCTTCGGCAAAGTATGCCGATTTGCCCTACGGTATTGACGACCTGACAGCGGAATTCAGCGGCTACGTTGATTTCATGCGCCACAACCCCTCGTATGCCGATTTGAAGATATTCCGTTTCAAGGGAGCTCACACCGATATCTTGGCCGACGGAAAAGTGGAAGATTTGTTGGGTGACCCTGACATCACTTTTCATACCCGTTCGGAAATAGATCTTACGGCACTGGCCAAGACTTTCCCCTTGCAGGAAGGAGTGTCGATAGGTGGTCGGGTGGGAGCCGACTTCCGCTTGCATTGTCGCTTGTCGACTATTCAGAAGCAGGATTGGGGGCGTGTCCGCTTGAAAGGAAAGCTGGATATGCAGGACATGTTCTTACGCGATACTAAGAAGAATTTTGAATTTACCAGCCAGGCCGCTCTCCGTTTTATTGGCGAAGACAATCTTGCCGCACAAATGAACATTCGCAAGGCTTCCTTGCGTACTGCGGCTATTTCTGCCGATTTGGATGAATTGAATGCCACTGTCCGGTCTACAAATCCGCAGGATACGACCCGTCTGATAGACGTGGAGTGTAAATTGCAGATGAGTCGCCTGAAAGGAGAAATGGGCGATTCGTTGAAGGTGTTCAGTAAAAAGGCAAAGGCTTCTTTGCACCTGCAGCCGGGCAAACTGAATCCGGCCATGCCGAATATAAAGGTAGCCTTGGAGACCGATACACTCTTCTGCCGTATGGGCGATATGAAAATGGGCATGGACAAGGGAGGCTTTAACTTGACGGCTGAAAAGGTACGCGATTCTGTATGGCTTCCCAAAGGAATTGTCGGATTCAACCGACTGACTTTAAGAACCCCTGAATTGGCTTTGCCGGTGAGAATGCGCAAAACAGCCGTAACGGTAGGCGATAGAGTCATCACCTTGAAAAATGCCAGCATGCGCATCGGACGTTCCAACTTGACGGCAAGCGGATCGGTTTACGGTCTGTATGCAGCAATGAAGAAAGGAAAAATGTTGAAGGCCAACCTGGAAATCGCTTCCCGTAACCTCGATTGCAACCAGTTGATTAATGCACTGAATTTCCCGCAAGATACGCTTCAGGCAGAGACCGACACGGTATCGTCGGCAGAACCGATGCAGCTGTTTGTCATTCCGAAGAACATTGATTTCGAGTTGAAGACCAACCTGAAAAAGGTGACTTACGGAAATATGGTGTTTGAAAATGTGCAAGGAACGGTAGACATTCGCAATCAGGCGGTTTATCTGAAAAAGCTGACCATGCGTGGACTGGAAGCAGACCTGGAAACCACGTTGGTATATCGTGCCCGCAGAAAAACAAGAGGCTATGCCGGTTTTGATTTCCGTTTGCGCAAGGTAAATATCGGTAAGCTGGTCGATTTCATTCCTTCGCTTGATACGATTGTACCGATGCTCCGTTCCTTCAAGGGAATGGTCGATTTTGATGCTACGGCCGAGGCTGTGCTTGATTCCAACCTGAACGTGAAGATTCCAAGTCTGAAAGCGGCCATGCACATCAAAGGCGACAGTCTGGTACTGATGGATGGAGAAACCTTTGCGGAAATATCCAAGACACTGATGTTCAAGAATAAGAAACGGAATGTGTTCGACAGTATTTCGGTGAACCTGACCGTGCAGGACGGCAATGTGACGGTATATCCGTTCTTACTTCAGATAGATCGCTACAAGGCGGCTGTGGGAGGAACCCAGGGTTTGGACATGAACTTTAACTATCACATCTCTGTGCTGAAATCGCCGTTGCCGTTCAAGGCGGGAGTGAACATTACCGGAAACCTGGATAAGATGAAAATCCGTATCGGAAAGGCGAAGTATAAAGATGCAGTTACGCCTGTGGAAATCCGGAAAGTGGACAGCACGCGTGTGAACATGGGGCAGGAGATTATTCATAGCTTTGAGCGCGTGATAAGCCGTACGTACAGAGGTAAACTTCCGCAAGGTGCCGAGTGATGCAGGTTTGCATATTTATCTGAATAATTGTATATTTGCGAACGAGAGACAGAATTTATACGAGTATTAACACTATTAATAATTAAAATCTTCATTAATCTATGTTTAGTAAACATCCTAAAGGGCTGGTAGCCGCATCGTTGGCCAATCTGGGAGAGCGTTTCGGCTTCTACACCATGATGGCGATTCTGGTGCTTTTCTTACAGGCGAAGTTCGCATTGAGCGGAACAGAAGCCGGATGGATTTATTCCACTTTCTATTTTTCAATTTACATTCTGGCGTTGGTCGGTGGTGTGATTGCCGATAAGACGCGAAATTACAAGGGAACCATCTTGATTGGTATTGTCTTGATGGCATTGGGCTACGTATTGCTGGCCATTCCTTCTCAGACTCCGGTAGTGAATAAGGCATTGATGCTGACTGTTACATGCGGAGCTTTGTTTATCATTGCGTTTGGTAACGGACTGTTTAAAGGAAACCTTCAGGCGCTGGTAGGTCAGATGTACGACGACCCGAAGTACTCCAGCCTGCGTGACTCAGGTTTCTCCTGGTTCTATATGTTCATCAATATCGGTGCGATTTTTGCTCCTCCTGCTGCGGTAGGTGTACGTAACTGGTGGTTGAGCCATAACGGTTTTGCATATAATCCTGATCTTCCCGGATTGTGTCACGGACACCTGGCCGGCACATTGCAGCCGCAGGCAGCCGAAACGTATCAGACACTGGCTAATGAGGTAAGCGGTGCTCCTGTAACTGACCTGACTCAGTTTGCCAACGACTACTTGAATGTTTTCTCTACAGGATTCCATTACGCATTTGCGGTAGCGATTGTGGCTATGCTGGTATCTTTGGTTATTTATGTGGTGAACAAGAAACGCTTCCCGGACCCGAGCAAGAAGGTAGCCGACAAATCTGCTGCTTCTGCTGCTACGGTAGAAATGAGCGCACAGGAAGTAAAACAGCGCATCATGGCTCTGTTTGCCGTATTCGGTGTGGTAATTTTCTTCTGGTTCTCATTCCACCAGAATGGTTTGACTTTGACATTCTTTGCGAAAGAATATACTGACCTGAACTTGTTTGGTATGCCTATTACTGCCGAGCTGTTCCAGTCACTGAATCCGTTCTTTGTAGTATTCCTTACTCCGGTAGTCATGGCGGTATTTGCTCGTCAGCGTGCGCGTGGCAAGGAACCTTCTACACCCAAGAAGATTGCCATCGGTATGGGAATTGCCGCTACAGGCTTTATCATCATGGCAGTAGGTTCATTTGTAAGTAACTTGCCTTTGCATCAGGATATTGTAGCAGCAGGAACTTCACCTGTAAAAGTAACTCCGCTGTTGCTGATGGCTACTTACCTGGTATTGACCATTGCGGAATTGTACATTTCTCCGCTGGGAATTTCTTTCGTATCGAAGGTAGCTCCTCCGAAGTATCAGGGTATCATGCAAGGTGGCTGGCTGGGTGCTACTGCCATCGGTAACCAGTTGCTGTTCATCGGAGCAGTGTTGTATGAATCTATTCCAATCTGGATGACATGGACCGTATTCGTAGTAGCTTGCTGCATCTCTATGTGTACCATGTTGTTCATGTTGAAATGGCTGGAACGTGTAGCAAAATAAATTTCTCAAAATAGAATTTACTTGTGGAATCCCTCATGCGGTTGCATGGGGGATTTTTTATGGGCAATTTTGAGAGACTCTTTATCGTAAGGAAAATCAACTTCAAGGATTAGAAGATATTAAAATTGGTGTGCGATGAGCGGAAGATATTAGCAGTGCCAGCCTTTTTTTGTATCTTTGATGCACTTAGCTATATCAATATTAACCTGATTATTAAATATAAATATGCTTATAACTCGCAACATTTTAAATAAGGCATTAGAAGATAAAGTGCCTCTTTTTCATGATGGAGATTACATTGATGATGATGTTCTGTATGATTTGTTTTATGCACCAGCAAAATCGAAAATATTACCTAATGGTAGGAAAGGCAAAACAACGTTCATTTCAAAGGATGACAGGAATATTCTGTGTGCAGAAATGAAAGGATATAATCCACAAAAACGAAAAGAAGGGTTTGATAAGATTTATTGTAGATTGAAATGTAAATCATGTGGAAAAATATTTCCAATTCATATCACAAAATGGCAAATAATTAGTAGAGGATTTAAAATAAAAGAGTGTATTAAGCCTATTTATGGAAGTCCAACAGACAAGCGTGCACATACATATCATTCACACTATATTTCATTTCATGAACTTTATGGTATAAAATTCGGTAAAGCAGATAATATCTATGTCTGTGATTCTTGTATTGACAAATTTATTTCTGACTCAAATAAAGAAGCTTTTGAGATTTTAGAACGTAATGATAAGTTTGAATGGTTCCGTTCTGATGAAAGTGTCAATGATTGGAGAAGAGGTTTATTCTATGTAGAACCTAATTGTATAGGAACAAAAATCAATGCAAGAAATGGAGACTCTTGGACTGATGAAAAGTATAATGAGTGGCAAAAACGTCAAGAACAGAAAAAGGAAGAAGAGCTAAACCATCAAAGAGAACTCGAAGAAATACACCATCAGCAAAAACTAGACGAAGAAGCTGAACGTGAGAGAACAAGAAAAGCAAATGAATTGTTTCTTGCGAGCCATCAGAAAAATACTCCAACTCAAAGATATATTAATAAGTTTTGTAAAAAGAATTCTTATGTTGATATAACAGATAAAGAAATTCAGAGGGAAGCACTCTTTCCAAAAGACGTTAATTATGAAGAGATTCAGAAAGAAAATTGTAAATCTTATGGAGAATATCTTCAATCACCTCTTTGGAGAATCATATCATCAAAGATAAAATGGAATGCCAATTATCGCTGTGAAAGATGTGGTTCTAACAAAAATCTTGTAACACATCATGCCTCTTATGAATTTAAAGGTGTAGAATTTCTTGCTTTTCATACACTTCAATGTTTATGTTCAAAATGCCATGAAAAGGAACATGATAAACAGATTGATTCTGTAAAGTATGCTTTGAATATATGATAAAATGATATCTAGAACGTGGCATTGATTTTTTTTCTATTCTTACGAAACTTCTTTCATTTCGTGTTTGGAAAAATCGGTAGACTGGATTCTTGTGTTTAATGTTTTTTGTAAAATGCCGATTTTTGCAAAAATGTCTTTATCTTTGTATCATAATCAATTTTAAATAATATGTACACACGTTTAGTGAAAAGTGTCGTTGTTGTTCTTTTGTTTACGTTATTTGCATGTAGTGAGGAAGAATATGTAATCGACCTTAATAATTCGGATATTGTAGGTGAGTGGAAAACAGAGTATTTTGAGTGTCCGCCTATGTATGGTCCGTTAAAGGCCGTATTTACGGATGAAGGAACTTTTCATTTTGAGTATTATCAAAGTTTCAATGAGAATGAGGACCGAAGTCTGTTTACTGAAACCGGTACTTACACGGTATCTGGAAACAAATTGAAGTATAACAGTGAATACGGCTATTCCGGTGAGGTTCTTATTGAAGCGTTTACCGGTCATACAGCTATTTTCAATATTCCAAACGAAGATATAGGATTCTCTGTCAAGGCTTCTAAAAAGTAGCTTGATGTATAGGGAATCAAACAGTCTACCGATGTTTCTATTTTGAGACCTTCATTTATATTCTTTTTAATGGTAGATAAAATAATAGAGTCTCTTTAAAGTCTTTGCAACCTCAGTTTATTAATTGAAAAATAGTCTGGTTAAACCAAGAAAGGGCTTTTTTCAGTACTACCAAGGAAGTACTCCAGTACTGTCAAAGGAGTACTGCAGTACTTTCAGGGGAGTACTCCAGTACTTCCACGGAAGTACTGGAACCAGGGGAAATTGTAGCAGTTTTAATTACAGAATGTCTTGCCTGGAATTGTTTTATCCTTGTATATCCTTCTTCAGCGTGAAGACAAATTCCAGTCCTCCTTTCGGCATGTTCTTGGCGAAGATGGTTCCGCCATGGAACAATACGGCGTTCTTCACGATGGCCAGTCCCAAACCTGTACCTCCTAATTTCCGTGAACGTCCCTTGTCTACCCGATAGAAGCGTTCGAACAGTCGGTTCAGGTGCTCTTCGGGTACTCCCACGCCGGTATCAGAGAAGCTGAAATAGTAGAATTTCTCATCCTCGCGGAAGCAGTTGATGGTGATTTGTATGTCATTACCCGCATAGGCTATGGCATTGTCGGTCAGGTTGCGGAAGATGGAGTAGAGCAGCGAACTGCTTCCTGTCAGTATGACTTCCGACGGGAGCTTGTTCACCACAGTGATATGCTTTTCTTCCAGTCCGAGTGCTACCTCGTTCAAAATGTTTTCTACAATCTTGCTCAGGTTTACCTGTTCCTTTTCTACCAGTTCCGGTGCCTCGTCCATTCGGGTCAGCACAGAGATGTCGCGCAGCAGGAAGGTCAGGCGGTTGCTCTGGGCATAGCTTCTTTCCAAGAAGACACGGACATTTTCTTGCGGAATGTTCGGGTTGCTGATAATGGTTTCCAGGTATCCCTGAATACTGCTGACAGGCGTTTTCAACTCGTGGGCGATGTTCTGTGTCAACTGACGCTTCAGACGGGCCTGTTCTTCTTCCTGCGTAATATCGTTGATAGATATTTCGAACGACATATCCTGAAAGATGATGCATTCCACGGTGAACGAGCGAGCGTTCTTGTTGAGGTGCATGGCATACCGCTTTTCCTCTTTGCTGAAATTACCCTCGTTCCGGTTTAAGAACTCAATGATGGGCTGCAGTTCCGGAATGTCGAAAATTTCATTGGTAGAACGTAGATTACGGTCGGATATGTTGTTGATGTATTGCGTAAACAGGTTGTTGACCAGGATTTCCTGCCGTTCTTTGGTAAAGACACCCAATCCCTCGTGTGAGGTCTGAAGGTGCGAAATCAGTTTCTCACGCTCAATGTAGAGAGCTTCTTTCGCCCGGTGCAGGCGTTTGTATATCTTAATGATGTGTTGTGAAATCTCTCCCAATTCGTTCTTGGGGAAAGTTTGCAGGATGTCCATGTCAATCGGTTCGTTCCGGTCGGCTTTCATGGCAAACTGTTGCAGTTTGGTGATGGATTTGCCCAGCTTCCGGGTAAAGCGGTAGAAAATGAAAATCAGTACCAGACAGATAATCAGCGCAAACCATAAGTAGCCGGAGTCAGCCTGCAAGTGTTCTGCCAGACTCAGGTTGTAGGGAAGGGCAGACCGTATGATGATGCGGTAGGGAGGATAATAGCGTGCGGAATAAAAATATTCTTCTCCCTGAATGCTTTCCGACTGGCGGCTGATGGAATAGCCGCTTCCATACATGAGTGCGTCTTGCACTTCCTTGCGTGAAGAGTGGTTGGCAAAGCTTTTCCAGTTGGCATTTGTATTGTCGTACACTACTTTCCCCGACGGCTCAATAAGCGTCACCCGCAGATTCGGCATCATGTGAGTCGTCACATAACTCTGCATGGAGTCAGAGTTGACCCCATGATGATCGGCCAGAAAGTCGCACAGCTGGTTGTTATAGTTTTGCAGCTGCGTATTCAGTAATTCTATTTTGTAAGCCTTTTCGCGTTTGTATTGAAACAGCATGAAGCATACTGCATATCCCAGGAAAAGGAATATGACAGAAAGAAACAGCCTCTGACTGAAAGGGAGGATGCGATAAGAAAATTTTGTCATGATTGTGCCACCGTAATTTATTCACATTCGAAACAGTATCCATAACCGAGACGGGTTACGATACAAGCACCGTATTCACCGATTTTCTTGCGAAGGCGAGTGATATTCACATCAATCGTACGGTCGAGTACATACACTTCATCGTGCCATACTTTCGCCAGAATGTCTTCGCGGGAGAATACGCGTCCCTGGTTCTGCAACAGGAGCAGAAGTATTTCAAATTCTTTTTTCGTTAATGAAATTTCCTCGTTGTTGATGGTTACTTTCTTCTTTGGAATGTTGACCGACAGTCCTTTATAAATCAGCTGTTCAGGCACCTGTGTCTGTACGCCGGCTGTGCGTCGTAACACCGCCTTTACTCTCATGATGACTTCACGCAGAGAGAAAGGCTTTGAAATATAGTCGTCCGCTCCCAGGTTGAATCCGGTCAGCGTATCATTTTCCGTATCCTTTGCAGTGATGAAAATGATAGGAATATTCTGTGTATCCTTGTTCTTTTTCATCATGCTGGCCATTTTGAATCCGGAAATTTCTCCCATCATCACGTCCAGCAGTATCAGGTTGTAACGTGGCAATTCAAGTTTCAAGGCTTCTTCGGCGGAATTGGCAGTATCTACCATGTATCCTTCCATTTCGAGATTGAACTTTAGAATCTCGCACAAGTCTTCTTCATCGTCTACAACTAAAATCCGGTAATCGTTCATGCGTATTTTCTATTAATTAATACAAAATTCAATGTGATTTAGTTTTCGTTACAAAGATGACCCTTTCTTGTTTCGTCCTTATGAAATAGATGTTACATTTAGGTTACAACACGGGCTTGGTAAACTCTCCGGCTATGGAACGGTTCATTTCGCAGCGTATTTCCTTGGGAGTAAGACCGTGACCGAGCAGGAACATCAGCTTGGTGAGCACGCTTTCCACGGTGGCATCATATCCGCTGATGACGCCCGCATCGAGCAGGTGCAGACCGGTTTCGTAACGTGCCATTTCTACCATACCCGTCTGGCATTGTGAAATGTTGACGATGACGATTCCCTTTGCCGTAGCTTCTGCCAGCAAGTGAATGAACCAGGGCTTCTGGGGCGCATTTCCGGAGCCGTACGTCTTGAGCACTACTGCTTTCAGACCGGGTGTGTTGAGTACCGTGCGCACGATGTTTTCCTGAATACCCGGGAAAAGTGTCAGGATAATCACATTCGTGTCGAATACATAGTGTGCGTGCATGGGCAGGTTGGGATCCACCTTCCGGATACGGTCGTATTCGTACTTGATGTGGATACCGGCCGTGGCCAGTGCCGGATAATTGTAAGAACGGAACGCGTTGAAGTTTTCTGCATTAATCTTTGTCGTACGGTTTCCACGCAACAAGTGGTTCTCGAAGAAAATGCAGACTTCTGGTACCACGGCAGTTCCGTCCGGATGTTTCGCTGCGGCTATTTCGATAGAAGTAATCAGATTTTCCTTTCCGTCTGTACGTAGCACACCGATGGGCAGCTGGCTTCCGGTAAGGATGACCGGTTTGCTCAGGTTCTCCAGCATGAAGCTCAGTGCGGAAGCGGTATAAGCCATGGTGTCCGTGCCGTGCAGAATCACGAACCCGTCGAAGTTATCGTAGTTATATTGGATGATTTTGACCAGTTTGGCCCACAAGGCCGGCTCCATGTCCGAGGAGTCGATAGGAGGGTTAAACTGGTAAGAGGAAATGCGGTAGTTGAACCGTTTCAGTTCCGGCACGTTCTCCTGAAGTTGGTCGAAGTTAAATGCCTCCAAGGCACCGGTTTCCGGATTTTCAATCATACCGATTGTACCTCCAGTGTAGATGAGTAATACGGAAGGATAATCTGGTTTTATCATTTGATGCTTCGTTTAGTTTGGCACAAAGATAGCAAAAATATGCTTTGACTGAAAGAATAAGCCGCTAAAAATAGCAGAATGATTAATTATCCTTCGTTTTTTAGCATTTCCAACAGTTTGTCGATGGCCTTTCCGGCATCTTTTTCCTCCTCGTGCAAGGTCACGAACTTGCTTCCGATGATGCATCCGGAGGCGTATGCCGCTGCCGATTCGTAAGTGGATTTGTTGGAGATACCGAACCCGATCATCCGTGGGTTTCGTAACTGCATTTGCTTGATACGCTGGAAGTAAGCCTGCTTCTGTGCATTGAATTCCTTTTGTGCTCCTGTCACGGCCGCAGAAGATACCATATAGATGAATCCGTCGGTATGTGCATCGATTTGACGGATGCGTTCTTCGCTGGTTTCCGGTGTGATGAGCATAATCACGTGGATGCCGTATTGTTGTGCAATGGGGCGATAGCTTTCCAGGTAATCCTTATAAGGAAGGTCGGGAATAATCACGCCGTCGATGCCGCATGCCTGACATTGCCGGCAGAAATTCTCGAAACCATACTGCATGATGGGGTTCAGGTAGCCCATCAGTACCAGCGGGATGCGGACATCTGTGCGGATTTGTTCCAGCTGGCCGAAGAGCTTGCGGAGCGTCATGCCGTTGCGCAGGGCTTGTGTGGCTGCGTGCTGAATGACGGGGCCGTCGGCCATCGGGTCGCTGAACGGGATACCGATTTCAATCATCTGTACTCCTTTCCGTTCTAAGGTGCGAATGACTTCGGCAGTACCTTCCAGGGTCGGGGTACCTGCACAGAAATAAATGGAAAGCACGTGGTCTTTATGTGTCTGGAATAATTGGTCAATGCGATTCATATCAGTAAGTTTTTAGAGGTTGTACTTGTTTTGTTTGAAAGAGTCAATAAAGTCAGAGAGGGAAGCCGCATCTTTCAGGCCGGGAGCCTGTTCAAAGCCACTGTTCAGGTCGATGCCGGCCCAGCGGGGATGGCTGAAATCCAGTAATGCATCCAGGCTTTCAGGCTTCAGTCCTCCGCTTAGCAGGAAAGGCGTCTCGCCGTGGTAGTGCGTCAGCATTTCCCAGTCGAAGCTTTTGCCGGAGCCTCCGTATCCGTTGCAGGGAGTGTCGAACAGAAAATAGTCGCAGCAGGCGGCATAGCTTTCCGTTGCCAGCAGGTCGTCAGGCGTACGCAGGGCGAAGGCCTTGATGACGCGTATGCCGGTCTGTTGCACTTCCCGGCAAAACTCCGGCGATTCCTTTCCGTGGAGCTGAACGAAATCCAGTTGCCATGCCGTCCCTCTTTCTCGGATTCGCGAAAGGGAAGCATTGACAAACACCCCCACTTTCTGCACCGTCTCCGGCAGGTATTCCGGTACGCCCGGTACATAGCGGGGAGAACCTTCGTAGTCGATGAATCCCATCCAGTCGGCGCCTGTTTGCTCCACCTGACGGATGTTCTCCGCTTCCCTCATGCCGCACACTTTGACAATCATAAGGCAAGAGTTTGAAGAAAGTCCGACAAAGCTTTTTCCGGTGAGGGCGTTTTCATGAAAGTTTCTCCCATCAGGAATCCCCTGAAACCGGCTTCACGCAGTTGTATGAATGTGTCGGGTTGTGAGATGCCGCTTTCGGATACCCACAGTAGTTCTTTCGGTAACTTCTGGGCCAGGCGGAACGAATTCTCCACATCCGTATGAAACGTGCCTAAATTCCGGTTGTTGACTCCAATCAAGTCTACATGCTCATGCAGGTAGTCGAGTTCCTTTTCCGTGTGTATCTCCAGCAGGACCTCCATTTCTAACTGGTGGGCCAATTTCCCCAGGGCTTTACATTCGTTCACAGTCAGGGCGGCTGCAATCAGAAGCACCACATCCGCGCCGGCCAGCTTGGCCTGATATAGCTGGTAAGGACTGACGATGAAATCTTTTCGCAGCACCGGAAGGTGTATCAGCGGTCGGACGGCCTGCAAATCTTTCAGGTTGCCCCCAAAGAATTTCGGGTCGGTCAGTACGGAGATGCCGGAGGCACCTGCACGCTCATAGCCGGGGACGATGACGGTCGGGTCTGCCTGTGGAGCAATCCATCCTTTCGACGGGGAGCGTCGTTTGAATTCCGCAATGATGCCCGAGGGCGATGCGGCCAGTGCCTGTTTCAGACTTTTTGACGGACGGGGAGTGCCCAACTGCTGGATGAGGAAGTCTTGGGATACAGCTTCTTTCTGAAGGGCAATTTCTGTGCGCTTATGGGCCACAATGGTATGTAAGATATCAGTAGTCATCATTCGTTTATTGGTTAAGGGTAAGGAACTTGCGTAGAGTGGCCAGGGCTTTTCCGCTTTCGAGCGATTCTTTGGCCAGTGCCACGCATTCTTCTATTTTCTTCTGAGGCTCCAGTGCCTGGATGGCAAACGAGGCATTGATCAGCACGCAGTCGGTCTGTGCCTTGCTGCCCTCATTGTGCAGCACCCGGTCGAAAATGGCGGCTGCCTCTTCCGGGGTGTTTCCTCCGTAAAGTTCTTCCTGGCGTGCCATGGAAAAACCTAATTCCGAAGGACGGTAGATGGTTTCGTAACGGTTGGTCATCACCTTGAATTCGTCGGTCAGTGAGATTTCATCGTATCCGTCCAGGTTGTTGACCACGGCAAACTGGATACCGAGCTGCTGGAGCGTGTTGGTGTAAAGCCGCATCTGTGGGAGGTCGGCCACTCCTAACAACTGGCAGGCCGGATGGCAGGGATTGACCAGCGGACCTAATAAATTAAATAAGGTACGTACGCCTAATGCCTTCCGCACGGGAGCTACGGTTTTCAGGGCCGGATGGAAGAGGGGAGCGTGCAGGTAAGCCATGCCGCATTGTTCGATGGAACGTTTCAGTTTGTCCGCGTCGTTTGTGAATTTTACGCCGTAGCGTTCCATCACGTTGCTGGCCCCGCTTACTGAAGTGGCTCCGTAGTTTCCGTGCTTGGCTACCCGGTAACCGGCTCCGGCCACGATAAAGCAGGCACATGTGGAGATGTTGAAGGTGTTTTTCCCGTCTCCTCCGGTACCCACGATGTCAATGGGATGAAATTCATGCAAGTCGACGGGCACGCAAGCCTGAAGCAGCGCATCGCGGAAGCCGACCAGTTCGTCCACCTTGACTCCGCGCATCTGGAAGGCAGCAAGCAGGGCGGCTGTCTGTGCTTCATTCATCTCACCACCGGTCATTCTCTGCATCAGCGTGCAGGCTTCTTCGCGTGTCAGCTCTTCGTGGTGGAATATCCGTTTCAGTATTTGTTTCATATTGTGTATCTAAGTTTTATGAGTGAGAAAATAGGGTTTTCTTTATTGATGGTGTATCCAGTTGCCCAGCATCTGTTTTCCTTCGGGGGTGAGAACGGATTCCGGATGAAACTGTACGCCTCGCACATCGAGTGTGCGGTGACGGAGTGCCATGATGTATCCTTCTTCACTTACGGCGGTTACCTCCAGGCAATCCGGGAAATCTTTTTGGTCGACTACCCAGGAATGATACCTTCCTACCTGTACGGTAGAGGGAAGTCCTTCGAACAGATAGTCCGTCGCAGTCAGGGTGACGGGACTCTGTATACCGTGGAACACCTCATCCAGGTTGGTCAGCTTTCCTCCGTACACTTCGCCGATGGCCTGTTCGCCCAGGCAGACTCCCAATATCGGTTTCTTTCCGGCATACCTGCGGATGACATCCAGCAGCAGGCCGGCTTCTTCCGGAACACCGGGACCGGGCGACAGCAGAATCTTGTCGAATTCCTCCAGTTCTTCTAACCGGAACTGGTCATTGCGTTTCACGGTGACTTCTGCTCCTAACTCCTTGAGCAGGTGACTCAGGTTGTACACAAATGAGTCGTAGTTATCGATGATGACAATTTTCATGGTGTGTTATATTTTTTCGGCCAGGAGAATGGCTTTTTTCAATGCTCCCAACTTGTTGTTTACTTCTTGCAGTTCATTGTTCTCGTCACTTTTGGCTACGATGCCCCCTCCGGCTTGGAACCAGAGTTCGTTGTTACGGCTCACGAAGGTGCGGATGGTGATGGCCTGGTTCAAATCGCCGTTCAGTCCGATGAAGCCGATGCAACCTCCGTAGGCCCCCCGGTTGTGCGGTTCGATTTCACTGATGAGCTGCATGGCCTTTACCTTGGGAGCCCCGCTGAGGGTGCCGGCCGGGAAGGTATCGATGAACGTTTTAATCGGATCGGCTTCCTTGTCCAGTGTGCCGCTTACCCTGCTCACCAAGTGAATCACATGACTGTAGTATTGCGGCTGTTTGTAGAACTCCACGTGTGTGTCGTGGCAATTCCGGCTTAAGTCATTCCGTGCCAGGTCTACCAGCATCACATGTTCGGCATTCTCCTTCGGGTCGGCCAGCAGGGCTTCGGTCAGTGCGGCATCTGTCTTTTTGTCTCCGCTTCTGCGGGTGGTGCCGGCAATGGGGTCGATGGTGGCTTTTCCCGCTTCAATCTTGCAATGCGTTTCGGGAGAGGAGCCGAAAATCCGGAAACCGCCGAAATCAAAATAGAACAGGTAAGGTGAAGGATTGATGCTTCTCAATGCCCGGTAGAGGGTGAAATCATCGCCTTCATAGCGCTGGATGAAACGGCGGGAAAGCACAATCTGAAACACGTCGCCTCTCTTGCAGTGGGCAATGCCCTTGCGGATATTGGCCTTGTGCTCCTCGTCGGTCAGCGTACTGGTGGTGTCGCCCGTCGCCCGAAAGGCGTAGGTGGTGTAGTTGCGGTTCAGTACCGCCTTCTCCACTTCGTCAATGTGGCTCGGCTCGTCGTTGCCCTGCAGCTCCACCAGCACCATCTCGCTCTGGAAGTCGTTGAACACAATCAGGTACTTGTAGAGGATGTAGAGAATCTCCGGCGCATCGTTCTTCGGGTCGCTGCTGTCTTTCACCGGAATCTGTTCGAAATAGCGGACGGCATTGAACGTGGTGTAACCGTACACTCCTCCGTAGCGGGCATATTCTCCTTCCACCTGAAACTGTCTCAGGAAATACTGGAAAGCATCTTCCACCTGGAACTCGGGAGTGAGTGGACGTTCTTCACGGCTTTTGTCCGGAAAGACCGTGGTCACGATTCCGTGGTTTACGGAGAAACTGGCAATGGGGTTCAGTCCGATAAAAGAGCGGTTGTTTTCCACTCCGTGATAATCGGAACTTTCCAGCAGAATACTTTGCGGAAACAGGTCGCGCACTTTCAGGTACGTGCTCACGGGCGTATGCAAGTCGCCGGGCAGCGTTTTGTAGTGGGTGGTATAAGCAAATTTTTTCATGGCTTTTCTCGTTTAAAAAATTTCAGGGTTGTTTTTGTATTTCAGATAAGTGTCAATGTCTTTGTCACCTCTTCCCGACACGGTCAGCACCACGATGTCCGAGGGCTGGAACTTCACTTTCTCCAGTGCTCCTAAGGCATGGGCCGATTCCAGTGCCGGAATGATGCCCTCCAGCCGTGTCAGTTCGAAGGCAGCCCGCAGGGCTTCGTTGTCATTGACAGCCAGCACGGTGGCTCTTTTCTGTGCGGCTAAGTTGGCATGCATGGGACCGATGCCGGGGTAATCCAATCCGGCCGAAACGGAATAAGGCTCTAGAATTTGTCCGTCTTCATCCTGCATGACCAGAGTTTTGGAACCATGAATGATGCCCAGCCGGCCCAACTGGATGGTAGCAGCCGACAATCCCGTTTCCACTCCCTTTCCTCCGGCTTCCGCTAAGATGATTTTCACCCGTTCATCGTCCAGGTAGTGATAGATGGTTCCGGCGGCATTGCTTCCTCCTCCCACACAGGCCATCAGGTAGTCCGGATAGTCACGTCCTTCGTGTTCCATCAGTTGCTTTTTGATTTCTTTGCTGATGACCGACTGCAAGCGGGCTACCATGTCGGGGTAGGGATGAGGCCCCACTGTGGAACCAATCACATAGTATGTGTCCGCCGGATGGCAGCACCAGTCGCGTATGGCTTCGTTCGTGGCATCCTTCAGGGTCATGTTGCCCGAAGTCACGGCTTCCACTCTGGCCCCTAACATCTGCATGCGTTCCACGTTTACCCGCTGCCGTTCTACGTCGGTCTTTCCCATGTAGACCACACATTCCATTCCCATTAGGGCACAAACCGTAGCCGTGGCCACTCCGTGCTGTCCGGCTCCTGTTTCGGCGATGATACGTTTCTTACCCATTCTCCGGGCCAGAAGCACCTGTCCGATGGCGTTGTTGATTTTGTGTGCTCCCGTATGGTTCAGGTCCTCCCGTTTCAGGTAAATCTTGCATCCGTATTTTTCTGATAAGCGTTGAGCAAGGTAAAGTGGTGAAGGACGTCCCACGTAGTCCTTGAGCAATGCATCGTATTCTTTCTGGAATCCTTCATCTGCCAGCACCTTGCGGTAGGCATTGCGTAATTCTTCCACACAGCGATGGAGAATTTCCGGTATGTAGGCTCCACCAAAATCTCCATAAAATCCTTCCTGGTTTACTTGATAAGTGTTCATGAGTGTACTTGTTTGCATTAGGGTGAAAAAACAAAAAGGGCCGTCGTAAAGTTACGACAGCCCTTCTGTGATACTATTACTATTGAGGTATATACATGCGACTGAGTTCCCTTACGACCTTTGGAGTTGTAAGCGGCGCCACCAGAAGAATGTATTTACCGTAGAAAGATTCATAATGTTATTTTTCTTGTTTTTTATTGTTTCACTCGCAAAGGTAACCATTAATATGAAAACACCAAACAAATGGATGGAAATTTTTCAATTTTTCCTATCTTTGTTCCACGTTTTAAATCTTGCTATATAATAAGGTATGGAAGAGTTTCGACTGGACGGTCTGACCGTCAAAGAACATCTGCTGATACTGGCGGAAGAGGGAAACCGCAAGTTTACCGAGGGGCTTCACCCGGGGGTGGAACATGTGTTGGGCATTCGTTTGCCGGCGTTGCGGAAACTGGCTGCAAGGATTGCCAAGGCAGACTGGGAGCACTACTTTGACACAGCCGACGGGTTTTATATGGAAGAACGCATGCTGCAAGGCATGGTGTTAGGCTGCATCCGGCCCGACGAGGACGTGGAAGTTTATCTTCACCGTGTGACGCGTTTTGTGTGGATTATCAACAGCTGGTCGGTGTGCGATACGTTTAAGTTTGGAGGAGGAAGAGCTTTTATTCGCCGTAATGAGGTGCGGCTTTGGGAATACCTGAAAGAATGGATGAAGGCATCGGGCGAGTATGAGGTACGTTTCGGCGTAGTGATGGGAATGAGCTATTTCCTGGATGAAGCCCACCTGGAGGAGTATCTTTCCCTGCTCGACGGGATTCGTCACGAAGGATACTACGTACGCATGGCTGTAGCCTGGGCACTTTCGTTCTGTTTTGTCAAGTTTCCGGAACAGACCATGGCTTTTCTGCGTCATTGTCATCTGGACGATTTTACTTTCCGTAAGACTGTTCAGAAAATCGGTGAGTCCTACCGTGTGAGTGAAGACATGAAAAAGGCTGTCAAGGCATTGAAGCGTTGACAGCCTTTGCTGTTATTTAGACAGCTTGCTTATTTCATGATAAATTTCACGGCAGCCCAGTTGTGCTTTTCGCGGTGATGCACGTATTCCATGCCCAGACTCTTCGCTTTTTCGCGCAGCACCGGAATGTCTTCCGTATAGAATCCGCTGATGTACAGTTCCGAACCTTTCTTCATGCAGGCCGCATAGGCCGGCATGTCCTGCAGCAGAATGTTGCGGTTGATATTGGCTATCACTACATCAAAAGGTTCCCGTCCGTTCAGCAGGGAAGCATCTCCCAGTTCCACGGTGATATTGGAAATGCCGTTCAGGGCAATGTTGTCGCGCGAGTTGTTCACACACCAGTCGTCAATGTCGATGGCAGTCACCTTTCCGGCTCCTCTCATGCTGGCCAGGATGGCCAGGATAGATGTGCCGCATCCCATGTCGAGCACCGATTTGCCTTTCAGGTCAGCCTCTAACAGTTCTCCTAAGATAGAGCTGGTGGTTTCGTGGTGTCCGGTACCGAAAGCCATTTGCGGATTGATGACGATGTCGTATTCGGCCTTCGGGTAATCCTTGTGGAAGGTACTGTGAATCACGCAGCGGTTGTCGATGACGATGGGCTGGAAGAAATTCTTTTCCCATTCCTCGTTCCAGTTCTTGTCTTCCGGCTCTGTGATGGAATAACTGATGCTTGCGTCGGGTATCGGAAAATCTTCCACCACTTGCTTGAGCGCGGCCTCGTCGAACTGGCTCTGCTGGATGTAGGCCTTCATGCCGTTTTCACATTCCACGAAACTTTCAAAACCGATGTCGGCTGTCAGTCCCGATAATACATCTGTGATGGTTTCATTGCACGGCTGTGCGGTAAAGGTCACTTCAAAATATTTCATACGTATGCGAGTTTAATAGAATGTCAGACAAATGTACATAAAATCATTGATATTATAATGCTTGTTAGCTAACTTCTTTTACTGCTAAAAAATGTGTCAATGACGGGCTTTTTTCCGGAAATATGTCTGTCATATTGAAAAACTGTCTAACTTTATGTTTTGAACAATAAACCTATGAACAAGTAAATGCATGTGATGATGAAAAGCACATTCCGTAGGCTGCAATGCGGTATTCTCGTTGTTGCATGGCTTTTGGCCGGATGCAACAGCGATATTTTTATTGACAGATTTCTGTCGGCAGAACCTTCCGTGTCTTTATCCGAAACAGAAAATGACGTAATTGTTTGCTTTGAGGCAGATAACTGGGATATTTTAGGGATAGAAAGCCTGAGAGAAGGGGTCGCGGTGTCGGCCACAGATCTGGAAGGAAAAAACTCCAAATATCTTCCTTTTGAGGAAGGAGAAACCGGCATTGTGTATTGTAGGAATGCGTTTCTGGATTTTCGCGTAGAAAAAAGAAACGGCAGTGAATTGCATTTTATTTCCGGCGAGAATCTCTATGACCAGCCGTTTGAAACACTTGTCAGGGTGGGCAATCGTTATGAGGAGAAGGTGATTCGTGTGTCTTTTTCTCCTACCCGTAAATATCAGATAGACAGTGTGGCATACGACTGGAGTCAGTTTTCTTCCTCCGATTACATGCTGGAACCCATAGAACAGGTGGAAGTGAATACCCTGGATGCCAGTAGCCCTGCCACAGTGTATTTTTATCCTTATAAAAATTCAGCCCGTATTGTGGAGTTTTACATGGAGTATGGCGGCTGGGGAGGAGATGAAAACGATTTACGGAAGTTGCTGGGCGATGCTGCTTCCCAGGTGGAGATTCCGGATATAGTGAACGGCACACCGGGATTGTATGGCACGAAGGTCTCTTTCCGTCATCAGGCACAACGGCTGGATGCGGGGCTCGACAAGGAATTGAAGGTATCGAAAACGGTAGAGGCAGGCAAGCACGTACGTCTGGAAGTGTATAATGGAATAGAGCAGTATAACGTACCTTATAAAGCCTATCTTTCCAACTCGCTGACCGGAAAGAAATTAGAAATCTCCGGTACGCTTTCCAGCAAGAAACCGTTTAATTATTTAATCATTCCTATTGCAATTACCGATGAAGATAAATAGACTAGCAGTCAGACTGTGCATGTGTGCGCTTGTGTTGTTCCGTGCACTTTCTCTCTATGCCGATGGCAAGGACAGTCTTTCTCGGAAAATGATTCATATAGCAGGTATTGACGTCAAGCCGGCTTATGTTTTTCCCACGCATGAGTTCTTTGCCGGAAATAATGCTGCGTTTTCTCCCATCCGGAAAAACTTGTCGGTTCATTTGAAATACGGGTTCAAGTTTGCGCCGGATACTTATTTCGGCCGAATGTATCCTCATGCCGTACAAGGAATCGGGGTGGGGTATAACACGTTTTTTCATTCTTCCGAATTGGGGAATCCCTGGTCTGTATATGCCTTTCAGACCTCTCGCATAGCCAGTCTGACTACCCGGTTGTCACTGGATTATGAATGGAACTTCGGAGCCTCTTTCGGATGGAAGAAGTATGATGCGGAATCGAACCCCTACAACAGGGTGGTAGGTTCCAAAATGAATGCGTACATTCACCTGGGGTTCCTTTTAAACTGGCAACTGGATGCGCAGACGAATCTTCGGGCGGGAATTGGTGCGACGCACTTTTCAAACGGGAATACCGCTTATCCCAATGCGGGAGTGAATACCTTGGGAGCCAGTATCGGTTTGACACGTTATTTCGGAGGGACGTCGCGTGCCACGCTGGCAGATGGCTCTTCTGCCCTTGTCCGGCGTCCGCCTTTCAGGCCCTATGTCAGTTATGACCTCATTGTGTACGGAGCCACCCGGAAGAAAGGCGTGTTTTCAGAAGGTGGAAATCCTGTGCTGGTGCCCGGTTCATTTGGTATTCTCGGGCTGAATTTTACGCCGATGTACAACTTCAGCCGTTATTTCAGAGCCGGTGTGTCGGTCGATGCACAGTACGATGAAAGTGCCAATATTTCCAGTTACATAGCCAATAGTGTGGGGCAACCCGATGCGGAGACCATCAAGTTCTATCGTCCTCCTTTCCGCGAACAGTTTGTCGTAGGGCTTTCCGTGCGGGCAGAGGTCGTGATGCCGATATTTTCTATCAATTTAGGTATTGGGCGGAATGTCATCTGCAAAGGAGCCGATACTGATTCATTTTATCAGGTACTGGCTTTAAAGACCGATATCACCAAGAACCTCTTTCTGCATGTGGGGTATCAGTTGCACGACTTCAAAGATCCCAACAATCTGATGTTAGGGTTGGGGTTTCGATTTAATGCAAAAGGAAGGGAATGAGCATCCCTTCACTTTCTGCTTATTGTGCAGCTTTTAAAGCCGCTTCGTAGTCCGGTTCGTGGGAAATGTTTTCCACCAGCTGGGTGTAACTTACCTTCCCGCTCTCGTCCACTACAATGACGGCACGGGCCATTAAACCTTCCAAGGGTCCGTCGGCTAGCTGGAGACCGTAGTGTGCGACAAAATCACGGCTGCGGAATACGGACAGCGGAATGACATTATCCAGCCCTTCGGTAGAACAGAAACGTGACTGTGCGAAGGGAAGGTCCATGGAAATACATAACACGACTGTATTCTCCAGCCCTGCGGCCCGGACATTGAATTGCCTTACGGACAAGGCACATGTCGGAGTGTCCAGACTGGGGAAGATGTTCAGTATCACTTTCTTTCCTTTGAAATCGGATAAGCTTACTTCTTCCATCTTTGCATTGACGGCGTGAAAATCGGGTGCTATCTGTCCTATCTGAAGCATTGGACCGGATGTGTGTGCTTCTACTCCGCGGCAAATTACGGTTTCACCTTTTTCACTCTGCAGGTCACGGCCTGGTACTCCTGCGGCGGCACGAACCGGCATCAGTCCCATCATCCATATTGCCACCATCCATAAAATTGCACTGATTTTTTTCATATAAAAATAGTAAAGGGTTAGGGCGTTAAAGGTAAGGAGATTTTTTGAAAAACAAATATAAGGGTTGTTATGAATGCTCAAGCAAAAAACTACGCTAGATAAACTGTGCATATTCGGCCTTTCATTTTAATAGGTTTATTTAAGTTTATAAACTATGCTATCCAGCAGTATTTTTTTCTTATTTCTTTTATATAACCTTTTTTTCTTATAAATTTGCAGCCTAAATTTGGGAGGTTACTTCCTGAATGATTAGAAATTAGATAAAAACTACATAATTATGAGTAAGAAGTTTACTGAATATTCTCAGCTCAACTTGTCAGAAATAAACAAGGAGGTGCTGAAAAAATGGGATGAAAACGATGTGTTCTCTAAAAGTATGACAGAACGTGAGGGGTATCCTTCTTTCGTGTTCTACGAAGGTCCTCCCTCGGCTAACGGTATGCCGGGTATTCACCACGTGATGGCACGTACGATTAAGGATACATTCTGTCGTTTCAAGACCATGAAAGGTTTCCAGGTGAAGCGCAAAGCTGGATGGGACACACACGGACTTCCGGTGGAACTGGGAGTGGAAAAGGCACTTGGAATCACCAAAGAGGATATCGGTAAAACGATTTCGGTGGCAGACTACAACAAACATTGCCGCACGGATGTCATGAAGTTCACTAAAGAATGGACTGACCTTACCCATAAGATGGGTTACTGGGTAGACCTGGAAAATCCGTACATTACCTACGATAACCGTTACATTGAAACTTTGTGGTGGCTGTTGCAACAGCTTTACAAGAAAGGTTTGCTGTACAAGGGATATACCATCCAGCCGTATTCTCCGGCAGCTGGTACAGGCTTGAGTTCACATGAGTTGAACCAGCCGGGATGTTACCGCGATGTGAAAGACCTTACCGTGGTAGGTCAGTTCAAGATGAAGAATCCGAAGCCGGAAATGGCAGAGTGGGGTACACCTTACTTCATTGCATGGACTACTACTCCGTGGACATTGCCTTCAAATACGGCACTTTGTGTGGGCCCGAAGATTGACTACGTAGCAGTTCAGACTTACAATGCCTATAATGGAGAAAAGATGACGGTGGTACTTGCCAAACCTTTGCTCTATACGCATTTCAATAAAAAGGCAGAAGATATTGCGCTGGAAGACTACAAGCCGGGTGACAAGTTGATTCCGTTCAAGGTGGTAGGCGAGTACAAGGGTACTGACCTGGTTGGTATGGAATACGAGCAGCTTATCCCATGGGTGAAACCAGTGGAAGCTGTAGAAGACGGTTCCTGGAAAGAAGCTTCCGCTAAAGCTTTCCGTGTAATCCCGGGTGATTATGTAACTACAGAAGACGGTACGGGTATCGTACACATTGCACCGACATTTGGTGCGGACGATGCGAACGTGGCTCGTGCAGCAGGTATTCCTTCTTTGTTCATGATTAACAAGAAAGGCGAGACTCGTCCGATGGTTGACCTGACCGGTAAGTTCTACCTGATGGATGAACTGGATGAGGCTTTCGTAAAGGAATGTGTCGATGTAGAAAAATATAAGGAATATGAAGGCCGTTGGGTGAAGAATGCATACGACCCGCAGTTCACTGTAGACGGAAAATACGATGAAAAGGCTGCACAGGCTGCTGAATCGCTCGACGTATATATCTGCATGATGCTGAAACAGCAGGGACTGGCATTCAAGACTGAAAAGCACGTGCACAACTATCCGCACTGCTGGCGTACCGACAAACCGGTGTTGTACTATCCGCTGGATAGCTGGTTTATCCGCTCTACTGCTTGCAAGGACCGTATGATTGAGTTGAACAAGACCATCAATTGGAAACCTGAATCAACTGGTTCCGGACGTTTCGGCAAGTGGCTGGAAAACTTGAATGACTGGAACTTGAGCCGTTCGCGCTACTGGGGTACTCCGTTGCCTATCTGGAGAAGTGAGGATGGCGAAGAAATTTGCATCGGTTCAGTAGAAGAACTGTACAACGAGATTGAAAAGTCTGTGGCTGCTGGCTTCATGACTGAAAATCCGTATAAGAAATTAGGATTCCAGCCAGGTGTTTATAACAAGGAAAATTACGATAAGATTGATTTGCACCGTCCGTATGTGGACGACATCATCTTGGTATCTGCTTCAGGCAAACCGATGAAGCGTGAATCAGATTTAATTGACGTATGGTTTGACTCAGGTGCCATGCCGTATGCACAGTTGCACTATCCGTTCGAAAACAAGGAACTGGTAGATTCACGTAGCTACTATCCGGCCGACTTCATCGCGGAAGGTGTGGACCAGACTCGTGGATGGTTCTTTACATTGCATGCCATTGCTACAATGGTGTTCGACAGTGTGGCTTACAAGAACGTGATTTCAAACGGTCTGGTACTCGACAAGAACGGAAACAAGATGTCTAAGCGTCTGGGTAATGCCGTAGATCCGTTCGGTGCAATTGAGAAGTTTGGTTCCGACCCGTTGCGCTGGTACATGATTACTAATTCTTCTCCATGGGACAACCTGAAGTTCGATACTGACGGAGTGGATGAAGTACGTCGTAAGTTCTTTGGAACATTGTATAATACTTACTCATTCTTTGCACTGTATGCCAATGTAGATGGCTTTACATACGCTGAAGAAGATGTGCCGATGAACGAGCGTCCGGAAATTGACCGTTGGATTCTTTCACTGTTGAATTCATTGATTAAGAATGTGGATGCTTGCTTTGCCGATTACGAACCGACAAAGGCTGGCCGTCTGATTACAGACTTTGTAAACGATAACTTGAGTAACTGGTACGTGCGTCTGAACCGTAAACGTTTCTGGGGTAGTGCTATGTCAACTGATAAGTTGTCTGCTTACCAGACCTTGTACACTTGCTTGGAAACGGTAGCTAAGCTGATGGCACCGATTGCTCCGTTCTATGCAGACCGTCTGTACATGGATTTGATTGCGGTGACCGGACGCGACCAGGTAGTATCTGTTCACCTTGCCAAGTTCCCGGTAGCCGATGAAAACCTGATTAATGCAGAACTGGAAGCCCGTATGCAGATGGCACAGGATGTGACTTCTATGGTATTGGCTTTGCGTCGTAAGGTCAACATCAAGGTTCGTCAGCCGCTGCAGTGTATCATGATTCCGGTGGTAGATGAAGCGCAAAAGCAGCATATCGAAGCCGTGAAAGATCTGATCATGAATGAGGTGAATGTGAAAGAAATCAAGTTCGTGGATGGTGCGGCAGGCGTACTGGTGAAGAAAGTAAAATGTGACTTCAAGAAACTGGGCCCGAAATTCGGAAAACAGATGAAGGCTGTAGCTGCAGCTGTGGCAGGTATGTCGCAGGAAGCTATTGCTGAACTGGAAAAGAACGGAAGTTACACCTTCCAGCTTGACGGAGCAGATGCGGTGGTAGAAGCTGCCGACGTAGAAATCTTCAGCGAAGACATTCCGGGATGGCTGGTAGCCAACGAAGGTAAGCTGACTGTAGCGCTTGAAGTGACTGTGACCGATGAGCTCAAACGTGAAGGTATTGCCCGCGAACTGGTGAATCGTATTCAGAATATCCGTAAGAGCAGCGGTTTTGAAATTACTGACAAGATTGCCATCGTGCTGTCAAAAAATTCAAATACCGATGACGCGATAAATGAATATAATACTTATATTTGCAACCAGGTGCTGGCTAACTCACTGACACTGGTCGATGAAGTGGCAGACGGCACTGAACTTAACTTTGATGACTTCTCGTTGTATGTAAATGTAACGAAGCTGTAATATGAACCCATCCACCCGGCTTTAGTCGGGTGGATACTATTATTAACTTAAAACTTAAGCACTATGGCTGAAAAAACAAGGTATTCTGACGCAGAACTTGAGGAATTCCGCGCCATTATCATGGAGAAACTTCAGCTCGCGGAACGCGACTATGAGAAACTGAAAAGTAGTATAATGAACACAGATGGTAACGATACTGACGATACATCTCCCACATATAAAGTGTTGGAAGAAGGTGCCAATACCTTATCGAAAGAAGAAACTACTCGTCTGGCTGCCCGTCAGCTGAAGTTCATTCAAAACTTGCGTGCGGCACTTGTCCGTATTGAAAACAAAACTTACGGTATCTGTCGCGAAACAGGTAAATTGATTCCCGCTGAGCGCCTTCGTGCTGTTCCTCATGCTACATTGAGCATCGAGGCCAAGCAGCAGGGAAAGAAGTAACGAAATGAATTTTTAATTGAAGATTGGGAATTGAAAATTGAGAAACGGGACTTTTCAAAGTGATCCATTTTCAATTTTCAGTTCTCAATTTTTTTGAATCCAATTTGCAAATTGAAGAAGATGAAAAAATTTTTCACTCAGGGACGTCTGGTTACTCTTGTGGTGGCAGGAGTGCTGATTATCGACCAGCTTATCAAGATTGCGGTGAAGACGAACATGTATTTGCATGAGAATATTCATGTGACTGACTGGTTTTATATCTATTTTACGGAAAACAACGGTATGGCTTTTGGTCTGGAGATTTTTGCCAAACTGTTCCTGACGCTTTTCCGTATCGTGGCTGCCATATTGATTACGGTCTATCTGGTGAAACTGGTGAAACGGACGGACAAGGTGAAGAATGGCTATCTGGTTTGTCTTTCCTTGATTCTGGCCGGCGCAGTGGGTAACATCATCGACTGTGTGTTCTATGGAGAGATATTCAGCGAGAGCACGCATTCGCAGATTGCTTCGTGGGTTCCACTGGGGCAGGGATATTCCGACTGGTTGCATGGCAAGGTGGTCGATATGTTCTACTTCCCGATTATCGATACCTACTGGCCTGACTGGATGCCTTTTGTGGGAGGTGATCACTTTATTTTCTTCAGCCCTATTTTTAACTTTGCCGATGCGGCTATCAGTTGCGGCATCATTGCCTTGCTTATTTTTTATTCGCATTACCTGAATACGGAAACACATGCGAATTCTTCCCATAAAGAAGCCAAGAAATGAAACGAATATTGCTTATAGGAGTGTCCATGCTGGCGCTGTGCGGCATGTGGAGCTGTGGCAAGAAAGTGCCGGAAGAAATTATCCAGCCGCAAGCCATGGAGAACCTGCTTTATGATTACCATCTGGCAACTACGATGAGTGCGGATTTGCCTTACGATGAGAATTATAAGAAACAGGCTTATCTGGCATACGTATTCCAGAAGCATGGAGTAACGGAGGCGGAGTTTGATTCGTCTATGGTATGGTATTCACGTCACAGCGACGAGATGAATACGATTTATCAGAATCTGCAGAAGCGTATGGAGACTACTGCTGAGCTTTTGAAAAAGCAGACTGTCCGCAGTAGTGGAGAAGTGGCGGTTTCATTGTCGGGTGATACGGTAGACCTCTGGCAGGACCGTACCATTTATTGGCTGACCTCTTCTACACTTACCAATAAGCTGACTTTCGATTTGAAGGCTGATACATCGTTCCACGAGAGGGACAAGATGGTGCTGGAAGCAAATTTCTCTTTCCTGTCTAAAGGTAAGCATGAAGGTAAGGTGGTGATGGCCATGAACCTGGTATTTGATAACGACAGTACGCAGGGAATCAGTCGGGTGGTAGAGGCTTCGGGCATACAGCGTCTGATGCTTCGTCCGGATTCTGCATTCAAGTACAAGAGTGTGAGTGGATTCATGTATTATGCCGGAAAAGAACATTCATCGGCCTTAATCAGCGATATACGTCTGATGCGTTATCGCATGCATGAAGAGAATTTGCAGAAGCAGATTGATTCTGTAGCCGTAAAAGCTGATACACTTGCGCAGAACGATACTCTTCGTAGGGTAAAACGGCAGGAAATTACCAAACGCTGATGCTTATGCAGTATTATGCATCTCATTATCTCTGGCATGCGGGGCAGGACAAACTGTTCCGCATGCAGCGTATAGGGTTGGAAGTGTCTGGTCGTACGTGGGTGTCGATGGAGCCTTTGGAAGAAGAGGTCCGGAATACCCAGTGGCTGGGCGGACTGATTATTCTGGCAGCTTCTGATTCGGAATTAAGAAAAGGCGAAACATTCCAGGAGTTTCGTGCGCGGACAGCTTCTGCGGTGACAGGAGACCAGTCGCTTCATGCTTTTCATGTGCCGTTTTTTGATTTGCAGAAGATGGAATTTACCGAACGAAGCCGTCTGGTGCGTTTATGACAGACGGCGACGGAATTCCGCACACACGATGGCAGTGGCCACTGCTACGTTCAATGATTCACTGGTATCCTTTCCTTGCGGGTAGTTAGGAATCAGCAGTTTTTGAGAAACAAGTGCTTCAATTTCTTTGCACACTCCATTTCCTTCATTTCCCATCACGATAACTCCTTGTGCAGATAACTCTTGCGAGTAGATGTTTTTCCCGTCCAGGAAAGTACCAAATACCGGTACGTTTCTTTCTGTCTGTACACGAATGAATTCTTTCAAATCGCAGTAATGCAGCTTGACGCGTGCCAAAGCTCCCATCGTAGCCTGTACGGTTTTCGGGTTAAAGGCATCGGCTGTACCCTGTGAACAGAAAATATCTTCTATGCCAAACCAGTCGGCAATACGGATGATGGTGCCTAAGTTGCCCGGGTCTTGCACGTCATCCAGTGCCAGACAGAGTGAATGGCCGGGTAATGAATCATCATAAGTATAAGAAGGTAGTTCAAATACAGCCAGCACCTCTTGCGGGGTTTTCAGCAGACTGGCTCGTGCCAGTTCCTCCGCACTTACTTCAATGGTTTCCTGAGCGAGCAGAAGCGGATGAGCTTCCAGCCACTGGGCTGTAGCAATCAACAGTTTGCATGAAAAGTGTCCCAGCAGGTCGTTGACCAGTTTGTTACCTTCGGCTAAGAAAGCTTTTTCTGCTTTCCGGTATTTTTTCATCTCCAATGACCGGATATATTTGATTCTGTTTTTGCTCAGCATAGTGTGACGGGGATTTTTAATTATATTTTAAGAACAAAGCTAAGAAGATATTTTTAATTATCCGAAAGAAATGTCTGGAAAATATTAAAAATCCATTCTGTGGCCATCTGAACGCATATCCCCAATAAAAATGAAATCTTGTATTCTTCATAATCCGTGAAAATATCCTATTTTTGTGGATATAAGTTTTACGATTGTTTTACAAGATATGGCTACATTCAAGGTAGTGGTTCTCCCTCACCAGAAAAGGGAGGATGGCACGTACAATGTAAAGATACGTGTCACACAGGACCGGAAATCAAAATACATACGGACGTCCCAATATGTTTCTTCTTCTGACATCTCAAGAAAGAAGGAGAAAGGTGTTGAGAAAATCAAAATCAAGAATCAGGCCGTTATTGACCTGATGGACGAGTTGGTATTGTCTTATCGGAGAAAACTGGCCAAGGCCGGGGTAAGTGCCGAGAAATGGAATATCGACCAGGTGGTAAGCTATATCCAGGAAGATGAAGTGTTCTCGCTTGATATAATTGCATATGGAAGAAAATGTGCTGACGATATGGAGCGAAAAGGTCGGGAGGGAAGTGCGCATACCTATCGGGTGGCGATGAATGCGCTGGAAAGATTTTCCGGAGGAAGCCTTGATGTTAGCATGATTACCGTATCATTCCTTAAAAACTATGAGAGGTTCCTGAGAAATGAGCCTTCCATGAGAGGGGCTAACAAGAGCCATTCACCATCATCTAAGGGACAGACAAAAACGAATAATGCCATAAAGTTGTACATGACCGTGCTCAAGGCTGTGTTTAACCAGGCTAAATATGAGTATAATGATGATGAAGCCGGATTGATACGGATACCTCTTTCTCCTTTCAGCAGATATTCCATGCCGGAAAATATTCAGGCAGCTTCTCGTGTCCTTACCGTTGAGCAGATTCAGAAGATTATAGACCTTCCGTATTTTCGGAATGGGAGTCCTTACTACCAGCTTAACATGGCAAAAGACGTATTTCTGTTGTCGTTCACACTTATGGGTATGAATTCTGCCGACATGTACGAAGTCGTCAGCTTTGAAGATGGGGTTATATCTTACGAGCGGAAGAAAACGAAAGGGAGGAGGAAGGACAATGCTTTTATGCAGGTAAAGGTGGAACCGGAGATTGCTTCCCTTCTTGATAGGTATAATGGAAAAGAACGTGTGTTCTCCTTCTCGGAGAAGTATGTGTCGGCCGAGGACTTCAACAAGGCAATCAATCTTGGCTTGAAAAAGGTCGGTCAGGCAATTGGTGTTCCTGATCTGAACTTCTATTATGCCCGCCACTCCATGGCATCCATCTGTGCGAACAAGCTTAGAATTGATATAGCCCGTGTGGACGAAATGCTTAACCACAGTGACCCGAAAATGGCCCTTGCGAGGGTTTATATAGAAAAAGATTTTCAGCCGCTCTGGGACGCTAACAGAAGGCTTCTGGATTTGTTCGACTGGAGCTTCTATATAAAAGAAAAGCCGGAGGAGTAACCTTCGGCTCAATTTATTCCTATATTTTCCAGCACTTCATCAATGAACATCGACCGGTAGTGTGGGCATTCCAGCACTCCCTTCCGCTTCGCTTCCCGATACACCTTTGAGAACAGCTTGGCTTTTTCCTGGACTGTTACCGGTATCTCTTCGATGGGTGTTGTCAGGAACCGGCATCCCCATCCTTTGCAGGTCGGGGAGAGCTGACAGTAAGTTGATGTTGTGTACGTGTCTGCACATGAAGTAATATCAGTATTCATAGAAACGTATGTTCTTAATCTTTTCTTTTCTGATAGAGTCTCCGTATATTCTATATATAGAATGCAACTGATATGATTGCTAATACAATACAAATAAATAATTATGCAGTATATGTTATTTTTTGAATTTTTCCTCCAAATACATATCTCTAAGAGGGAGGCTTAATATGTAGCATATATCTCCAAGAGTTATGTCATAAGATTTATTTTCTCCATTTTCACCTGTGATAGTTATGGATGGAGCGTTATAAACAAAATCTTTAATTCCATTGAATATATCATTATCTGTAAAACCGGAGCATGCAAAATTGGCTGCGTTTTCTACGTCCAGTTCTGTTTTAGGATTCATGCTTTCTATTTTCGAAAAGAAGAAAGACTTGTGTTCGTTCAGGAATTCCATTCCGTGTATTTGGCTAAATATCTTTTCTCCTAATTCGTTTAATCTTCTTGGACTTTTTTTCATACTAAATACGTTTGCTGAATTTGGAAATTTTTGTATCAAGACGGCTTTGATTGCTGTAATGTCTTCTTTTATGCTATCAAAGTCTTGTTTCATTTGTTTGATGTCAGAAGACAATTCGTCAATCTTATTGTTTTTGTTTTGACAATCTGCATGTTTGGTTTTATCTTCCAGCACCTTGAACCGTGTGTAGTAAAATTTCATTACGACAAACATTATCGCAATGATTATTACAGTCCAAAGCGGCATCAGTTCTATCAGTTTTTCTATAATCTTATCCATTCTTTACAAATATAGCATTTTTTACTATGTAATTAAAAAACTACATAGAAGTACAGGTAGTTACTACTAAATGAATTGGTAACTACCTATAAGTCAATTAAAGGGTTATTCTTTGGTTTCGTACATGTCTATAGCCTTGAAATAATCTTCAGTATATTGGAATAAATCATCAAGGCTTTCAATAGCATGTTTTACATCTTTTTTGTTTTCGTCAATAGTTGCAACATATTTCGTTGCTGTGTTAAAGTACATACGGCAGATTGGTTTGCGGTTATTGTCATCAAGCAACACACTAAAGTAAGTTTGTGCATCACGGTATGCTATTCTTGACACATCTACTTTCTGACGACAAATAGCTTGTATGATACGATATGCGTCAAGTTCTTCTTCTGTCGTAACAATTTTTGAATCTGGTTGTGCTTCTACTGGGGGTTCTGTTTTTGTTTCTTCAACCTTAGTTTGTTGGGTTTCTGGTTTTGCATCACTGACAGTTAGTGCTCCTTTTAAACGTTCATTGATAATATCATTGATGTGTGATGATATGGCACGTTTTACCAATGGGGTAAACTGGTCTACGACATTCTGCAGCATACGACCATCATATACTTTGGTTGCGAACATTTTTACGAAATCTGCACTTGGGTTTGAAAACTCGTTTTGTATAATAGTTTTGAGTTCTCCCATGTACTTTAATTCACTTGCAGAACTGAGTATATTTTCAACGTCAAAATATGATTTATGGAATTTCTTGAGTTCTTCGATTTGGTTATCTCGGAGGTCTGTAATATCGACTTCCAAGAATGGTTTATCATCCATGATATTAGGCTCCTTGAGGTCTGTATAGAAGCGGTAGATGATGCCGTTTGTTAGCAGTCCAAATTTTGCTTTAGATACATTAAAGTATCGAAGTAGCTGATTATCGTGTATATTAAGGTCTTGTTTCCAATGCTTGCACTCAATTAAAAGAATTGGCTGTTCATCTTTCATGATGGCATAGTCTATTTTTTCACCTTTTTTGGTGCCGATGTCACAAGTCATTTCAGGAATGACTTCAAGAGGGTTAAATACATCGTATCCTAATGCGTTGATGAATGGCATAATGAATGCGTTCTTGGTGGCTTCTTCTGTCTGAATGTTTTCTTTCAGCTTTTCAACTCTGTCGGCAAGCTGTTTGATTGCGTCTTTAAAGTCCATAGTCTTAAATTTTTATCTTCTTCTTGGTCTTTGTAATTCTATTACGTTGAATATCTGCTTCACGTCAGAAAGGTTGATGACCTTGTCTGGGTACATTGAGTTCAGTGAGTGTATCGTGATGGTGTGGTTTTCCACGTCATGGTTGATGATACGCTTCACCAGTATTCCTTCAGTATGTACGATGACGAAGTCCCATTTCCTGATGTGCAGCTTGCTGTCTGCCCATAGGTGCGGCATGATTTCCCGGCACAGCAGGCGGTCACCTTCCAGGATAGCATCCTCTGTTCCATCGTTCATACTGTCTCCCTTCACTTCAAAGGCAACGTAGTGTCCTTGTGCTTCATGGTCTACTATATATGGTATGGTAGGCAGGGTTGCCATGTATGCTGCATCTGCATATCCGCAGAGGTATCCGGCTTGTGCGTATTGGCTCACGAGTGGTACACGTAGTATGATTGGTTCGTCAATTGGAGATGCTTCATTTGATGCGTCAGGTTTAGCGTTATTTAGCATATTCCCTTCACCTGTAAGAAGCCATGATGGGTTAACTTGAGGTAGTTTGGATGTTATTTTGTCAATAACGCTTCGTCCAATTCCTCTACGTCCACTTACCCAACCACTTGTAGTGGCTGTTTTTTCTCCCATGAAATTAGCAAACTCAGTATTGTTATCGTGGAAAAAATGTTTTCTGATCTCTTTTATTCGTTCGTAGACCTCCATATTAAGCTGTTTTGCTAATATAAATTAGCATAAATGTTAATTAATACTCACGATTAGCATAAATGCGTATTGATAATTTGCAATATTAGCAAAAGTGCTTATATTTGCAACATCAAACAATAAACAATAAACAAAGGAAACGAAAAAACGGGAAACCGCCAAATAAAAGTGATAACTAAAAAGAGGTAACGCTGGAAAAGCCACGCGACTTTGACCCTTTTGGCCAAGCAGGATTTGCCCACCTTT